>Ga0182739_1002488_pt1 | contig 17171 bp, 11 predicted proteins | sample eDN5th30CBELigBY_FD_128873 | JGI IMG/M metagenome (GOLD analysis project Ga0182739, IMG submission 128873) | Enriched backyard soil microbial communities from Emeryville, California, USA - eDNA 5th pass 30_C BE-Lig BY (version 2) (version 2) | ecosystem: Environmental > Terrestrial > Soil >... | reverse complement strand
CCGGTGCCGTGCACTTCACCGCGGCGGGGGACTACTCCTCCAGCACCGCGGCCCTGAGCGTGCTCAACCAGGTCGGTTCCATCTCGCCCGACCTGCATCTGGCCCTCGGGGACCTCTCCTACGGCACCACGGGACAGGAACAGGCCTGGTGCGACACCGTCACGGGCGCGGTGGGGGCGGGATTCCCCTTTGAGCTCGTGTCCGGGAACCACGAAAGCAACGGCCAGAACGGCAACATCAACGACTTCTCCGCCTGCCTGCCCAACCAGCTGCCCGGCCTCGTCGGCACCTACGGGCGCCAGTGGTACGTCGACGTGCCCCAGGAGGACCCGCTGGTGCGTTTCGTGATGATCTCGCCGAACCTCCCCTTCCCGGGCGGCACGTACAGCTACAACGCCGGCACCGCGCGCTACAACTGGACGGCATCGGCCATCGACGGGGCGCGCAGCGCGGACATCCCGTGGGTCGTGGTCGGCATGCACTATCCCTGCCTGTCGGTGGGGGTCTACGCGTGCTCGCCGGGCGCCGACATCACCAACCTGCTGCTCAACCGCAAGGTGGACCTGGTGCTTTCCGGGCACGAGCACGGCTACCAGCGCACCCGCCAGCTGGCCACGGGCGTGGCCGGATGCGCCACCCTGGTCCCCGGCACGTACAACGCCTCCTGCGTGGCGGACCCGGACAGCACCATGTCCAAGGGGGCGGGCACGGTCTTCGCCACCGTCGGCACCGGCGGCGTCGCGCTGCGCGACGTGAACATGGCCGACCCGGAGGTCGGCTACTTCTCCGCCGCCTCCGGGCTGAACAGCAACCCGACGTGGGGAGCCCTGAACCTCACGGTGCGGCAGGACAGCCTCACGGCCGGCTTCCGGCGCGCCTCCGGAGGCACGTTCACCGACGACTTCTCCATTGCGGCCGGGGGACCTCCGGCCAACTCGCCGCCGGCGGCCTCCTTCACGTCCTCCTGCACCGGCCTGGGCTGTTCCTTCGACGCCGTCGCCTCCTCCGACGCCGACGGGACGGTGGCGGGGTACGCCTGGGACTTCGGCGACGGCTCCACCGGCAGCGGGGCCCTTGCCCAGCACGTCTTCGCCGCGGCCGGGACGTACAGCGTCAGGCTCACCGTCACGGACGATGACGGCGCCACCGGCACGCTGCTGCGTTCCGTTACGGTGACGGCGGGCACCACGCCGCTGGCCCGCGACACGTTCGGGCGGACCGTCGCCGGCGGGTTCGGCGCCGCGGAGGCCGGCGGGAACTGGACCGTCTCCAGCACGGCGAACACCTCGGTGTCCGGCGGGACGGGCCGGCTGCGGCTGCCCGCGGCGGGGAACTCGGCCAGCGCCCTGCTCAACGCGGTCTCCTCCAACAGCACCGACCTCAGGCTGGGCCTGGGTACGGACAAGCCGGCCACCGGCGGCGGGGTGTACCTCTCCGCGATCGCGCGCAGCGTGCCGGGGGCCGGGCAGTACCGGGCCAAGGCCGTCCTGATGCCCAACGGGCAGGTCAGGCTCCAGGCCGTGCGCACGACGGCGGCCGGCGCGGAGACCGCGCTCCAGACCGCCGTGACGGTCCCGGGCGTGTCCTATGCGGTCGGGGACCGGCTGGAGATGCGCGTGCAGGCCACCGGGACCGGCCCCACCACGATCCGGGCCAAGGTGTGGGAACGGGGCACCGCCGAGCCCGCCGGCTGGCAGGTCTCGGCCACCGATTCGACGGCCGGCCTGCAGGCTGCCGGCGGCGTCGGCCTGCTGGCCTACCTGTCCTCGAGCGCCACGAACGCGCCGCTGGTAGTGACCGTCGACGACGTGGTGGCGGTCCCCGCGAACTGACGGTTCCGCTATCGGAGGTCGGTGTCCAGGGCTCCGTTGGCCGCCTCCAGCACCTGCCCGGAGTGGGCGAGCAGGCGCACCGCCTCGATCTCCGGGGACAGGTAGCGGTCCGTGTCCGGGCCCTCGACCACGGTGCGGACCAGGGCGCGCACGGCGGTGATGGCGGGGGAGGACTTGGAGGTGGCCACGCCGCCGTCGCGCATGTCCAGCCCGCGGGCGGCGGTGAGCAGTTCCACGGCCAGCACGCGTTCCAGCCCGTCCACGGCCCGGCGCAGCTTCAGCCCCGCGGCCCAGCCCATGGAGACGTGGTCCTCCTGCATGGCCGACGAGGGAATCGAATCGACCGATGCCGGCACGGCCAGCCGCTTCATCTCCGAAACGATGCCCGCGGCCGTGTACTGGGCGATCATGTGCCCGGAGTCCACGCCCGGGTCGTCCGCCAGGAACGCGTTCAGCCCGTGGCTTCGCGCCTTGTCCAGGAAGCGGTCGATGCGCCGTTCGGAGATGGAGGCCATGTCGGCGGCGGCGATCGCCAGGAAGTCCAGCACGTAGCCCACCGGGGCGCCGTGGAAGTTGCCGTTGGACTCGACCCGGCCGTCGGTGGTGACCACCGGGTTGTCGATGGCCGAGGCCAGTTCGTACCCGGCCACGGACTCGGCGTGGTCCAGCGTGGCGCGCGCGGCGCCGTGCACCTGCGGGGCGCAGCGCAGCGAGTAGGCGTCCTGCACGCGGGTGAAGGCGTGGGAACCCGCCTTCTGCTCGGCGATCAGCGCCGAGCCGGCCAGCACGGCGCGCAGGTTCGCCGCGGAGGCCAGCTGCCCGGGGTGGGGGCGCAGGGCGTGCAGGTCCGCGGCGAAGACGTCGTCGGTGCCCAGCAGGCCCTCGACGCTCATCGCGGCGGCGAGGTCGGCGGTGGCGAACAGCCGGCGCAGGTCCGCGGCCGCCATGAGCAGCATCCCGAGCATCCCGTCGGTCCCGTTGATCAGGGCCAGCCCCTCCTTCTCGGCCAGTACCACCGGTTCGATGCCGGCCTCGGCCAGCGCCTTGGCGGCGTCGGCCAGCCCGCCGTCCGCGGTGCGCACCGTCCCTTCGCCCATCACGGCCAGCGCGCAGTGGGACAGTGGGGCCAGGTCCCCGGAGCACCCCAGCGACCCGTACTCGCCGACCACGGGGGTGATGCCGGCGTTCAGCAGCCCGGCGTAGGCCTCCGCCACCACCGGGCGCACGCCCGTGCGGCCGGTGGCCATGGTGTGCAGGCGGTTGAGCATCAGCCCGCGCACCACCTCACGGTCCACCTCGGCGCCGGAGGAGGCCGCATGCGAGCGGATCAGCGAACGCTGCAGCTGGGTGCGCTGCTCGAGCGGGATCTGCTTGGTCGCCAGCGCGCCGAAGCCGGTGGAGACGCCGTAATGCGGACGCTCGTCGGTCACCAGCGCATCGATGACCGTGCGGGAGTCCTTCATGGCCGCCAGCGCTTCGGTGGAGAGTTCGACGGCGGCGCCGTGCCGGGCGACGGCCACCACCTCGGCGGGGGAGAGGGGGGCGGTGGTGACGGAAACGGTCTGCTGCATGCGGGCTCTTCCTTAGGGTCGGGCACCCGGCCCTTGCCAAGTGCTGAAATCCACGTTTCAATAAGTGAAACGCAAATGCCGACTGGTGGCAAGGTCTGCCGGTCGGTTCCCCACCCAGGAGGATCCATGGCCGAAGCCTCGACCCGCACGGTCGAACGGGCGCTGCAGCTGCTCGGCACCGTGTGCGACGCCGGGCAGATCAGCCTCGCCGACGCCTCGCGCGGGACCGGGCTCTCCGCCTCGACGGCGCTGCGCCTGCTGCGGACCCTGGAGGCCAGCGGCTTCGTGCGCCGGGACGATGACGGCGGGTACCGGCCCGGCATGCGCCTGGTCCAGCTCGGCGCCCAGGCGCTCAGCCACGAGTCCCTGGTCTCGCTCGCCCAGGAGCCGCTCTTCCGGCTGGTCGCCGGCACCGGCGAATCGGCCTACCTCAACGTCCCGGCCGCCGGCGACACCGACCACGGCATCTACATCGCCGTCCGGGAGGGCACCCACTCGGTGCGCCACACCTCCTGGGTCGGGCGGTCCATCCCGCTGGAGGGCACCGCCGCCGGGGCCGTCCTGCGCGGCCTGACCCCGGAGGAGGGCTATGTGGTCGTGGACCGCGGCGTCGAGCAGGACGTCACCGCCATCGCCGCGCCGGTCCTGGCCGGCACCGGGGACGCGGCGCGCGTGGTCGCCGCGCTCTCCGTCGTTGCCCCCTCCTACCGCACCGGCCCGGAGGAGGTGGCCCGCATTGGCAAGCTGGTCGCCGCCGAGGCGGGGTTCCTGCTGGAGGCCCCGGACGGCACCGCGCCGGACGGCACCCCCTGATCCCCACCGTTTCCCAAACCACCCATCTGCCCGTCCCCACCACCCCGGAGGAGCACAAATGAGCACCGGATTCACCCAGCACGATCCCTCCCGCACCGTCCGCGCCCCGCGCGGCACCGAGCTCACCGCCAAGAGCTGGCAGACCGAGGCGCCGCTGCGCATGCTCATGAACAACCTCGACCCCGAGGTCGCCGAGCGCCCCGAGGACCTGGTGGTCTACGGCGGCACCGGCCGCGCCGCCCGCTCCTGGGAGGCATTCGACGCGATCGTGAAGACCCTCGCCGACCTGGAGGAGGACGAGACGCTGCTGGTGCAGTCCGGCAAGCCGGTCGGCGTCTTCCGCACCAACAAGTGGGCCCCGCGCGTGCTGATCGCCAACTCCAACCTGGTCGGCGACTGGGCCACCTGGCCCGAGTTCCGCAAGCTGGAGGCCGAAGGCCTGATGATGTACGGGCAGATGACCGCCGGATCCTGGATCTACATCGGCACCCAGGGCATCCTGCAGGGCACCTTCGAAACCTTCGCCGCGGTCGCCGCCAAGCGCTTCGGCGGGTCCCTGGCCGGCACGCTGACCCTCACCGGCGGCTGCGGCGGCATGGGCGGGGCCCAGCCGCTCGCCGTCACCCTCAACGGCGGTGCCGTGCTGATCGTCGACGTCTCCGAGGAGCGCCTGCGCCGCCGCCTGGGCAAGCGCTACCTGGACGACGTCGAGACCGACCTGGACGCCGCACTCGCCAAGGTCCTGGCCGCCAAGGCGGAGAAGCGGGCCCTCTCCGTCGGCTACGTCGGCAACGCCGCCGAGGTCTTCCCGGAGCTGTTGCGCCGCCACCGGGCCGGGGAACTCACGGTCGACGTCGTCACCGACCAGACCTCCGCCCACGACCCGCTCTCCTACCTGCCGGTCGAGTACACCGTGGAGCAGTGGGCGGCCGAGGCGGGGGCGGACCCGGCCGGCTTCACCAAACTGGCGCAGGCCTCCATGGCCCGCCACGTCGAGGCCATGGTCGGCTTCCAGGACGCCGGCGCGGAGGTCTTCGACTACGGCAACTCCATCCGCGACGAGGCCCGCAAGGGCGGCTACGGGCGCGCCTTCGAGTTCCCCGGCTTCGTCCCGGCCTACATCCGCCCGCTCTTCTGCGAGGGCCTGGGCCCGTTCCGCTGGGTCGCCCTGTCCGGTGACCCGGAGGACATCCGCGTTACCGACCAGGCGCTCAAGGAACTCTTCCCGGACAACGCCCACCTGCACCGCTGGATCGACGCCGCCGGGGCACACGTGGAGTTCGAGGGCCTGCCCGCCCGGATCTGCTGGCTCGGCTACGGCGAGCGCCACAAGGCCGGCCTGCTGTTCAACGACCTGGTCCGCACCGGCAAGGTCAAGGCCCCCATCGTGATCGGCCGCGACCACCTGGACTCCGGTTCCGTGGCCAGCCCGTACCGCGAGACGGAGGCGATGAAGGACGGCTCCGACGCGATCGCCGACTGGCCGCTGCTGAACGCGCTCACCGCCGCCTCCTCCGGCGCCACCTGGGTCTCGATCCACCACGGCGGCGGCGTGGGCATCGGCCGCTCCATCCACGCCGGCCAGGTCTCCGTCGCCGACGGCACCGACCTGGCCGCGGCCAAGCTGGAGGTCTTGCTGACCAACGACCCCGGCATGGGCGTGATCCGCCACGTCGACGCCGGCTACGACCGGGCCGCCGAGGTCGCCCGCGAGCGCGGCGTCCGCATCCCGATGGCAGAGTGACGGGCATGGGTACCGTCACGAACCTCATGGCCGCCATCGCCGACACCGGCCGCGACGCCCGCCGCGGCGGCTACAGCCGGGCCGTCTACACCCCCGCCGAGCTGGACCTGCGCGAGTGGTTCACCGCCGAGGCCGGCGCGCGCGGGCTGGCCGTGGAGACGGATGCCAACGGCATCCTCTGGGCCTGGTGGGACCTGTACGACGGCGGCGTCCGCCTTCCGGAGTCCTCGCGCCGCGGCGCGCTGGTCACCGGCTCGCACCTGGACTCGGTCCCCGGGGGAGGGGCGTTCGACGGCCCGCTCGGCGTCGCCTCCGCCCTGGCCGCCGTCGACCGGCTCCGCGAGCGCGAGGAATCCGGTGCGCTGGTGCGCAACCGGGCCCTGGCCGTCGCCGTCTTCCCCGAGGAGGAGGGCAGCCGCTTCGGCGTTGCGTGCCTGGGATCGCGCCTGCTGGCCGGGGCGATCGACCCGGCCAAAGCGCTGGGCCTGCGCGACGCCGGGGGGAACACCTTCGCCGACGTCTGCCGCGCCCACGGCCTGGACCCGGACCGGATGGGCCGGGACGAGGCGGCGCTGGGCCGCATCGGCGACTTCGTGGAACTGCACGTGGAGCAGGGCCGTGGCCTGAACACGGAGGAATACACCGATCAGGCCGGGCGCGGGCCCGCGGTGGCCGTCGGCTCCTCGATCCTCGGCCACGGACGCTGGCGGTTCACGGTCACCGGGCAGGGCAACCACGCCGGCACCACCCTGATGGAGGACCGCGCCGACCCGATGGTCGCCGCCGCGCAGATCGTGCTCGCGGTGCGCAGGCTCGCCGCGTCCGTGCCCGGCGCGCGCGCCACCGTCGGCCGGCTGGAACCGGTCCCCGGAGGCACCAACGTGATCGCCTCCCGGGTGGACCTCTGGCTGGACGTACGCCATGCGGAGGACGCGACCGTCGCCGACCTGGTGGAGCGCCTCCACGGGCAGGCCCAGAAGATCGCCGCGTTCGAGGGCTGCTCGGCCCAACTGGTCGAGGAGTCCTACAGCGGCACCGTGCACTTCGATGCCGTCCTGGCCCGCTCGCTGGAGCATTCCGTCCGGCGCACGGTCCCCGGGGCGCCGGCGCTGGCCACCGGTGCCGGGCACGACGCCGGGGTGCTGGCCTCGGTGGTGCCCACCGGGATGCTCTTCGTGCGCAACCCCTCCGGCATCAGCCACTCGCCCGAGGAGTTCGTGGAGGACGGGGACGCCGAGGCCGGGGTGGCGGCGCTCGCCGACGCGCTGGAGGACCTGCTGTGAGCACCGGTCCGTTGGGGCAGGTCCCGGTGGGGGAGGGCCTGCTCCGCGTCCCCGGTCCGGTCAACGCCCACTCCCACGCCTTCCACCGGATCCTGCGCGGGCGCACGCACGAGGGCGAAGCCGGCGGGGCCGGAACCTTCTGGACGTGGCGGGACCAGATGTACGCCGCGGCCGAACGGCTGGACCCGGACGGGTACGAACAGCTCGCCACCGCGGTGTTCGCCGAGATGGCGGTCAGCGGGTGGACCGCGGTGGGGGAGTTCCACTACCTGCACCACGGTCCCGGCGGGCGGCCCTATGGAGCCCCGCCCGCCGGGACCGTCTCCGCCGGGGGCCCTTCTGCCGCGCAGTGGCCCGAGCACGCCATGGAACGCGCGCTGGCCCGCGCCGCGAAGGCTGCCGGGATCCGGCTGGTGCTGCTGGACACCTGCTACCTGCGCGGCGGCCTGGACGCTTCCGGGGCCCCACTGCCGCTGAACCCCACCCAGGCCCGCTTCACCGACGGCGACGCCACCGGCTGGCTGGAGCGCCTGGCCTCGCTGCGCGCCGCGCTCGAGGACGAAAACGGCAGCGTCGGGGACGGTGCAGGAACAGCCGGCGCAGGGACAACCGGCGCAGGGCGGGCCACCCCCGGATTGGTGAGCCTGGGCGCGGCCATCCACTCGGTGCGCGCGGTGGGGGAGGAGGACCTGGCCGCCATTGCCGCCGGGCTCGATGCCGTCCTGGGCGCCGGCGCCCCGCTGCATGTGCACCTGTCCGAGCAACCTGCCGAAAACGCCGCGTGCCTGGCCGCCACCGGCACCACGCCCACCGGGCTGCTGGCCCGGCACGGGCTGCTGTCCCCGCGGCTGTCCGCGGTCCACGCCACGCACCTGACCGGGGGGGACATCGCCGCGCTCGGGCAGGCGCAGGCCACGATCGTGATGTGCCCCACCACGGAGGCGGACCTGGCCGACGGGATCGGCCCGGCCCGCGAACTCGCCGACGCCGGCGCGGTGATCGCGCTCGGCACGGACCAGCACGCCGTCGTCGACCCGTACCTGGAGATGCGCGCGCTGGAGCACGGCGAACGCCTGCGCACGGGCATCCGCGGCCGCTTCGCCCCGGCCGAGCTGGCCGCCGCCGCCCGGGAGGGCGGACTGCGCAGCCTGGGCCTGCTTTCCCGGGGTGGCCTGCCGCCCAACGACGACCACCTGCTGGTCCGCACCGGGAGCGTCCGTACCCTGGGCGCCCGGCCCGCCCAACTGCCACTGGCCGCGACCGCCGCGGACGTGGCCGCCGTCGTCGTCGACGGGGCAACGGTGGCCCGGGACGGGATCCACACCAGGCTCGGCGATCCGGCCGAGCTGTACGCCGCCTTCCTGGCCAGGCATCCGGAGTTCGCATGAGCAGCATCCTGATCACCAACATCGCCGAACTGCACACCGTCGACGCCGAGGCACGCGTGCTGCGCGGCGCCGCGCTGGTCCTGGAAGGGGAACGGATCGCCTGGATCGGGGACGCCGCCGCGGCCCCGGCCGCGGACACCGCGTACGACGCCGGCGGCCGCGCCGCGCTGCCGGGCTGGGTGGATTCCCACACGCACCTGGTGTTCGCGGGGGACCGCACCGCCGAGTTCGAGGCCCGCATGGCCGGGCAGGCCTATGCGGCCGGGGGGATCGCCACCACGGTCGCCGCCACCCGGGAGGCCGGGGACTATGACCTGACCCGGCTGCTGCTGGGCCGGGCCGCCGAGGCAGCCCGCGGCGGCACCACCTACCTGGAGACCAAGACCGGGTACGGGCTGGACGTGGAGGAGGAGGCCCGGCACGCGCGGATCGCCTCCACCGTCGCCGACGAGGTCACCTACCTCGGCGCGCACCTGGTCCCGGCCGGCGCGGACCCGGAGGAGTACACGGACCTGGTCTGCGGGGAGATGCTGGAGCGGGTCCGTCCCTACGTGCGCTGGGCCGATGTCTTCTGCGAACGCGGCGCGTTCACCGCGGAGCAGTCACGGCGCGTGCTCCAGGCCTGCCGGGAGGCAGGGCTGGGCCTGCGGGTGCACGGCAACCAGCTGGGCCCGGGACCCGGGGTGCGGCTGGCGGCCGAATTCGGGGCCGCCAGCGTGGACCACGTGAACTACGTGGAGGATGCCGACGTGGAGGCGCTCGCCGGGACGTGGTCCGGCTGGGACGCGGGCTCGCGGAGCGGGAGCCCGGGCACCGTGGCGACCTGCCTGCCGGCCTGCGACCTGTCCACCCGCCAGCCGCTGGCCCCGGGACGCCGGCTGCTGGATGCGGGCGTCGAGATCGCGCTGGCCTCCAACTGCAACCCCGGCACCAGCTACACCTCCTCGATGGCGTTCTGCGTCACTACGGCGGTGCTGCAGATGGGCCTGTCCGTGGCCGAGGCGGTACGCGCGGCCACCTTCGGCGGGGCGCTGGCGCTGCGCCGGCACGTGGGCGAGGACGCCGACGGCAAGCGCGCGGTGGGCAGCCTGGCGGTTGGGCACCGCGCCGACGTGCAGCTGCTCAACGCGCCCAGCCCCACCCACCTGGCCTACCGGCCGGGCATGCCGCTGACCGGCGCGGTCTGGCGTCAGGGCGTGGCGGTTTCCCGGTAGGCGATGGCCGCCGCCCGCGGAGTCGGCCGGGGGTAATCGTGCGGTCCTTACGCCGACGGGCGCGGCCTGGGGGAACGCGGGCGTCGTGCCGTGGGGGCGGACAGGGAGGCGGCCTGTTGCAGGGTCAGGCCCTTGGTCTCGGGTGCCCAGAGCAGGCTGACGCCGGCACCGGCGAGGGTGATCAATGCGCCGATGAGCATGGTGGGGCCGATGCCCAGCCCGGTCAGGGACAGGGGGACCAGGTAGGTTCCCGCGGCCGCGCCGATCCGGCTCAGCGAGGAGGCCAGGCCGACGGCGGAGCCGCGGATCTCGGTCGGGAACAGCTCGTTGGGGTAGATCCAGGTGAGGATCTGGGAGCCTCCGATGAAAATGGCGTAGGCGATGAACAGCGCCATGATGACCGGGGACGGGGCGGTGGGGAACAGGCCCAGCAGGAGCATGGCCAGGCCCGCCCAGAGGAAGCTGTGGATGAGCAGGGGACGGCGGCCCATGCGGTTCACCAGGAACAGCGAGACCACGCAGCCGACCAGGAACATGACGGTGATGACCGCCGAACCGACGTGCTCCATGCCTTCGTCCAACTGCAGGGCGCCGAGGATCTTCGGGCCGAAGGCGTAGATGGCGAACAGGGGCACGATCGAAAAGGTCCAGAACAGGGTGATGAAGAGCATCCGCTTGCCATAACCGGAGCGGATGAGGGCTCCGGCGTTGAGGTTTTCCCGGACCTCCTCGTCCAGGTCGGCCACGGAGGCGCCCGGGCCGAACACCTTCACCATCACCGCATTGGCCTCCTCCTCCCGCCCCTTGTTCAGCAGCCAGCGGGGGGACTCGGGCGTTCCGATCCGGCACAGGACGATGACCACCCCGGGAACGGCGGCGCTGGCGAGCATCCACCGCCACCCCTCCGGAGTGGACATCAGCAGCTCCCCGACGATGTACGCCACGGCGGCGCCGACGAACCACATGGTGACGAAGAAACCCAGCAGGGGGCCGCGGTACTTGCGCGGGGAGAACTCGGCCAGCAGGGAGGTCGCGATGGGGTAGTCGGCCCCGACCGCGACGCCGATCAGCAGGCGCAGGACGATCAGCCACGCGACGTCGTTGACGAAGGCCTGCGCGACCGAGAGGCCGATGATCGCGATCAGGTCCAGCGTGAAGAGCAGATGGCGGCCGAAGATGTCGGTGAGCCAGCCGCCCAGGAAACCGCCGAAGAAGATGCCGATCAGGGCCGAGGCCCCGACCAGGCCCTCCTGCGCCGGGGTCATGTGCAGGGCCGGGGAGGCCTGGACCATCGCGACGCCGATGATGGACAGGACGTACCCGTCCAGGAACGGTCCGCCGGAGGAGAACAGGGCCAGGCGTTTGTGGAACGGCGACAGCGGAGCGTCATCGAGGACGTTGCCGGCCATGGGTGGATCCCTAGAGGGGGATGCAGTGCTGGAAGAACGCATGGCCGCAACCGGAGGTGGAGCATCTGCCCCCGGCATGCGGACTGGGGCTGAAGTTCTGGCACCGGCACCCCGGGTGCAGGCAGGCAAAGGGGTTCTCTTCGCAGTCTCCAAATCCCAGCAGGCCGGCCTCGGACAGCGTGGACCTGGCCTCCTCATGCGCCTGCTTCAACCGGGCCTTCACCTCGCCCAGAACCTTTTCCTGATCCTCTGTCACGGCATTTTCGTCGGGCTGCATCAGGCACCTCCGTCGGGTCAGTTTCCAGTGTAGGAAGGCCCGTTCGGCGCCACCAGCCATGGCTTGTCTTTGCCCCGGGAGGGGAGGGCCGGGCGGACCGCCGCCTCCGGCGTTTGCCGCCCCGGTCCCGGGAGGCCCGAATCTCCGGCGCCGGAACGCGCGGGACCGGTCAGGTCCGGAACCAGCGGGCGCGCCGCACCGCGCCGAGCTCCGCCTTCTCGGCGGCGTACGCCGGCGACGGTCCCCTGAACGGCGCGGCCGGCCCGCCGTCGGCATGGAAGTCGACGTCGACGCGGCCGACCTCGCCGCGGCCGAACTCCACGTAGCAGAGCCCGGTGCCCCCGGACGCCAGTGCGCCGTCGCCCCGGATGCTGCGAACGATGCCGTCCGCGACGACGTGGGCCGCGCTCTCGGCGAAGGTGCCGGCCTTCGGAATCCCGGTTTCGGCGCAGTCGCCGAGCGCGTACACTCCCGCATACGGCGTCTGCAGCGTCACGCGGTCGACCGCGACCCAGCCGCCCTGCGTCAGGCCCGCCTCCACCAGCACGTCGGGCGCCTTGTGGGTCGGGACGCCGATGAACACGTCGTACGGCTCGTCGTGGTCCTTGAACTGGGCGACCCGCGCGCCGGGGTCGATCCCGTAGATCCGGTGGTGTTTCGTGTACGCGATCCCGCGCTGGGCCATCGCGCGTTCCAGCGCGATCGAGGCCCGGGGCGAGACCGGGATGGGCGACGGCTGCGGACTGACCACGTGGAGGGTGCTGTCCTCGCGGATGCCGCGGGCGACGAGCCGGTCGTGGAGCAACAGGATCGCCTCGTACGGCGCGGGCGGGCACTTGAACGGGATGGAGAGCACGGCCAGCATCACCCGGCCGCCGCGGAACGCCGCCAGTTCATCGCGCAGCCGCTCGGCGCCTTCGACCGTATAGAACTCGAACCCTCCGTCGGCGAAGCCGGGTGTCGCTGCGATGTCGTAGTCGGCGCCGAGGGCGATGACGACGATGTCCGGATCGTAAACCGCGGCATCGGTGACGACGTGCCGCGTCCCCGGGTTGATCGCGAGCACCCGCTCCCGGCGGAACTCCACCCCCGGCGCGCGGATCCCGCGGTACGGGATCCGCACCTGTTCCGCGTTCTGGTGCCCGAAGAGCACCTCCAGCTTGGAGGAGCCGAACACGAAGGCGTCTTGCTGGTCGATGAGGGTCACCTCAACCTCGCCGGCAAGGCGCTCCGACAGCGTGCTCGCCAGTTCCAACCCTCCGAAGCCGGCGCCGAGGATCAAGACGGTCGTTGCCATGCACCTCATCGTGCGCCTTGGAGGGCCCGGCGTCCATGCCCGCCGGATGATGCCCGTCGTGTCCTTCCGCGGGCGGGCGATGCGGCCACCTTGACGGAAGGGGCGGCGGATCGGAAAAACGGGAAGGCCCGCACCTTGGGGTGCGGGCCTTCCCGTTCTCAATCCGTTCACTCATTCGAGGAAGCGGGTGAATGGTGCGCGGCGCGGTGCCATCACGGTGCGGGCTGCCCTGCCGATCCCGAATCCGGGGACACGTCCGGCTCCGGGGCCTGTTCGGTGGCGGGGGCAGGCTCCGGGCTCTGTTCGGTTTCGGGGGCAGGTTCCAGGCTCTGCCCGGTTCCGGGAGTGGGGTCGGCCGGCGGGGTGGTGCTTGAGGTGTCCGTTCCCGGCTCTTCGGTTCCGGCCGAGCCGCTGATCCCGCCCTCGGAACTGCTGTCCGTCGCCGGGCCATCTTCTTCGGCAGTGCCGTCCTCGACCTGCGCCGGCACTTCCTCGACGTCCTGGGCCGGCTGGTCCGGTTCGTCCTTTTTGTCCGGGGCGGTCGGATTGCCGCTCAAGGCCTTGCCCAGCGTTGTGGTGGGCCCGGTCGTACCGTCGTCGATCCTCGACGTCGACGAGACCAGGCTGGAGATGGGCTGGTTGGTTCCGAATTCGACCGCGGTGATGCTGACCATTGCGATAAGGAACGCGGCGGCACTGGCCGCCCCGATCTTGATCCAGGTCATGGGGGTGAGCTGCCTCCACGCACGGGCGGCGTGGGGTTCCCCGCTCCCGGCCGGAGCGCCGGCTGCCGGCACGTCGCCATCGCCAGCGTCAGCGGGCAGGATGCGGTTGCCTCGCTGGGGGATTGTCTTCAAAGCCACGGTGGTGGCCGAAGTGAGTGTTCGGGTAAAGAGGGCGCCGCCCACGGTGGCAATGATCGAGCCGAGGGCGGCGCCGATGAGCGTCCCGGCAACGCCGAGAAAGGACCCCACCAGGGCGGAGGTCACCGCGGCCAGGGCCGAGCCAATGGTCTGGGTACCACTGAGTCCGAGGAACGGTTTGGGCTTGTCTTCGGTATCGGAGTCTGCAGGCATATTCACACGCGATTCAGTCAGGGAACATTACGAACAGATAACGCCGATGGCGTGCCGCTGGTTCCCATCCGGGCCGTATCCATGGCTCCGGGTCGGGAACACTGCGCCCATCAGATGCGGAAGGCGCGATTCAACATTTTGTGACGTGATTTTTCACATGCTGAATCTATTTAACAACAACTGTAAACTTGTGGCCTGTCAGTCGCCCTCCTCCTCCACGACCGTGGGTGGGGTGAGCGCCCGTAGGGGACCTGCGATCCGGTTCCGCGGGCCGTCGCGGCCCCTGTCCGCCCGGGCCGAACGGTTCCGGGGAGAACACCGACCGAAGGACTGCCATGGCAGCACCCATCCCCGACAACACCCCCGCCCCGCCCCGAAACCGCATCCACCTGCCCTCCCGCGGCGACCTGCGACGCGACGTCCCCGCTTCGATCGTCGTCTTTCTCGTGGCGCTGCCCCTGTCACTCGGCATCGCCGTCGCCTCCGGGGCGCCGGTCATGGCCGGCCTCATCGCAGCCGCCGTGGGCGGCATCGTGGCCGGAAGCCTCGGCGGCTCGCCGCTCCAGGTCAGCGGCCCCGCCGCCGGTTTGACCGTCATCGTCGCCGGCCTGATCGGGCAGTTCGGCTGGCAGGCCACCTGTGCCATCACCGTCGCCGCCGGCGTCCTCCAGATCCTGTTGGGCATCAGCCGGGTCGGCCGCGCCGCCCTGGCCATCTCTCCGGTCGTGGTGCACGCCATGCTCGCCGGCATCGGCATCACGATCGTGCTCCAGCAACTCCACGTCGTCCTGGGATCCGAACCCGGCAGCAACGCGGTCGGGAACATCGCCTCGATCCCCGCCAGCCTTTCCGCCGTGAACCCCCAGGCGCTCATCCTGGGCCTGGCGGTGATCGCGGTCCTGCTGCTCTGGAAGAAGCTCCCGCGCAGCTTCCGGCAGCTCCCCGGCCAGCTCGCCGCCGTCGTCCTCGCGACCCTGCTCTCCCTGGCCTGGGGCGACTCCGTGGAGCGCATCGCGCTGGACGGCTCGCTGCTGGAGGCGGTCAGCGCCCCCGTCCTGCCCCAGGGCACCTGGGGCGCCCTGGGCATCGGCGTCCTGACCATGGCGCTGATTGCCAGTGTCGAATCGCTGCTCTCCGCGGTGGCCGTGGACAAGATGCAGTCCGGGCCGCGCACCAACTTCAACCGCGAACTCGTCGGCCAGGGTGCGGCCAACGTCACCTCCGGCATGCTCGGCGGCCTGCCCGTCACCGGCGTGATCGTGCGCAGCGCCACCAACGTCGAGGCCGGCGCCCGGACCCGCTCCTCGGCCATCCTGCACGGCGTGTGGATCCTGCTCTTCTCCGCCTTCCTGGCGCCGGTGCTGATGATGATTCCGCAGTCCGTGCTCGCGGGCCTGCTGGTCGTCATCGGCGTGCAGCTCGTGAAGTGGGCCCACATCAGGACGGCGCTGCGCACCGGCGACTTCCTGGTCTACGCCGTGACCGTCGCCCTGGTGGTGTTCTCCAACCTGCTCGAGGGAGTGCTCGTGGGCCTGGCGTTGGCCGTCCTGCTGGTCCTCGTCCGTGTGGTGCGCAGTTCCACCCGCGCCGTGCGGCTGGGGGACGGTGCCGGGTCTTCGTTCTGGAAGGTCGAGATCGAGGGTTCCTGCAGCTTCCTGACCCTTCCGCGGCTGAACCGCACGCTCTACTCGATTCCCGCCGGGGCCCACGTCACGGTCGTCATCGAGGCGGACTTCGTGGACCTGTCCGTCTTCGAATCCGTCGGCGCCTGGCGCGCCCGGCACGAGGCCACGGGCGGCACGGTCACGGTCGAGGACCATGGCACGTTTCCGCTGGAGGGCGCCGCCGACGGCGCCCCCAAGCGCTGGATCTCCCGCTCGTCGCTGAGCAGCGGCCTCGCTCCGTGGAAGAGGTGGCAGCCCCTCGCGGCGCCCGGCGGCGCAGCGGTGTCCTCCGGCCCCTCCGGTCCGCATACCCTGCCCGTCCTGCGCGGCGTGCAGAACTACAATTTGCGCAACGCCGCCCTGGTGCGCCACGACACGGAGCCCCTGGCCCAGGGGCAGGACCCCTCCACCCTCTTCCTGACGTGCGTCGACTCCCGCATCGTTCCCAACGTCATCACCTCGAGCGGCCCCGGGGACCTGTTTACGGTGCGCAACGTCGGCAACGCCGTGGCCCGCTCCGGCAGGGACCTGTCCTTCGAGGCGGCCCTGGAGTTCGCCGTCGAGAAGCTTCACGTCAGCACGATCACCGTGTGCGGGCACTCGAACTGCGGCGCGATGCAGGCGCTGCTCGCCACGGACTCCGACGTGGAGCACGACGGCGGCGGGCAGCCTGTCGGAGAATGGCTCGGCGGACTGCGCGAGAGCCTGGAGGCCCTGGCGGCCGGCCATCCGGTGGGCCGGGAGGCCGCCGCCGCGGGCTACTGCGAGGCAGACCGGCTCGCGCTGGTCAACGTGGCCGTACAGCTCGACAGGCTCGCCGCCCACCCGCGGCTGCGCCGGCGGATCGAGGACGGGTCGCTGAGCCTGGTGGGGCTGTTCTACGACCTGTCCACCGCGAACGTCCACCACCTTTCCGCCACGGGCTTCCGGCGGCTGGATCCCGTCCCGTAGGGGCCCGGCGGCCGGCCCTGCTGCGGCCGGCGTTGCCCGGCTGCCCGGGTCTTTCACCCCAGGGCGGGAGGTTCCGCCTGCGAACCTCCCGTTCCCGGCGGCTGGGGGGCGCCGAACCAGCGGAAGCCGCGGGCGGCGAGCCGGACCTCGACCCGGCCCCCGTCGTCCACGACGAGCGGCCGGTCGGGGCTTTGCCGCGCGCCGGGTTCCTCCCGCCAGCGTGCTGCGATCAGGTCGTGCAACTCGTGTCCGGGCTGGACTCCGGGCAGCTTGACGGCCGTGGTGACGGCCTCGGAGGAGAAGTTGTGGACCGCGACGAGGGAGGCCTCGCCGGTGGCGGCGCGGTGCGCCAGCACGCAGGGCAGCGGCTGGTCGAGGATCTCCAGCTGTCCCCAGCCGAGTTCGGGGTGGCGCCGGTAGACGTCGATCAGGTGGCGCAGGAAGTTGAACAGGGATTCCGGGTCGGTCCTGCACGCCTCGACGTTGATGTGGTCGGGACCGAACTCGCCCTCGACCAAAGGGGCGGGGAACGTGTCGGGCTGCGCGGTGGAGAAGCCCGCGCCGGGGCCCGGGGACCACTGCATCGGGGTCCGCACGGCGTGACGGCCCGGAGCGTCGAGGTTCTCGTCCATGCCGATTTCCTCGCCGTAGT
>Ga0182739_1002486_pt1 | contig 17184 bp, 17 predicted proteins | sample eDN5th30CBELigBY_FD_128873 | JGI IMG/M metagenome (GOLD analysis project Ga0182739, IMG submission 128873) | Enriched backyard soil microbial communities from Emeryville, California, USA - eDNA 5th pass 30_C BE-Lig BY (version 2) (version 2) | ecosystem: Environmental > Terrestrial > Soil >... | reverse complement strand
GGCGTCAGGATCACGCGCCAGCGCGCCGCGCTTTTGCGCGTGCTCGCCTCGGCCGAGGATCACCCGGATGCGAACCAGCTTTTCCAGCGTGCGACCGAGGCCGGGGCAGGGGTGTCGCTTGCAACCGTCTACCGGACGCTTTCCGCGCTCGAGGCGCAGGGCGTCATCCAGAAGCTGGAATTCGAGGGCGAGCCGGCGCGGTTCGAGCCCGCCGATGGCAAGCATCACGACCACATCATTGACATCGAGACCGGCGAAGTGACCGAGTTCGTCAGCGATCGGATCGAGAAACTGCAGGCCGAGATCGCCGCCGAGCTGGGCTATGAGATCGTCCGCCACCGGCTGGAACTTTATGTGCGCAAGCTGAAATGAGCCTGCGGGTTTTCGACAAGATCATCTCCGACCGGGGGTCGCGCTATGCCGTCTCGGGCGGGCCGGCCCGAGACCGCGCCGAGGTCGAGGCGCTGCTGGCCGAGCTGAAGAAGAACAAGCGCTTCGCCAAGGCCACGCATAACACCTGGGCCGCGATCCTGTCGGGAGAGCCGGTCCGCGACGACGATGGCGAAAGCGGGGCGGCCCAGATCATCCTGCAAATGCTGGAACGCGCCGGCCTCACCGATCATCTGGTGGTGCTCACGCGCTGGTATGGCGGCAAGCATCTTGGCGGCGACCGCTTTCGCCACGTGGTCGACGCGGTGCGCCACTATCTTGCGGAAACCGGGCGCTAGGTTTCGACCGCGTGGGCGCGCAGCAGCTCAAGCGGCACGATGTCCAGCGTGCGCTGATGCGTCGCCTCCAGCACCACCTGCGGCGCGGCATATTCCTGCGCCGCCTGCATGAAGCGCGCGGCGCAGAGGCACCAGCGATCCCCCGCCTTCAGCCCCGGAAAGCGATATTCCGGCCGGGGCGTGCTGAGGTCATTACCCAGATATTTAGACATGGCGAGGAACTCGTCGGTCACGATGACGCAGACGGTGTGCAGCCCGCTATCCTCCGGCCCGGTATTGCAGCAGCCATCGCGATAGAAGCCGGTCGGCGGCACCGTCGAACAAGGGGCGAGCGTGCCGCCAAGGACATTGATCGCAGGATCCATTGGTCTTCCCTTCGTATCCGGAACGGCGGATGGCCGCGCCAGGTTCCCTATCTGAACCGCTCGCTGAGCGCGCGAAGCCGGTCGGAGATGCTTTGCGGCGCGGCAGGCTCGGCTGCCTTCTCGGGAGGTTTTCCGGTTGCGGCCGGGGGTGCCGGCGCCTCGGGCGCGGGCCGGGTGCCGCTGTTGCGCGCCGGGGCGGTGCGAGCCGCGACCGCGTTCATGAAGCGCGCGTCATCGCCCGAGGCCAGCGCCTCCGCCCCGTCCGAGATCCCGCGCAGCAGATCGTCGAGCCCGTCCTCCTCGGCCTTCGCGAAATCCGACAGGACATAGCCCGCAACCCGGTCCTTGTGCCCCGGATGCCCGATCCCGAGCCTGAGCCTGCGATAACCGTCGCCGATATGCTCGTGGAGCGAGCGCAGCCCGTTATGCCCGGCATGGCCGCCGCCCAATTTCAGCCGCAGCTTTCCGGGCGCGAGGTCAAGCTCGTCATGGAGCACGATCACATCCGCCGGATCGAGCTTCAGATAGCGCATCGCCTCGCCCACCGACTGGCCGGAGAGGTTCATGAAGGTCGCGGGCTTGAGCAGGCTCACGCGTTCCGTCCCCAGACGCCCCTCGGCAATCTCGCCCTGAAAGCGTGCGCGCCAGGGACCGAAGCCGTGATCGGCCGCGATCCGGTCGACCGCCATGAAGCCGATATTATGGCGGTTATGCTGGTATTTCGCGCCGGGATTGCCCAGTCCGACGATCAGTTTCATGTCATTCTCCGTCACTTGCCCCGAAACTTACCCGCATGGGCCGGAAGGGGCAAATTCTTACGCTCTCTTGTCCTCGGGGGCGGGCGTTACTAAGACTCTCTCAACTCTTCGTCTTTATGAGTTTGCCAAAAGGGGGTCGTCCCGGCCGGCGAATCGTGAAACGGGCAGGGCAGGCAGGGAAATAAGCAGGGAAAGACATGCAAGATCCGGCAGAATTCTACATGAACACGCTCGTTCCCATGGTTGTCGAACAGACCAGCCGTGGCGAAAGGGCCTATGACATCTTCTCGCGGCTGCTGAAGGAGCGGATCATCTTCCTGTCGGGCCCTGTCCATGACGGCGTCGCGACGCTGATCTCGGCGCAGCTCCTGTTCCTCGAGGCGGAGAACCCGAACAAGGACATCAGCATGTATATCAACAGCCCCGGCGGTGTCGTGACCGCGGGCCTGTCGATCTATGACACGATGCAATACATCAAGCCGCGCGTCTCGACCCTCGTGGTCGGGCAGGCGGCCTCGATGGGGTCGCTGCTGCTTTGCGCGGGCCAGCCGGGCCACCGATTCTCGCTGCCGAACAGCCGGATCATGGTTCACCAGCCCTCGGGCGGGTTCCAGGGGCAGGCGACCGACATCCTCATCCACGCGCGCGAGACCGAAAAGCTCAAGCGCCGCTTGAACGAGATCTATGTGGCCCATACCGGCCGCACGCTGGAGGAGGTCGAAGAGGCCCTGGAGCGTGACCGCTTCATGTCGCCGGAAGAGGCGAAGGAATGGGGTCTGATCGACGAAATTCTGGTGGCTCGTGGCAAGGCGGAACCAACGACCTGAGCCGGTGTTCGGGATGAAGGACCGGCTTTTTTTGGGATTGTGACGGGCCGGGGCGGCTCGTAACATGTCCTGTGACGCGCGGCGCGGCGGTTCCCGCGCCCGCAACAGGCGGTCGTCCGGCGATGAGGCCGGGCCTCCGGGGCAATGCGAGGATCGAATTTATGGCCAATCCGACAGGCGGCGACAGCAAGAACACGCTTTATTGCAGCTTCTGCGGCAAGAGCCAGCACGAGGTGCGCAAGCTGATCGCCGGTCCGACCGTGTTCATCTGCGATGAATGCGTCGAACTGTGCATGGACATCATCCGCGAGGAAACCAAGACCTCGGCGCTGAAATCCGGCGACGGCGTGCCCTCCCCGCGCGAGATCTGCAATGTTCTCGACGATTATGTGATCGGGCAGGAACATGCCAAGCGCGTGCTCTCGGTCGCCGTGCACAACCACTACAAACGGCTGAACCACAGCTCGAAGACGGATATCGAGCTGGCGAAGTCGAACATCCTGCTGATCGGCCCGACCGGCTGCGGCAAGACGCTGCTGGCGCAGACGCTGGCGCGCATCCTCGACGTGCCCTTCACCATGGCCGACGCGACGACGCTGACCGAGGCGGGCTATGTCGGCGAGGATGTCGAGAACATCATCCTGAAGCTTCTGCAGGCGTCCGAATATAACGTCGAACGCGCGCAGCGCGGCATCGTCTATATCGACGAGGTCGACAAGATCACCCGCAAGTCCGACAATCCCTCGATTACCCGCGACGTGTCGGGCGAGGGGGTGCAGCAGGCGCTTCTGAAGATCATGGAGGGCACCGTCGCGAGCGTTCCGCCCCAGGGCGGCCGCAAACATCCGCAGCAGGAATTCCTGCAGGTGGACACGACCAATATCCTCTTCATCTGCGGCGGCGCCTTTGCCGGCCTCGACCGGATCATCGCGCAGCGGAACAAGGGCACGGCCATGGGCTTCGGCGCCGCGGTCAAGGAAAACGACGACAAGGGCGTGGGTGAGCTTTTCAAGCAGCTCGAACCCGAGGATCTGCTGAAATTCGGCCTGATCCCCGAATTCGTCGGCCGTCTGCCGGTCATCGCCACGCTGGGCGACCTGGACGAAGGCGCGCTGATCACCATCCTGACCGAGCCGAAGAACGCCCTGGTCAAGCAGTATCAGCGCCTCTTCGACCTCGAGGACGTGAAGCTGACCTTCACCGAGGATGCGCTGGTCGCGATCGCCCGCCGCGCCATCAAGCGCAAGACCGGCGCCCGTGGCCTGCGCTCAATCATGGAGGACATCCTCCTCGACACCATGTTCGAACTGCCGGGCCTCGACAGCGTCGAGGAGGTGGTGGTGAACGAGGAGGCGGTGGACAATCCCAGCGCGACCCCGCTGCTGATCCATGTCGACTCGAAGAAGGAAACCGCGACGGCCGGTTGAGGCTTTTCGCGCGGACAGGACGGCCGGTGGCGGAGACGCTGCCGGCCTTTCTTTTTCTGCGAGCTCCGGCCCGCGCCCTGCATCCGGCCCGTATGGTCGAAAATGGCTTGTCCGCGCGCCGTGGACGATGCGCTCTCTGGACCTTGGCGGCAAGTTGCGCCATATCTCTCACAAATCCGACTGACGAAGGTTCGATACCATGTCCTTTCTGCTGCGCGCCCTGACCTGGTGGAACAGCCAGACGATCAATACCCAAGTCTGGACCCGGCTCTATGGCGAGAAGGTGGGCGAAGACGCCGAGGGCAACATCTATTACCAGTCGGGCGGCGGCAAACGGCGCTGGGTGATCTATAACGGCGAATCCGAGGCCAGCCGGGTATCCCCCGAATGGCATGGCTGGCTGCATCACACCTACAAGCAGCCGCCGACGACCGAGCCGATGCAGCACAAGCCCTGGGAAAAGGAACATGTCCCGAACATGACCGGGACGGAGGGTGCCTATCACCCGGCGGGTTCGCTGCTGCGGGCCGAGCCGGCGCGGCGTCGCGACTACGACGCCTGGCAGCCCGAATAAGCCATGCAGAGCGCCGCCGAACGGATCGAATTATGGGTCGGGGGCGCCGTCCTTGCCGTGGCGGCGGGCTTCCTCGTTTGGTCGACCTCGGGCAGCGGCCTCGCGCGCGGACTGGGCGGCGACGGCTATGAATTGCGCGCGGCCTTTCCCAGCGTCGACGGGATCGAGGTCGGAACCGATGTCCGCGTCGCCGGCGTGAAGGTCGGCAAGGTCACCGGCATCGACCTGAACCCCCAGACCTATCTGGCCGAGGCGCGGTTGCGCATCCCGTCCAAGATCCAGATGCCCAGCGACAGCGCCGCGCTGATCCAGTCGGACGGATTGCTGGGCGGCGCCTATATCGAATTGCAGCCCGGCGGCGCGCCCGACAACCTGAACCCCGGCGACGAGATCGAGGATGTGCAAGGCGCCGTCAGCCTGCTGTCCCTGATGATGAAATTCGTCGATGCACAGGCCAGCGACGGGGAGGAGCCGAAATGAGGGCCCGTTCCCTGCTTGCGCCCGCACTTTGCCTTTTCATGGCGGCAACCTCGGCTGTCGCGCAGGACGAGGGCGAGGCCGAGGCGCTTCCCGACGACAACCTGCTGGTGGACCCGGCCTTCAGCGACGATCCGAACGCGGTTGTCGTCGCCGAGCCCTCGGCCGCCGAACGGCAGGCGGCGGTCGCCGCGGCCCGTGGCCCAGACACGGCGCAGGGCAAGGGCGCGCTGCTGCGCGGCCTCGACAAGGTGACGGGCCAGACCCTCGATTTCGACCTCGCAAGCGGGCAGGCGGTGGCGTTTGGCCGGCTTGAGGTGCGATTGGGCGAATGCCGCTTTCCGGCGAATGACCCTTCCTCGGATGCTTTCGCGGAACTCACGATCACCGACAAGCGGGTCAATCGCGGCGTGTTTTCCGGCTGGATGATCGCCTCGGCCCCGGCGCTTTCGGCGATGGACGACCCGCGCTATGACGTCTGGGTCATCTCCTGCAACAGGGCCTGAAGGTCCGGCAGCGGAGCGGAGGCGAACTGCGCCCGGCGCCGGATCGCGAATCCCAGCTTGCGGTGGTAATCCGCGCGCGAAATCGTCAGCCCTCCCATCGAGGCCAGATGCGGCGTCGGATATTGCGTATCCCAGAGCCGGAACCCGGTGCGCCGCAGTTGCGAGGACATCCAGATCAGCGCGGCCTTGGAGGCATTCGTCCGGCGCGAGAACATGCTCTCGGCAAAGAACGCTGCGCCAAGCGAGATGCCGAAGGTGCCGCCGATCAGCGTCGATCCTTCGTAGACCTCCAGCGAATGGGCGCGGCCCATCTGGAAAAGCTGGTCATATAGCTCGATCAGGCCGGCATTGATCCAGGTTTCCTCGCGATCGGCGCAACCCGCCACGACGCCGGCGAAGTCGCGGTCGATGCTGGCGCTCCATCCGCAACCTTGCAGAAAGCGCCGCATCGAGCGTGAGACATGGACGCCGCCGACCGGCAGCACGCCCCGCTCGGGCGGGTCGAACCAGTAAAGCTGCGCGTCATCAGCCGACCGCGCCATCGGAAAGACGCCCTGGGCATAGGCCGCGAGCAGTCTTTCCGCCGTCAGTCCGATCATGCCGGATCAGCTGTTCGGGTCGGCCAGCCGCGCCAGCCAGCGTTCGAGCCAGTGGATCGAATAGTCGCCGTTCTGGATGTCCGGGTTCTCCAGCAATGCCCGAAACAGCGGCACGGTGGTATCGACGCCGTCCACGATCAGCTCGCCAAGGGCGCGATCCAGCCGCGCCAGCGCCTCGTGCCGGTCGCGGCCATGCACGATCAGCTTGCCGATCAGGCTGTCGTAATAGGGCGGGATCCGGTAGCCGTCATAGATCGCCGCATCCATGCGCACGCCGAGGCCGCCGGGCGCATGATACTGGCTGATCCGGCCGGGCGAGGGCGTGAAGTTCGGCAGCTTCTCGGCATTGATCCGAACCTCGATCGCGTGGCCGCGGATCTTCAGGTCTTCCTGCCGGAACTCCATCTCCTCGCCAGCTGCGACGAGGATCTGCTGGCGGACGAGGTCGACGCCGAAGATCGCCTCGGTCACCGGATGCTCGACCTGCAGGCGAGTGTTCATCTCGATGAAGTAGAACTCGCCATCCTCGAACAGGAACTCGATGGTGCCCGCGCCGCGATAGCCGAGCTTGGCCATGGCGCTGGAGCAGATGCCGCCGATTTCGGCGCGCTGCTCGGGCGTGATGACGGGGCCGGGGGCTTCCTCCAGCACCTTCTGGTGGCGGCGCTGCAGCGAGCAGTCGCGCTCGCCCAGATGGACCGCGCGGCCCTTGCCGTCGCCGAAAACCTGGATCTCGATATGGCGCGGCCGCTGGAGGTATTTCTCGATATAGACCTCGTCATTGCCGAAGGCGGCTTTCGCCTCGCTCCGCGCGGTGCGGAAGGCGGTTTCGATGCCGTCCTCGTCCAGCGCGACCTTCATGCCGCGCCCGCCGCCGCCTGCGGTCGCCTTGATGATCACGGGATAGCCGATCTCGCCCGCGACGCGCTTGGCCGCGATGAGGTCGGGAACGCCGCCATCGGAACCCGGAACCACCGGGATGCCCAGCGATTTCGCAGTTTCCTTGGCGGTGATCTTGTCGCCCATGATGCGGATATGCTCGGCCGAGGGGCCGATGAAGGCGATGCCGTGATCCTCGACCATCTGCACGAAGGTCGCGTTTTCAGAGAGGAAGCCATAGCCCGGATGGATCGCCTGCGCGCCGGTGATCTCGCATGCGGCGATGATCGCGGACATCGACAGGTAGCTGTCGACCGAGGGCGGCGGGCCGATGCAGACCGATTCGTCGGCCATCCGCACATGCATGGCGTCGGAATCGGCGGTCGAATGGACCGCGACCGAGGCAATGCCCATCTCGCGGCAGGCGCGAACCACCCGCAGCGCGATCTCGCCGCGGTTGGCGATCAGGATCTTGTCGAACATCCGCGCCTCACTCGACAACCATGAGGGGCGAGCCGAACTCGACCGGGCTGCCGTCATCGACGAGGATGCGCTTGACCGTGCCCGAGCGGGGCGAGGGGATGTGGTTCATGGTCTTCATCGCCTCGACGATCAGCAGCGTCTCGCCTTCCTTGACCTGTGCGCCGACCGTGACAAAGGCCGTGGCGCCCGGTTCGGGGGCCAGATAGGCGGTGCCGACCATGGGCGAGGTGACGATGCCCGGAAGGCTTGCCGGATCCTCGCTTGCCGTGGCGGCCGGGGCCGGGGCCTGCGCGGCGACCGCCGGGGCCGCGGGCAGGGACAATGCGGGGGCCGGGGCATAGGTCTGGACGACTTGCTTGCCCTGCTTCGACAGGCTGACGGTCAGCCGGTCATTCTCGCTATACTCGCGCTTGACGGACAATTCGGTCAAATCGTTGCGGTTGAGCAGTTCGGCCAGGGCCTGGATAAAGGCCACGTCGCCCTTGCTGGTGTCTTCGTCCTGACCTGCGTGATTTTTATCGTCGCTCATGCCGTCCTCTGGATTTTGTCATTGGGGCCGCGTCCCGCGCGGCGGTTGGGCAGCTTATAGCCTGTGATATGACGCGAGGGAAAGGGTTTCCCCCATTGCTACCTGGCGCCGCGGCGTTCTTTCCACCGCCTGTGGACCCAGAACCATTGATCCATATGGCTGCGGATCTGCGCCTCGAGATGGTCGTTCAGCTGCTGCATCATGGTTTCGGGATCGGAATGCGGGATCGGCTCTCCAACCTCGACCCGGAAGCTCAGCCCGTCGGGCTGGCGGATGCCGGCGATGGGCAGGATCAGCGCCTCGTAGCGGATGGCAAGTTCGGCGGGTGTCAGCACGGTCCGGGTCGGCAGGCCGAAGAACTTGAGGATCGTGCCGTGGTCGTCGAACTGGTCGAAACCCAGCGACAGCCAGCCTCCGCCCTTCAGGAAACGCAGCATGGCCGCAAGGCCTGATCGTCCGCGCGGGAACAGCGGCTCGGCGATGGCGCGCATGGCGGGGATGTAATGGCGGTTGAAGGCCTCGTTGTTCATCGGGCGATAGAGCGCGCCGACGGGCCAGCCGCGCCCGGTCAGGGCGGCCCGCATGGCGTCATAATTGCCGAAATGCGCCACGGCGAGGATCACCGGCCGTCCGGCCGCAGCCGCCTGTTCCAGCGCATCAAGGCCGGGGCCGCAAAGCGGATCGGCGGCATGGATGCGGTTGGTGAACTCCTCGCCCGAATAGATCTCGGCCAGCGAGCGGCCGGCATTGTTCGGGACCGCGCGGGTCAGGCGCTCGACCTCGGCCCTGGGCAGGTCGGGCCGCGCCTTGGCCAGAGTGTCGCGGATCCGCTTTCGCCAGCCGGCGGCGGGGCCGAGGACATGGGCGAAGAACCAGCCCATCGACCGGACCCGCTGCGGATAGGGCAGCAGGCGCGCCAGCCCCATGATCGCAAGGAAGGCGCCATTGGCGAGGCGGTCGCGCAGCGGGACGGGTTCTTCGGCTTCGGTCATGCGCTTCTGGTCATCCTGTCCGGTGGGTGGCGCGGGCTTCGCGCATCCAGACATATATGCCGGCGCTGACGACGATCAACGCGCCGATGATCGTCCAGCGGTCCGGGATCGCGCCCCAGAAGATCCAGCCCCAGAGGCCCGCCCAGACAAGGCCGGTATAGCCGAAGGGGGCGATGGCCGCGGCTTCGGCCAGCGCGAAGGCCCGGATCAGCAATGCCTGCGCCACGGTCCCGAGCGCGCCGATCAGCAGGAAGGCCCAGATGTCGCCGCTCTGGATCGGCTGCCAGAAGAAGGGCACCGCGCAGGAGGTGATGACGGTCCCAACCATCGCCGACCACAGGACCGAGGTTGCGGTCGAATCCTCGCGCACGATCCGCGTGAGGATCGCGCCCGTGGCATAGGTGAAGGCCGCGATCAGCGGCAGGATCGAAGCGGGCTGGAAGACGCCCGCGCCGGGGCGGATGATGATCATCGCCCCGCAAAGTGCTGCCGCAATCCCGAGCGCCCGGCGGATACCGATGCGCTCGCCCAGAAAGACCGCCGCGCCCAGCGTGATCAGCACCGGATTGATGTCCATGATCGCCGTCGCTTCGGCCAGCCCGATCCATTGCAGCGAGGTGAAGAACAGCGCGCCCGAGGCAAGCTGGGTGATGCCGCGGAAAAGCTGCACCGTCGGCCGCCGCGTCACCAATGTGCTGCGCAGGCGCGGGGCGAAGATGACGGCGACGATGAGGAAGTTGGTGGCAAAGCGCGCCCAGATGATCTGGCCCGGATGATAACGCTCGGCCAGATGCTTGGCGGTCGCGTCCATCAGCGTGAAGATGAAGATCGACACCAGCAGCAGCACGATGCCGCGCATCTGCGTGGAGCGCGCCGGATCGCCCGCAGGCGCAAGGATCGGCGGCAGGCCCTGTGGGGCGAGGTCAGGCTGGCTCATCTGGGGACTCCCTCGGCTCGCTTATGCCCGTGGCGCCGAAGGCTGTCCATGCCCCGGAATGCCGAACGGCCGCGCGAGAGGCGCGGCCGTCTTGGTCATTGTCTAGCGCTGGCGGTCAGCCCAGCAGGCGGCGCGCTTCCGCGACGGTCGCCTCGGCGGTGATGCCGAACTGCTTGTAGAGCGTCGGCGCCGGGGCCGAGGCGCCAAAGCCGGTCATGCCGATGAAGCCCGAGGTCTCCTCGCGCCCGCGCTCGCCCAGCAGCAGCCAGTCCCAGGGCTGGCGCACGGCGGCCTCGATCGCGACGCGGACCGTGTTCGCCGGCAGGACCGAGGCGCGATAGGCCGGATCCTGTGCGCGGAACAGCTCCATCGACGGGACCGAGACGACGCGGGTGGGCACGCCCTGCGCTTCCAGCGCGTCGCGCGCGGCAACGGCGATCTCGACCTCCGAGCCGGTCGCCATCAGCACGACCTTGGCCTCGGTCGAGGCTTCGCGCAGGACATAGGCGCCCTTGGCGGTCAGGTTCTCGCCCGCCGTCTCGCGCAGCGTCGGCAGGTTCTGGCGCGAGAGCGCGAGGACCGAGGGCGTCGTCTCCTCGCTCAGTGCGATTTCCCAGGCCTCGGCGGTCTCGACCAGATCGCAGGGGCGGAAGGTCAGCGTGTTGGGCGTGGCGCGGCAGATCGCCAGATGCTCGACCGGCTGGTGGGTCGGGCCATCCTCGCCCAGACCGATGCTGTCATGGGTCATCACATAGACGACCGGCAGGCCCATCAGCGCCGAGAGGCGCATGGCGCCGCGGGCATAGTCGGTGAAGCACATGAAGGTGCCGCCATAGGGGCGGAAGCCGCCATGCAGCCAGATGCCGTTCATCGCGGCGGCCATGCCGTGTTCGCGGATGCCGTAATGGATGTAGCGGCCCTTGCGGTTCTCGGGCGTGAAGATGCCCAGATCCTTGGTCTTGGTGTTGTTCGACCCGGTCAGGTCGGCCGAGCCGCCCAGCGTCTCGGGCAGTTCCGGGTTCACGACCTCAAGCACCATCTCGCTGGCCTTGCGGGTCGCAACCTTGGGTTTGCTGGCGACGGCCTGATCCTTCAGCGCGGCGATGGTGGGCGCAAGCCGATCATTCACCTCGCCCGAGATGCGGCGGGCGAACTCGTCGCGGTTCTGGGCGGCATCGACGCGGGCATTCCATGCCTCACGCTCGGCCTTGCCGCGAGCGCCGATGGCGCGCCAGTCGCTCAGGATGTCCTCGGGGATGATGAAGGCGGGGGATTCCCAGCCAAAGGCGGCGCGGGCGGCGACGATCTCGTCAGCGCCCAGCGGCGAGCCATGCGCACCGGAGGTGTCCTGCTTCTTCGGCGCGCCATAGCCGATGATGGTCTTGCACGAGACAAAGACCGGGCGGTCGTCAACGCCGCTCGCGGCATCGGTCAGGGCGCGGTCGATATCGGCGGCGTCATGGCCGTCGCAGGCCAGCACGCGCCAGCCCGCGGCCTCGAAGCGCTTCAGCTGATCGGTATTGTCCGAAAGCGAGACGCGGCCGTCGATGGTGATGTCGTTATTGTCCCACAGGACGATCAGGTTCTTCAGCTTCTGGTGACCGGCAAGGCCGATCGCCTCATGGCTGATGCCTTCCATCAGGCAGCCGTCGCCGGCGATCACCCAGGTCTTGTGGCTGCACAGATCGGCACCGAACTGCGCGCGCATCGCCTCTTCGGCGATGGCGAAGCCGACGGCGGTGGCGATGCCCTGACCCAGCGGGCCGGTCGTCGTCTCGACCCCCTCGGCATGGCCGTATTCGGGATGGCCGGCGGTGATCGCGCCCCATTGGCGGAAGTTGCGGATCTGGTCCATCGACATCTGCTCATACCCGGTCAGGTGCAGCAGCGAATAGATCAGCATCGAGCCATGGCCGGCCGACAGCACGAAGCGGTCGCGGTCGAACCAGTTCGGGGCCGAGGCATCGAATTTCAGGTGATTGCGGAACAGGACGGTGGCGACGTCCGCCATGCCCATCGGCATGCCCGGATGCCCGGAATTGGCGGCCTCCACGGCGTCCATCGACAGGGCGCGGATGGCGGCGGCAAGGCGCCAGTGATCGGGATTGGCCTTGCGGCGTTCTGCGATGTCCATTGTGGAGGTCCGTGCTGGTGGATGCGCAGCTTCTGATATTCACGCCGGCGCAAGGTTGCAACCCGCGACCCGCGCAGGAAAGCAGTGCCGGTGCGGCATTCGCAACCGCGCCCGAGGCCGCAAGGCATGGCTCAAGTGGCGGGCAGGTGCAAGGCTGGTCCATCCCGAAACCGGAGGCAAGGCCCTTCGGATGGGCATTCGCGGCGGCAGGCGGACCGTTGCCCGCAAAACAGGCCGGCGCCAGAGCGGTCGGGCGGCGCGGCACAAAGTCATTGCCTTGAATCACGGCAGGGCGCTTAATTTTCCTCAAGCAAACAAGCCAGTGACGGAGGTATCCATGGTCGAGACGACGCCCGCTGCCCGGGATCCGGTGGACGAGATCCTGCCGCCCGCCCGCCTGACCACGCTTGGCCTTCAGCATGTGCTTGTCATGTATGCGGGCGCGGTGGCGGTGCCCCTGATCGTGGGGCGGGCGCTGAAGCTCTCGCCCGAGGACGTGGCCTTTCTGATCTCGGCCGACCTTTTCTGCTGCGGGATCGCGACGATCATCCAGTCGCTCGGCATGACGCGATATTTCGGCATCCAGCTTCCGGTGATGATGGGCGTGACCTTCGCCTCGGTCGGGCCGATGGTGGCGATGGCCAATGCCTATCCGGGGCCGGATGGCGCAAGGATGATCTTTGGCGCCATCATCGGGGCGGGCATCGTCGCCATGATCATCGCGCCCTTCATCGGGCGGATGCTCAGGTTTTTCCCGCCGCTGGTCACGGGGACCATCATCCTCGTCATCGGGGTGAGCCTGATGCGAATCGGGATCAACTGGATTTTCGGAAACCCGGTCGGGCCGACCGCGCCCAAGGTGGTGGACCCGGTCGCCCTGGGCTGGCTGAACCAGTTGAAGGAACTGGAGGCGACCGGCGCGGTCCCGGCTCTGCCCCAGAACTTCGCCCCCGCGCCCAGCGTCCAGAACCCGCTTTACGCAAGGCCGGTCAATATCGCGATCTCGGGCGTGGTGCTGGTCGCGATCCTGCTGATCGCGCGTTTCGGCAAGGGTTTCGTCGCCAATATCGCCGTGCTCCTCGGGATGCTGGTCGGCGCGGTGCTGACCGTCGCCTTGGGCCAGATGAATTTCGCCAAGGTCGGGGACGCGGCATGGTTCGGGCTGGTCACGCCCTTCCATTTCGGGATGCCGATCTTTGACCCGGTGCTGATCCTGACCATGGTGCTGGTGATGATCGTGGTCATGATTGAGTCGACCGGTATGTTCCTTGCTCTGGGCGAGATGACCGGCCGCCAGATCACGCAGGAAAGGCTCTCTGCCGGCCTGCGCACCGACGGGCTTGGCACCCTGATCGGCGGGATCTTCAACACCTTCCCCTATACGTCGTTCAGCCAGAACGTCGGTCTTGTCGGCGTCACCGGGATCAAAAGCCGCTATATCTGCGTCGCGGGCGGCGTCATCCTGATCCTATTCGGGCTAGTCCCGAAGATGGGCGCGGCGGTCGAATCCCTGCCCACCTCGGTCCTCGGCGGGGCGGGGCTGGTCATGTTCGGCATGGTCGCCGCGACCGGCATCCGCATCCTTGCGACGGTGGATTTCGCCGGAAACCGCAACAATCTTTTCGTCGTCGCGGTGTCGCTGGGCTTCGGGATGATCCCGCTGGTCGCACCGGAGTTCAAGCAATGGAGGCCGCACGCGATCCATCCGCTGATCGAGTCGGGAATCCTGCTTGCGACAGTCGCCGCCGTGGCGCTGAACGCCTTCTTCAACGGGACGAAGGGCGCCAGCGTCGATGAGGCGCGCCGCGCCGCGAGCCTTGCGGATCACTGATCCGCGGGCGCCTCGCGATCCGTCTCGGCGGGCTCGGCGGGGGGCCTGATCCGCAAACGGGTGATCCGGTTCTCGCGCCGGGCCACCACCTCGAAGCGATAGCTCTGGAAGGAAAAGACCTGACCCGCGACCGGGATCGACCGGGCGACATGGATGACAAGGCCCGCGACGGTATTCGCCTCGTCGTCGGGCAGGTGCCAGTCGAGGGCGCGGTTCAGGTCGCGGATCGTCATTGCGCCATCGACCGTATAGTCGCCCGCCTCGTTCGGAACGAGGGTCTGGGTCATGTCGGTGTCATGCTCGTCCGTGATCTGGCCCACGATCTCTTCGAGGATATCCTCGAGCGTGATCAGACCGCGCAGGCTGCCATATTCGTCGACGACCAGCGCAAAATGGGTGCGGCGGGACAGGAACTCGCGCATCTGCTCGTCCAGCGGCGTGGTCTCGGGCACGAAATAGGCGGGCATCGCCACGTCGAGGACGTCGAAACTCTCCAGCGCCCCGGCCCCGCTTTCGCGCATGGTGCGGCTGACGCCGCGCAGCAGATCCTTGGCATGGATGACGCCGACCACGTTCTCGCGCTCGCCGCGATAGACCGGCAGGCGGGTATGCGAGCTGGCCAGCACATGGTCGAGGATCTGCTGCGCGGGCAGTTCCGCGTCGATCATCTCGATGCGCGAGCGGTGCAGCATGATCTCCTCGACCGAACGTTCGCCAAGGTCCAGCGCGCCCAGCAGCAGGTCGCGCTCTTCCTTCTGGACGGTGCCGCTGGAATGCCCGATGGCAAGGGCGCCGGCGATTTCCTCCTGCACGGAAAAGAGGTTGCGGTCCTGATCCGACCGCAACCCGAACACCGCGAAGATGGCGCGCACGATCATCCGCACCACCGCGACGACTGGCGCGATCACCACGGTCACGGCCCGGATCGGGCGGGCGACGCGGCTTGCGAAATCCTCGGGCCCGAGGATGGCGCAGGTCTTGGGCAGCACCTCGGCAAAGATCAGCACCATCAGCGTCATTACCAGCGTCGCCAGCGCGACGCCGCTGGAGCCGAAAAGCCGGGTGAAAAGCGCGGTCGCGAGGCTTGCGGCAAGGATATTCACGACATTGTTGCCAAGCAGGATCGCCCCGATCAGCCGCTCGCTGTCCTCGGTCACGTCCAGCGCCGCCTGTGCGCCGGGATCGCCCCGATCGGCGCGGGCGCGCAGCTTGGCGCGGCTGGCGGCGGTCAGCGCCGTCTCGGAACCCGAGAAAAAGGCCGATACGCAGAGCAACAGGATGATCGCGCCGATGGTCAGCCAGAAGGCCATGTCATAGCCCGACGAGCCCGCCGGGGGCACCACCTCCTGGGCAGCGGCTGCGCCAGGTGTGATGCCGAGGACCATCACTCCTCGTCCTCCTTCTGCGGCGGGTGGGCAAGGGGATGGTGGTTCATCACCAGCTCCCGCATCCTGCCATCGACGACATGGGTATAGATCTCGGTCGTGCCCAGATCGGAATGGCCCAGCAGCATCTGGATCGCGCGCAGGTCAGCCCCGCCCTCCAGCAGATGGGTGGCGAAGGCGTGGCGCATGACATGGGGCGAGACGCGGGCCGGATCTATCCCGGCGGCGATGGCAAGCTGGTTCATCAGCCCGTTCATCGCCTGCCGCGCCAGATGACCCTCGCGGCTGGGCGCGGGGAAAAGCCAGCGCGAACCGCGTCCCGCGACCAGCCGGCCCAAAGGCGATTCCGCCGGCGCATTATCCCGAACCTTCAGCCAAGCGGCGAGGGCGGCACGCGCGGCCCCGTTCAGCGGCACCATCCGCTCGACCCCGCCCTTGCCCCGGATCAGCAGCGCGGCGGGATTGCCGCGACAGGCGCTGACCGGCAGGGAGACAAGCTCACTGACGCGCATTCCGGTGGCATAGACCATCTCGACCAGGGCGAGGTTGCGCGCCCGCTCGGTCCCGTTCCGCCCAATCCGGGGCAGGGCCTCAAACATCGCCTCCACCTCGGCGCGGTCCAGCGTCTTGGGCAGGCGCTTGGCGCGACCGGGGCCGGCGATGCGGCCGGCGGGATCGTCCTCGCGCCAATCCTCCTCCAGCGCGAAACGGGTCAGTTGCCGGATGGCCGAAAGGCGCCGCGCGCGGGTGGCGCGCGACAGCCCCTCGGCGTCGCAATGGAAAAGGTAATCCTCGATCTCTTCACGGGTGACGGTCTGGATGCGTATTCCCCGCGCCGAGAGCCAGTCGCAGAAGTCGCGCAAGTCGCGACCATAGGCGAGGAGCGTGTTCTGCGCCGCCCCCGCCTCGGCCGCCTTGGCGTCAAGGAAGGCGGCGATCCGGCGGCGGTCCTCGGTCCGGGCCTTGTTCGCCGCGTCATTGCCCTCGATGGATCGGTCATTCTCGGGCATGGCGTGGTCAGGGTCCGGTGCTGCGCAGGCCATGCGATGCGCCGATGACGGGGGCAAGGATCAGTTCGATCGCGGCCTGACGGGCAAATTCGCCCTGTCCAAGCGCACGCAGGACCGCAAGCCCGCGGGCCGCGCGGGCAAGATCGCCATCGACGCCCGCATCGGTATCGGCGATGGCGGTCAAAAGCGCCTCGCCCCGCCGGTTCTCGGCGATCAGCGCCGAGGCGGTGGCCGGCAGCGGTCCATTGGCGTCGAAGGCGATCAGCACCTGTTCGGCCCGGTCGGCGCCGGGCCCCGAGGGCGGAACCGCATCGGCGAGGCCGCTTGCGAAATCCAGCAGCCAGAGGTCGAAGGGATCGGTATCCGAAGGCGGCTGCGCGATCTTCTGCCAGTGCCCCGCCTCGATCGCGAGCCAGAGCGCGATCTGCCCCGCACGCCCGGAGAGCGGCAGGCTGCCGAGTTCGCTGCCCACCATCTCGGCCAGCGCATGCCCGAGACCTGCGGAGACCATCGCGTCGAAGGCCACCGGCAGCACATCTTCGACCGCCGCCGCATCCTGCGCCTGAAGCGCGAGGTCGAGCGATTGCAGCGCCGCTGCGCGGTCCCAGACCCCGCCCGAGGCGGCGGGCTTCTGCTCGGAATAGATCGCGCGCAGCTGCGATGCCGGGATCGCGCCCGCCCGCGCCAGACGCTCGGCCGCGTCGAGCCGGGCCTTCCAGCCGCCATTCTCGTCCAGATCGGCC
>Ga0182739_1002485_pt1 | contig 17199 bp, 16 predicted proteins | sample eDN5th30CBELigBY_FD_128873 | JGI IMG/M metagenome (GOLD analysis project Ga0182739, IMG submission 128873) | Enriched backyard soil microbial communities from Emeryville, California, USA - eDNA 5th pass 30_C BE-Lig BY (version 2) (version 2) | ecosystem: Environmental > Terrestrial > Soil >... | reverse complement strand
GTTCCGTACGAAGCGTTCCGGTTCCCACCTGGCGACCCGCCACCATGACCCGGTACTGATCCGGATCCAGTTGCAGGCTGCTGCGCACGCGGATGGGGGGAATCCATAATCCTTTTTCTCGTGAGAAGTCGGACCTCAGACTGCGGATGCGCTCTGCCAGTCCCTTGGAAGACTTGGGGTTGATCAGCGAAACCAGCCGCGGCCCCACTTCGATCGTGGCCCGGTCTGTCGCTAGAAATTCTCGCATTTCATCATCTGGATTGACTTCGTGCGGCTGTGTCGCGGCAGGTAATGTGGGATTTGCACTGTCAGCGGCTTTCTTGTCAGCGGCCTTCTTTCGGCTAAACAAATAAACCATAAGCCCTCCTGAGATTCCCAGAAAAGGAATGGATGGCATCCCGGGAACGAAGGCCATCAGGGCCAGGATGGCGGAGCCAAACCAGAGCGGTCGTTCCTGACGCAGGAACTGGGTTTCAATTTCCTGTCCCAGACTGGATTCCGACGTCGTCTTGGTCACCAGAATCCCGGCGCTGGTGGCAATAATCAGAGCCGGCACCTGTGATATCAAACCGTCTCCCACGGTCAGAATGGAATAGGTGGTCACGGAGCCCATCAGGGTCATCCCTCGGGAAACTCCCAGGATGACGCCTCCCACCAGGTTGATGCCGGTGATCAACAGACCGGCAATGGCATCTCCCCGCACGAATTTGCTGGCACCGTCCATGGCTCCATAAAACTCTGTTTCCTGTGCCAGTTCCGTGCGACGGCGGCGGGCCACCACTTCATCAATCGCCCCCGCGTTCAGTTCCGCATCAATCGCCATCTGTTTGCCCGGTAAGGCATCCAGGGTGAAGCGGGCCGCCACTTCCGAGATCCGCCCGGAGCCCTTGGTGATCACTACAAACTGGATCACGATGAGGATCAGAAAGATCACCATCCCGACCACCAGGTTGCCACCGACCACAAAATTCCCGAACGCCTGTACAATCGAGCCGGCATCGCCGGAGAGCAGGATCAAGCGTGTTGTGGCCACATTCAAAGAAAGGCGAAACAGCGTCAACAGCAGCAACAACGAAGGGAAAACCGCAAATTCCAACGCCTTATGTGTGTTGAGCGTGATCAACATCAACAGAATCGACAGGCTGAGGTTCGCCGCCAGCAACATGTCCAGCAGTAGTGGCGGCAACGGAATCAGCATGATCACCAGCACACCCAACAACCCCATCGAGAGGAGTGTTTCGCTCTGATAAAGCCAGTTGGAACGTGTGGGGATGGTGGAGGACATATAAGTTGTTAATAAAAAGAGGAAAGGGGAAAGAAGATAAGAAGAAGAGGAGAATTCTTGATCGATTGATCTGTGTTAGAGCGTTTTTGTAAATCCCATCGCGAACTTGCCTCGCGGCATTCCATCTTTCATTAAGTGAAACCTTTTCGACGCGTACACGGGAAAGACCAAACTGGTCTAACTGAAACTGAGACTCAAGGCCCGCGCAATCAGTTGCCAGCCGTCGATCAGCACGAACAGCAGGATCTTGCAAGGGGTGGAAATGACCACTGGAGGCATCATCATCATTCCTAGTGCCATCAGGATGACGGACATCACTAAATCGATCAGTACAAAAGGAAGATAAAGACAGAAACCCATGATAAACGAGGTTTTCAATTCACTAATCACAAAGGCGGGAATCAGCGTGGTCATCGGAGTCGATTCGGGAGATTCAATCGCACCCGATCCGGACATTTCGATAAAAAGTGCCAGATCATCTTTGCGGGTTTGCTTCAGCATAAAAATTTTGAGGGCATCCGCCCCATTCATCCAGGCCTGCGCTCCATTGATGTTTCCGTCCAGATAAGGGACGACCGCCTTGGACTCGATCTCCCGAAACGTGGGGGCCATGACAAACATGGTTAAAAACAAAGAAAGTCCCAGAATGACCTGCGTTGGCGGAATTTCCTGTGTCGAAAGCGCCCGGCGAATGAATGACAGCACAATCACAATCCGCGTAAACGCGGTCATGGTCACCAGGGCAGATGAAAGAAACGCCATCATCCCCAGAAATAATGCCACCTTCAGTTGAGGCGACAAATTCTGGAAAGATTCAGATTCCAGCATCTTGCTGACTGTTGTGGCGTCCACTTTGCCATCCAGAGTTAGGGGCGATGATTTAGGATTTAGAGTTTAGGATTTAGTGGTTAATTGGTTAATGGATTAGGGAGGCGCTTTCCTAGGATCTTGATGCTAATTCCTAATCCCTAACTCAGTCTCTTCTTCATCCAGTGCGGGCCAGCTGGGCAGGAGTGTGACAGATTTGATTCCAGCCTGGTCACTGGCGATCAGGAACCGTTCGCCTCCCACTTCCACCAGCTTCAACCCCTGTTGTCGGCCCAATTGGAGTGATTCCAGCACACGAATCCGTTTTGATGGACCGTCCGCAGAAGCGGGAAATTGAAATCGCTTTAGCCCGATGATGGTGACCGATCCCAACACCAGCATCACGACCGTCCATTTCACCACGCTGATCACTTCCTGCGTCAAATCGTCGCGACCAGCCAGTGAAGCCTGTCCCTCACGTGCCAGTTCCTCACGTAAATCCGCTTTGGTGACAGAAGCACTCTTCCCGCTACGCAGCGCGACGTCCGAAACAGTTGTGGCCATTTGCGAATCTGCAGCGGTCTCGTTGGAGATGGAACGCTGCACAGAGACAGGCTTTACAGCTGTTGCAGAATCTGTTGCGAAAGCGATAACGCGGGGTTTCGGGTCGCGAGCCGTTTCCGTGAAATTTGTGCGAAGAATTGTCTCTTCAAATTGTGGAGGACTGAGCTCCAGGAAGGGGGATGTCTCCTGAGCTCCCAGGTCTACGTTCAGACGCTGGATGCCGTCCCATTGCGGAGACGGATCTTGAGCACAGGCGATTGCGTGCATCGTGAATACGAGGCACATCGCACCCATGATCAGCCAGACAAGGGGGCTTTGTGGCTTCACTTGCGAATCGCCTTATGAAGGGAATCCGATGTTGTTGAAGAATCTGCGGGTTCGATATCCGTGATCCGCACGGCATAGCGTTCTTCGACAACGACCACCTCTCCGCGAGCCAGGCGGACTCCCTGGGCAATGATGTCGACCGGTTGGCTGACCTGGCGATCAAGTTGGATCACTGCTCCTTCAGACAGTTGCAGCAATTCCCCAATCGGCATGGTGACACGCCCCAATTCCACGGAGACGGTCATATTGACATCGTAGAACCGGTTGAGTGGTAGCTTCGCTCCGGAAAGTTGAGGACCTCCCGCTGCGGGAAATTCGACCGGATACACATTTGTTGCCGATTCCTGATCAGCTTGGTCAACAGACATGTTCAGACTCCTCGTCTTTCAACAATGATTCTTGGAATAAACGGGATCACGGTCCCACTCCGGCATCGCCCGCCGTCCTCTGTGGCAACGAAGAAATGGAAGTGCTGTCAATCACATGGGTCACTTCGAAACCCTGGCGAGAGCCAATCCGAATGGGAATTCCGGCCCATTTGGCTTTGCCTTCCACGCTGGCAATCAACGGGCGGCTGACAAACTGATCGAGAATCAACACATCGCCCACGGCCAGAGCAGAAGCCTGGGACATTCTCAATTCAACTTGTCCCAGTTCCACGGTCAGCTGCAGGGGGACTTGCTCGGTGCGGGCCAGCAGATCCGGATGCATGCCCCGTTCTTCCGCGTCGCCCTCTTCGCCGAAATGCTCGAGCATCAACCGTTCAGTCTCTTCTTTCAGCAACAGCCAGGTGCAGGTGTCTTCTCCAAAACGAGAGGCCAACTTGATACGCACACAGAACAAGGCCGATCCCAATGGAAAGACACGGGTCCGCTGTGGCTTGCTGGTGGTCTCCAGAAAGTTGCATTTCAGCGGTTGAGCTCCCGGCCATGATTCTCCAATGGCTTCGGCAACGTGTTGAAACAGTAACTCCAGCATCGAGTCTTCCGCCGCTGATAAAGGAGCCGGGTCTGGCCATTGATCTCCAGGCAGGTCCAGGAGATCGGCAATCAGCCCCTGCACCTGCCGTGCGGAAAAGACGACCATGGAGGGGAGCAGCGAGTCGCCAATCGAAAAATAAACCCCCAGACCGTCATCCGGCAATCGGTTCAGTGCCGTCAGGTGTTGCAAGGAATCGATTTTAGCGGGCTGCAGCTGAACAGGTCTGGCGAGCAATGTCGCCCAACTCTCCTGGACCTGGGAGCAAACATGGTTTTGCCAGGCGGATAACTGCCGCAGGGCTTCCGTGGGAGGTCGGCGCGGACTTGAAAAATCGAGAACGGCATGTGGTGAAGAATCAGTCATGACGGCGGAAATCAACTTGCTCTAAAACGGCATTCGCCCCGGGGGAAACTCGCAACATGCTGATTGGTGAGGATTACTGCACATTGAATTCATCAAACAGCACGTCATAGATCCGGTCATAATTGTCAGTGAACAATGTGGCGTTGAAGTAGTCACGAATTTCTCGTCGCAACATGTTCTGCCCTGCTTTTCCACGAATATCATCCAGCTCTTTGTCAGAGAGATGGCTGACCATCCAGTTTCTGAGGATCAAGTCTTTTTTGGCAATGGCCGCATTCACCACCTGTTCATCCGCTTCACGAATGTAAAGGGCGATTTTCAACCGCAGGTAACGGTTCATTCGTGCCTCGTCCAGGTTGACGGTGACTTCCCGGTAAGGCAGAAACTTCATCGCCGTGCTGGGCGGAGTGGTCTCGTAGGGACGGGCTGGTTTGGCATGGGATGTGGCTGGTCCTGCAAACATAGACATTCCAAAGGGAACAATCGCACCGATCCCGGATGCCACGGTTCCCACGATCACCCAGGGCAGCACGCCGCCGGCGGATTTGGCCGGTGGCGTGGCTCCATTTTCAGGTTTTTCCTGCTCCGCCATATTTTTGCCCTGATCTTCAGGAGTTTTAAGAGCCGCGAACAAAACCTCTCGAGAAGGGAAATCTCTTTTCCGCGAGCAAGGTCGCGGTAGATTTTGTTAGAGGTTCTCAGTGCATCTCGATTCCGCGTGTCGCCTTCTCGAACGTCAAACAGACCGCCTATGAATTTCGTGCGAGCATTGGGCCATTGCACCAGAATTTGGTGCGTTCGTACGAAGGCGGTTTGCTCTGATTCGCTACATCATTGATTCGACACGCGCCCTGGTAAACCTTGACGGATATAAGCATTCCTGCAGACTTTTTTCAAAAAATTTCTTTACGCGGTCTGAAATCACTCAAGACCAACTCCTTCTTTTCAATGAAAGCCGATTTGATTTCAGAGCCCTGTCAGTTTGGGCGAATCACGCAAACTGTGCCTGCTGTAATCCAACCTTTCGCTACAACCATTACATTCTTCCTGTACCGCGGCAAAACAGGATGGCGATGAAGATGAACGGGGGCGAAATCGTTACGGTTGGAAAATTCGATACAACCAGACATGGCGATGCTGGCTGCGGAAGAGAGAAGAAGCATGGCAGAGGCCCCGACTTGTCCGAAAAGAGAGGGATCTCTTGCGTATCACAAACGATTCGAAATTTTGCTCCGTACGAGGATTTCGAGATGTCTGCATGACCTTGGTTGCGGCCGGAAGAAACCGGCCACATCGGGATCTCTGATGGAAAGGACGCCGATTCATGCTGATGGGATTATATAGTGCCGGCACCGCGATGAATGCGGCGGCCAGACGGCATGAAGTCATCTCACAGAATCTGGCCCATGCCCAGATGCCCGGATACCGCAGACAGACCGTCCTGCATGGGACGCGGGAGTCTCTCTTTCATGATGAATTGCAGCAAGCACTGCAGTTCGAATCTCAGGGAGTCACTTCCGGTCGGATCAGCACCGATTTCTCGATCGGCACTATGGAACACACCGAGCATCCGCTGGATATGGCGATTCAGGGGAATGGCTTCTTTGTTGTCGAAGGCCCCAACGGGCCGCTCTATACCCGTAATGGGGCCTTCCAGCTCGATCGGGAGGGAAGACTGGTGACTGCGGATCAACTTCCGGTGCAGGGAACTTCCGGAGAACTGGTTCTTCCACCGAATGCCACACTTTCCTCGTTGCGAGTGGGCCTGGATGGAACCATTTTTGCCGGGGCGACAGAAGTGGGGAAGCTGCAGATCGTCAACTTTAGTGATCCTCAGCAACTCCAGCAGGCCGGCATCACACTTTATGCCGCTCCCGATGAGATGCCGCCGACTGAAGTCGAGGCCACCGTCATGCAGAACATGCGGGAACTCTCCAATGTTTCGCCAATCCAGGAACTGGTGGAGTTGATTGCGGCCCAGCGTCAACATGAAGCCGCCCAGCGGTCCATGATGGCCATGAGCGAATCCATCGGCAAAAATATCAATGTTCAGGGAAGGTAATGCAACATGCTCAGAGCACTTTATACCAGCGCGACTGGCATGAAAGCACAGGAACTGCTGATCGACAACACGGCCAACAATCTGGCGAACGTGAATACGGCCGGATTCAAACGCAGCCATGTCGATTTCGCGGACCTGCTGTATTCCACCATCAAGCAACCAGGAGCGAACGTTTCTGCCTCGCAACAGGTGCCGGTCGGACTGCAGGTTGGCAGCGGCGTCCGCCCAGTCGGCACGACAAAAGTCTTCACCCCCGGAACGGTCGAACAGACGAACAACCCGCTGGATATTTCTGTGGAAGGGGATGGGTTTTTCTCGGTCCTGTTGCCGAATCAGCAGATTCGCTATTCACGAAATGGTGCCTTCCGCATGGACTCCAACGGACAACTGGTCAATACCGACGGCTACCTGCTCAATCCCCCGATCACGATTCAGAACGGCGTCGATCTCTCCAGCCTGACGATTGGCACAGATGGGACAATTACCGGATCGCTTTCCGGCAGTCCGGATGCCATTGTCAACCTGGGACAACTGCAACTGGCCCGGTTCACAAATCCGGCCGGCCTTTCCAGCGAAGGGGGCAACCTGTATGCCGCCACTCCCGCATCCGGAACCGCCACACTTTCCAATCCCGGTGTGAACGGCGTGGGAGCACTCCGTCAGGGAGCGCTCGAAGGCTCCAACGTGGAGGTCGTCACCGAACTCATCTCATTGATTGCGGCTCAGCGGGCCTACGAGATCAATTCCCGTGCCATCCGTGCGGGAGATGAAATGCTCTCGACGTCGGCAAATATCGTTCGTTGAATTTAGACCAGTTTGGTCTTTCCTGTGCCCGCGTCGACAGGGTTTCACCTGATGAAAGACTGAATGCCGCGAGGCAAGTCCGCGACAAGATTTAAAAAAGTGCTCTAGTGCTTCGTCAATTTTAAAAATTCGGGTAGGCCTTGACGCAAAGTCCGACAACGGAGGACGTTTCGCGATCACGTACCCTAAATCCAAGCCCTGACAGGGCACTAGAGCCGCGAACAAAGCCTTTCGGAGAAGGGAAACCTCCTTTCCGCGAGTCGGTTCACTGCACGTTTTGTTAAGGATTCCTGGAAGGAGGAGACTTGTGAAGCGGCATTGTCATATTCTGACGCTCCCGGTCGTGGTTCTGGCGATGATGATCGGCCTGTGCGACCAGCTTCCCGCGCAGAGTGCTCCGTCGGCTTCACCGGTCATCGTCCAGCTGCAGGCAGAAACCCGCATGTCTTACTCAGCGATTCCCGCGGGAACGCAGGTCAAACTGGGAGACATTGCGACCATCACCGATCAGAATGCAGACCGGGCAGCTGCGTTGAAGGCCTTGGATCTGACAGCTTATGACCCGGAACGGACGTTGACGATTGACCGCTCCTTTGTGGAAATCCGTATCCAGCTCTCGGGTTTGTATCCCGATGGGCTGGTGGTGAAAGGACCCGAGCAGGTGACCATTGCTCCTCCTCCCCAGGTGGAACTGTCTGATCTTGGAGTGGAACAGGTTGTCTTCGAATCGTTGTGCCGCCAATTCTCGATTCTTCCCGAAGACCTGCGGGTCAAGCTGGTCTCTCCCTTTATTGGGCCTTCTCTGGCGGGAATCGAAGACCTGCAGCAGGCCCGCCTGGAACTCATGCCTCCGATCCAGCTTCCGCTCGGTCGCAGCCAACTGACAATACGGATTCTGGATGGTCATCGTGTTGTCGCTGCCAAGCCGGTGACCTTCGAAATTGCCCGCCGTCAGACGGTTGTCGTGGCCACGGCCTCGTTGGACCGCGCGCACACAGTCGAGGAACAACATGTCCGCGAAGAAACTCGATTTGTTGATGGGCCGATTGACCGGTTGACCACCAGTCAAGTGGTAGGACGGAAAGTTGTCCTTCCCTTCCGCCCGGATGAAGTGGTGACGTTGCGACACCTCGGTTCAGTGACAGAAGCCGAGTCACCTGTTCTGGTACAACCCCGTGATGCGGTTCGTCTGATTGCCAAAAAACGCGGCCTGACGGTCACCATTCCCGTGGCGGAGGCATTACAGCAAGGCCGTCAGGGACAACTGATCCGTGTCCGCAATGTCCAGTCCAATCAGGTGGTCACCGGTGTTGTCGTGGCCCGAGGGGAAGTCCATGTCATGCTTCCCTGAATTCATCCCTTTCCGACCGGTCATTGTCGTGAGCGAAATCAGCATGAAGATCATCAATAAAATGACCTGGACGTGTCTGGCGTGCCTGCTGGGATTTCATTCCGTGACCCTGGCAGAAGACATCTGGCAGCGACGAACTCCCGAGCGTGGATTCCTGTTTTATGATTCGAAAGCTCGTAACATTGGCGATAACGTTACGGTGATTATTTCGCAAGCTACAAATGTCGATAATAAGGAAGATCGCACCATGAGCAAAGCGACTTCGTCGACAGGATCATTTGATGTGAAAGGGTCCAGTGACGGCGGGTTCGGAACACAAGGTGCTGAAGCATCGCTCAAATTGAATAGTACATCCGCTCGCAAGTTTGATGGTGAAGCCGCTTATAAAGCAGCCCAGGCGTTCACCGATCGTCTCACTGTCACGGTGATGGACGTCCTGCCGAATGGGAATATGGTGGTTTCCGGAGAACGCCGCATCCGTGTGGCGGGAGAAGAAAAAGTTCTCGTCCTGACCGGAATTATCCGCGGGCTCGATATTAATGCCGACAATACGATTAATTCTCAGTATATCGCACAGGCACAATGGAGTTATCAAGGAGGGGGTGTTTCTCAGAAATATACGCGACAAGGCTGGCTGGGGCGTGCCGTTAATGTCGTCTGGCCATTTTAGCGGCCGGTTGACAAACGGGAGATTGCGACCAGGCGGAAATGTCCGGTTCATGATACTCAAGAAATCTGAAGAATGCAGTTTTCAAGGAATCAACACTGCCTGGTGGCATCGACATTTTTTGTCTGTGCGTTTTTCAACGGGCACAAGAGAGTTTTTGTAAATCTTGTCGCGAACTTGCCTCGTGGCATTCAGTCTTTCATCAAGTGAAACTCTTTCGACACGGGCACATGATCGACCAAACTGGTCTGGCGTCACAATGGGTCAGTTCTGCTCACATTCAAGGTCTTATGTTTTATCATTTTTTTATCATTTGTCATAACGCCTGCTTCAGGTCGATCCTGATGCTATTAGTCTGTCTGACCGTGGCACCACGCATCAGTCTGGGTGAAGTCCGTATTAAGGATATCACGACCGTGGAAGGAGTGCGTGTCAATCAGATCGTCGGCATGGGGCTTGTGACCGGCTTGAGTGGAACCGGCAGCAAAAGTCCCGTTACCCGGCAATTCGCCATCAATTTCATGCAGCGTTTCGGCATGCGCGTAGAACCAAATATCCGCATGCAATTACAGACAGATACGACACAGAAAACGAATAACCTGTCGGTCGTGACCGTGACCGCCAACCTGCCGGCATTTGCACGGCGGGGAACGCTGCTGGATGTGATGGTTTCCACGTTCGATGATGCCAATAGCCTGGAAGGGGGACAACTGATTATGACCCCTCTGTTCGGTGCGGATGGTCAGGTCTATGCCGTGGCCAGTGGTCCTCTGTCAACGGGCGGATTCAGTTTTGGTGGCGAGGCGGCCACGGTTCAGAAGAACTTCCCTACGACCGGACGTATTCCCGAAGGAGCCACCGTGGAGGAGGAGACCACCACCCCGCTGGGAGTCGATGGGATGGTGCGGTTGCTGCTCCGTTCGCCCGATTTTGAAACGGCACGACGAATTGCCAATGCCATCAATGCGGAGGAGCCGGGGATTGCCACCTGTCTGGATGCCGCTGCGGTCAACATCCTGATTCCGCCACAATACCGGGCTAATCCCGCCGCTTTCACCGGACTTATTGGAAATCTGCATGTCGTTCCCGACAACGTTGCCCGTGTCGTGATCAACGAGCGAACCGGAACAATCATTATTGGTGAAAATGTACGTGTTTCGCGCGTCCTGATCACCCATGCCAACCTGGCGGTGACGACGACCGAGTCGCCGCAAGTCTCGCAACCTAACTCCTTCAGTAATGGAGAAACCGTTGTTGTGCCTCGCACTAATATGAATGTGAAAGAAGAAGATAAACGTCTTACGGAAGTGGACAGTAACACCACAGTGGGGGAACTGGCACAAGCACTTAATGCACTGGGAGTCGCTCCCCGCGACCTCAGTTCCATCCTGCAGCAACTCAAAGCATCTGGCGCACTTCACGCCGAACTCGAATTTAAATAAGAAATACAGTAGTGCTTCGCCTAACCTGAAAATTTCGGGTAGGTCTTAACATATAGTCCTCCGTTGTAAGACGTTGCGTTAAGCTCTGCTCGAGTTTTTAAAATTGACAAAGTCCTGATTCCCTGATTTTCATTCCCTAATTCCTCTTCCCTAATTTCTTCTTTCGGTCCATGAACGCTCTCACTTCCCCCTCAGCGCCACTCTCGCCGTCCTTCTCCAGCAATGACCTGGACGGCCTGCGCACCAAGAAGCCCGAAGCAATTGCCCAGCAGTTTGAAGGTTTGTTCATGTCGATGCTGGTCAAAGAAATGCGGCAGTCCCCACTTGGTGAAGGACTTTTTCCCGGAGATGGCTCCGATACCTATGGAGGCATTTTCGACACGTTCATGGGCCAGCACCTTGCGGAACATGGAGGCATTGGCATGGCGAAATCAATCGCTGACGCCATTCGCAAACAGACCGGTGAACAAGCATAACAGTCAAAACCTTTCCCATCCCCCTGACATTCAGCCCCTTTCCTCTCATGTTGCTCACCAATCGTCTCACTCCACGACTGCAGGAAATCCTGCTGCAACATCTGCAGGGGGAGGAAGAATTGCTGCTGCGTATGCAAGAATTCGCAGGCACAATTAATCGAACCGGCTTGCAGACACTAAGCTCACCGGAGCAGCAAACCGGATTCTCCGCATTCATGGAAGATCTCTTCGCACTCCAGTTGCAACGGCAGGCCCTGTGTGGCGCCATAGCCCGTTGCTGGAACTGCGAACCGGGAACAGTCCGATTGTCCCAGGTACAACTGGATTCTGCATTGGCGATGGAACAGTTGCAACATCTGCGGCGCAGGTTGATGTTTCTGGCCCATCAGACACAGGCCAGTCTGCAGGCTGCAGAATCCATGCTCAAGGGCTGGTCCAACATCATCAATCTGGTGATGGGTGAATTACTGGGAACGAATGCAACCACTGGGCGCTATGCCGCCAACGGTCAGCGTGTCGCTTCCACACGCATCGGCAGTCTCGATGTGAGGACGTAATATGCTGGTTTATAACATTGGAATCTCTGCCGTGCAGGCCAATCAGGCAGCCCTGCAGGCTATCTCCAATAACATCGCCAATGCCAGTACCGAAGGCTACCACCGCCAGCGAGTCAAACTGGCGCAGAGCAGCCCCATTGTGCAGAACCATCTGCAATTCGGAACGGGGGTGAATGTTTCCAGCATCCAGCGCATGGTCAATTCCGCGGCAGACAGTGCATTAACGCTGAATCTCTCACAAAGTGCCGAGTCGCAAGTCAGGCTGGAAACGGCCCAGGCCATTGAAGGTTTATTGACTCCCGCGTCCGGATCGCTCACGGATGCGGTCGGAACCTTCTTTTCGAATGTGGAGAAACTGGCGTCCAGCCCGACTGATGGAACATTGCGCCGCGAAGTCGTCTCAGCAGCTCAAATGGTCGCGCAGCAGGTCACTTCGCTCAATGCCAGCCTCGATCAGTTGCAGCGACAGCAGGCCGCTTCAATTCAAGAAACGGTCGATCAAGTGAATCAACTGACCGGCCAAATTTCTGCTCTCAATCAGCAGATCAAGCTGGCACAGGTCAGCGGAGTGGAACCGAATACGCTCATGGACCAACGTGATCAATTGGTTCAGAACCTGGGCAAGCTGGTGGACATCAGTCCCGGCAGCTTCACCAGTTCAGACGGCACCATGGTGGCTGCAGGGGGATGGCTGGTCATCAGTGAACATCCCCAGCAGCTTTCCGTGATCCAGGGAGACAACGGGACGCTACAAATTCAAATCGGGAGTCGTGGCCCTGTCGTTCCTGCTTCCGGTCAGCTGGCGGGACTGCTGGCCTCGCACAATGAGATGCTTCCGGAAATCCGGGATGCACTGCAAACCTGGAGTAGTGCCTTCATCAGCGGGGTGAATTCTGTGCAGGCGACTGGATTGAACCTGTCTGGACCAGCCGCATTCATCAATGGTTTCAACTCTGTCTCCGATCCGAACGTTCCACTCGCGCAGGCGAATACGGTGTTGCCGGTGCAACCCGGGACGCTGTACATCTCCGTGACCAATGCTGCCACGGGTGAACGAAAAACGCATGAGGTTTCCATTGACCCGGCACAGGACAGCCTGCAGGATGTTGTTGCCCGGATGGGGACGTTGCCAAATGTTTCAGCGGGGCTCACCACAACGGGCCAGGTGCGGTTGATGGCAGAGGCCGGCTTTCTGATTGACTTCGCAGGGCGTCCCGATTCCGTGATTGATACCAGTTCGATTGCCGGAAGTGCCGTCCCCGTATTGTCCGGAGCTTATCAAGGTGATCAGGGGGGAAATTGGACCTTCACCGCGGATTCCACCGGCCAGGTGGGAGCCACCGAGGGCTTGAAAGTTCGCGTGACCAACACCGGGACCGGCGAACTGATTGCTGTTTTAAATGTCGGTGCGGGATACATGGCCAATCAGCCGATTGAAGTTGCCGGTGGACTTTCCGTGCGTTTCAATGCTGGCACGCTTCAAATCGGTGATACTTTTCAGTCATCTGCAGTCGCCGATCCCGATTCATCCGGCTTTTTGAATGCCCTGGGCATCGGGGGGGTGTTTCAGACTGCCGATTTTCGATCCGTTACCGTCGAGAGTTCCATCGTCAAAGATCCTGGATTGCTGGCTGCCAGTCGGACCGGGAATGTCGCTGATGCCAGTCAATTGAACCGGATTGTGCAGTTCCGTACTGCCCCAGTGTTGTCTGCGGGGACGGAAAGCATTGAAGCCCGTCTGGCGAACCTGGCCAGCAGTACCGGATCGACAGTGAACTTTTATCAGGCCCAGTCGGACCATTTGCAATCGCAGTACGACCAAATTCGCAATCAACAGGACGCCGTCTCCGGTGTTGATCCCAATGAAGAATTAATGGCCATGTTGCAGTTTCAGCGGGCCTTCCAGGCGAATGCCCGTTTCATCGCCACCATTAACGATTCACTTGATGACCTTCTGGGGATCATCAGATAGAGCGTTTTCGTAAATTTTGTGGTGAACTTGCCTTGCGGCATTCAGTCTTTCATCAGGTGAAACCTTTTCGACGCGGGCACATGCTAGACCAAACTGGTCTAGCACTGGTGCTGCGGCAGAGCGCGGGATGCTCTGGCTGGATTTTTTGAAGACATTGACAAAGCAGCAGGTTCCTATGTCCATGCGCATCACTCCACATCGACAATACGAGCTGGGGCAAACCCGTTCGCAGATGCATTATGCACAAGGGGCGAAACTCCAGGAGCAGATGTCCACCAGCAGTCGCGTCAACAAACCTTCGGATGATCCGACTGCGCAGAAAGTGATCCTGAATCAGACTGCGATGCTGCAACAGTTGACGACGCAATCGAACTCCGTAGACACGGCACGTCACATTCTTTCCGATGCCCAGACACAGGTTCGCGATGCTCAGCAACTGCTGGTCAAAGCCAAAACCATTGCCCTGCAGGCCAGACAGTCCACAGATCCCAGCGAGAGAGAAGTCTCTGTCCAGCAACTTGATTCTCTTCTGCTCCAGATGGAAACCATCGCCAATTCGAAATCTGACGGACAATACCTGTTTGGAGGAACGCAGACCGGTGATCCACCGTTCACGGGAATCGCTCAGGGAAATGCCGTCTATCAGGCCAGTTCAGAGTCTGCCAGAATTTCCGTTCCCGGTCACCCGGACATCAAAACGTATTACAACGGACTTGATGTCTTTCAACCTCCCACGGGAGGGGAACTGGTCATTTCTGGCTCAACGGGAATTGTTTCCGGAGCTGGCACGTCCAGCGGAAGTGCTTCGACCACGCTGACGATCCGCCATACGTTGACGACGTTCAGCGGCGGTTCCGGAATCCAGGCTGGCACCAGTTCTGCAGATCGGGACACCATCCTGGGAGAGTCCGGCACTCATGTTCTGACAATCCATGACACTTCTGGAGATGGAACATCCGGCACGATTTCCCTGAATGGGGGGCCAATCGTCTCGTTCACAAGTAATGATGACAACCTGCTGATCACTGGCCCGCAGGGCGAACAGGTTTATGTGAACACACAATCCATCGTGGCGGGCTTCAATGGAACCATCAATCTGGCAGCGTCTGGAACGCTGTCTCTGGATCAAGGCGCGACCGAGGTTCCTGTCGATTTTTCAAGCAGTCAACTGTTGACTGCAAATGATGGAAACGTTGTTCAGTTTTTCGATACGACCGGGCTCAAACTGACTGGAACGGTCGCTGTCTCACCGGCCAGGACAAATGATGTCTTTCAGTCGATCCAGAATCTCAAAGATGCCATCCTGAATCCCAAAGGGCTTTCGGCCAGCGATGCGGAGGCTGCTTTCGATCGCAGCCTGCAGGACCTGGACGGGGCGAACGATCATCTGCTCAGCATTATTGGCGAACAGTCTGTGGACCTGGAGCATCTGGACAGCTTGCAATCCAGAATCGAAGCGTTGCAATTGAATGCCCAGACGCTTCTGAGCAGTGTGCAGGCCACGGACTATCCCACAGCGCTCACGCAATTACAGGAACAACAAAATCTCCTGCAGTTCACATTGCAGACCATTTCCACCATGAACAGCATCTCCATCTTGGATTTCCTGTGAAGAGCGCGGTTATGTGTCTGAGACTGTTTCATTGAATTTTCGAATACGTACATTGCGTCGGGGTGCCCTTGAGGCTCACCCACAAAACAGGGAGGATTGGGCATGGAAGTCCGGAAAGACTTCTCTCATGAACTGGCTGCTCCGCATTTTGTAGCGTTTCCCACGCCGGAAGAAATCGAAGTTCTGCTGATGCTGGCGGGCGATGAAGAGAACAGCATTCAGAAAATTGCCCGGGTCATTGGCGGGAGGCCGATGGTGAGTGCAGCCATCATGCAGGCGGTCAATTCTGTCAGCACCGGAACCGGTCGACAGATCCGTTCATTGCGACATGCCCTGGCGATGATGGGATTGGAACGGGTGCGTGAAATCCTGATCGACCTGCAGCAGAAGTCCATTCAGGAACACAAACGCAACCCATCTGGCAAACCTGTCTCCCGAGTCAATGAGAACGACAGACTTTAAGTTCGACTTTCGCACTTTCTCAGAGGCAAATGCCAATAAAACCAGTGTTTTTGAATGGTTGTGACTCCGAAACAACAGATTGGAGATCACAAAACATCAAACAACTCATAAAAACCCTGTGTTTTCCACACTTTTGGCCCTCAAAAAGTGCGAAAGTCGAACTTAGTCAATCTCATCGCGGACTTGCCTCGCGGCATTCCGTCTTTCATCAAGTGAAACCTTTTCGACATGGGCACATGAGCGACCAAACTGGTCGAGAGCAACTTGCTCTGGACTGTGCCCGCGGGAAAAGTGTTTTGATTGATGATATGCTGAATGCCGCGGGGCAGGAGGCGGACACTGCGGGGTCAATGCGATCTAATCAGCAATTTCAGGGGAACACCATGATCCAGTGGAAATCGGGGCGCCGGAGTGAGAACGTCGACGATCGGCGATCGATGGGTCCACGCGGAGCGGCAATGGGCGGAATTGGCACCATCGTCATGATGGTCATTATTTATTTTGTCTCCGGTGGCGATCTGGGGCAGGTATTACGATTCTTCCTCGCCAACCAAGGGCAGGCAATCCAGCGACAGGTCAATCAGCAGCCCAATCCGCAAGATGATCAAATGGCCGACTTTGCCTCGGTGATTCTGGCGGACACCGAGGATGTCTGGACAGTGCAGTTTCAAAAAATGGGACGCAAATATCGCCCCACCGAGATGGTCTTATATCGTAACCAGGTGCAATCCGGTTGTGGAAATGCCTCATCCGCAGCAGGGCCGTTCTATTGTCCCGCAGATCAAAAATTGTATCTGGACTTGTCGTTTTATGAAGAACTGGATCGCCGATTCGGTGCTCCTGGAGACTTTGCCCGGGCTTATGTCATTGCTCATGAAGTCGGTCACCATGTCCAGAATCTGCTGGGGACCATGGATCAGCGTCAAGAAATGTTGCGACGAATGTCAGAAAACGAGTTTTCCGTCCGACTCGAACTCCAGGCAGACTTCCTGGCGGGTGTGTGGGCACATTATGCACAGGTGGAACGAAAGATTCTTGAACCCGGCGATATTGAGGAAGGCTTACGAGCCGCTTCCGCCATTGGGGACGACACGCTGCAGAAAAAATCGCAAGGCTATGTGGTCAAAGAATCATTTACTCATGGGTCGTCCGCCCAGCGGGTCCGATGGTTCAAGAAAGGATTTGAAACCGGTGATCTTCGCCAGGGAGACACCTTCAGCGCCACCGAGCTTTAGAACGTTTTTGTCAATCTCGTAGCGGACCTGCCTCGCGGCATTCAGTCTTTCATCAAGCGAAACCCTTCCACCGCAGGCACATGAGAGACCAAACTGGTCGAGACGACTCGTCTAACAGCCTGTTGAAAAACACAAACTCTCGGCCAGACAGAAATGTTTGGCTCACTTTTTTCAATGATCCAGAAGCTTCCGGTGGCACAGACATTTCTGTCTGTGCATTTTTCAACAGGCT
>Ga0182739_1002484_pt1 | contig 17200 bp, 16 predicted proteins | sample eDN5th30CBELigBY_FD_128873 | JGI IMG/M metagenome (GOLD analysis project Ga0182739, IMG submission 128873) | Enriched backyard soil microbial communities from Emeryville, California, USA - eDNA 5th pass 30_C BE-Lig BY (version 2) (version 2) | ecosystem: Environmental > Terrestrial > Soil >... | reverse complement strand
GCGAAGAACACCACCAGGGTGGTGGCGATCAGGCCGCCGATGAACGCGCCGATGGCCGAGGTGGCCAGCGCCTGGGGTGCCCGGCCGAGCTTGGCCATCCGGTGGCCCTCGAACGTGGTGGCGATGGCGGTGGCGCCGCCCGGCGTGTTCATCAGAATGCCCATGGTGGAGTCGCCGAACAGTCCGCCGAAGTACACACCGGCGAACATGATGAACGCCCCGACAGGGTCCAGGCTGAAGGTGACCGGCAGCAGGAGGGCCACGGCCATGGAGGACCCGAGGCCCGGGAGCACCCCGACGGCCGTGCCGAGGAACGCGCCGACGAAGACCCACAGCAGGTTCATCGGGGTGAGGGCCTGCGAGAAGCCCTCCATAAGCAGGGACAGGGATTCCATCAGCCGTAGATTCCTTCCAGGATGCCGGCGGGCAGGTTCAGGCCCAGTCCGGCGCCGAACGCCAGCTGGATGCAGGAGGAGAACACCAGCGCCAGCCCGACGTCGAACAGCGGACGCTTGCTGCCCAGGGCCCGGGACACGCCCCAGAAGAGCAGGGCCGCGGAGAGCAGCCAGCCCACGGGGACCAGCAGCAGCGCGAAGGCCAGGAAGGACCCGAAGACCAGTCCCAGGGACTTCCAGTCCGTGTGGAAGCGGGGGTTGCCCTCCGTCGGGGGGACCGGCTCGGGCTTGCGCAGGGTCTGCACGGCCAGCAGCGCCGCGAGCACGAAGACCGCGATGGCGATCAGGATGGGGAAGAAGGTCGGGCCGGGGACCTTGGCCCCTTCGGGGACGTCCATGGTGACGATGCCGACCACCAGGTAGGTGCCGATGGCGGCCAGGATCCCGGCGACCACCAGCCCGCTGCGCCCTGTCCAGAATCCGTGCCGGCCCTCGAGGGGCTGTTTGGAGGTCCGGGTCAGCTCGCCGGTCTCGGGGCTGCCCTGTGCATCAACGCTCATCGGAGGCCGCCTTCACGGTCAGGACGGGAGCGGGGGAGCCGAGGATGATGCTCTGGGCGTCGGAGCCCAGGATGATCTTGCTGACGCGGGAGCGGGTCCGTACGCCGATGACCACCAGCGCGGCGCCGGTTTCGGCGGCAGTGTCCAGCAGTTCCTCCGCCGCGTGGCGCCCCTCGGGGTCGCGCCGGAGCAGCGTGGCACCGCCCTCCAGGGCCGCCTGGAGGGCGGGATCCTCCGGGGCGGCGGCAGGGGCGTCGTTCCGGTCTCCCAGGGGGAAGATGGCCAGCGGCTTGCCGGTGGAGCCGGCGGCCTCGACGCCGTGGCGGAGGGCGGCCTGGCCCTCGGCGGTGCGGGTGTATCCAACGAGGGTTGTCATGGTGTCTCCAGTGTCGAAGGGGGAGTGGGGGCCTCAGTAGCCGAGTTCGTTCCAGATTTCGTTCACGGAGTCGCTCTCCGCGGCGATGAACCGTTCGAAGTCCTCGCCGGTGAGGAACCTGTCCGTCCATTGGTTGCGTTCGATGGCGTCGCTCCACTCGGGGGTCTTGACCACCTCGGTGACGATGGCCTGCAGTTCCGTTTTCTGTGCCTCCGTGATGCCGGGGGCGGCGACGATGCCGCGCCAGTTGGTCAGGTCGATGTCGTAGCCGAGCTCCTTGAGCGTGGGCAGGTCGATCGCGGCCACGGGTTCGGGGGCGGAGACGGCGAGTGCCTTGAGGCGGCCCGCCTCAATCTGGTCGGCGAAGTCGACGTAGCCGCTCACCGAGGCCTTGATGGTGCCGGACATGAGCGAGGTGGCCAGTTCGCCGCCGCCGGAGTAGGCGATGTAGTTGACGGCGGTCGGTTCGATCCCGCCCGCCTGCGCCAGCTGGGTGACGATCATCTGGTCCACGCTGCCGAGCGAGCCGCCGCCGAAGGCGAAGGCGCCGGGGTCCCGCTTCCAGGCGGCGACCAGGTCGTCGACCGTGCTGTAGGGGGAATTGGCCGGGACCACCAGGACGTCGTAGTCCTCGGTGATGCGCGCGATGGGGGTGACGTCCTCGAGCGTGGTTTCCGAGCCGTTGATATTGATGGCCCCCAGCATGGTGATGCCCATCAGCATCAGGGTGGTGTTTTCGCCCTCCATGCCGGCGAACTTGGTCAGGCCGATGGTCCCTCCCGCGCCGGGGATGTTGACTACCTGGGCGTTGTTCACGATGCCTTGGGCGCGCATGGCCTGCTGGGCCTCGCGGGCGGCCCCGTCCCAGCCGCCCCCGGCGCCGGCGGGAGCGATGAGCGTCAGCTGGCTGCGGGCGTCGTCCCCGGTGCCGCTGGCCGAGGCGTTGACCGTGGCGAGGGCCACCGCTGCTGTTCCGAGGACCGCGAAAACGGCGCGGGCAGCCCGCCGGACCGGGGTCGAACCGGGTGGGGTCGAACTGGTGGGGGTCGAACGGGGTGTGGGCTCCGGATTCGGCTTCACTGCCGCTCCTTCCGAGGGACGTGTGGCAGGGGTCGGCGGCCTGAAGAACGATGCGTGTGATGGCCGCCACTCGCTGTAGCTTATAGGCTGTCATCTATAGCTGTCCACAACATCCCTTGTCGACTCGGGGCGCCTTGCGAGGGGGCGTGGGGTCTGGCGTTCAGGGCGGCGCATGGGGTATCTTGTTATAGGTTATAACGTGCAACATCGCGAGGGAGGGCCAATGGCCGCGGGAACCGGAACCATGGGCGGGACCGCCACGATCGAGGTCGACGGCCGCGCCTTCAGGGCGACCGACGTGCGCGCCGCCCTCGGGGAGGACTTCGGACGCCTGCCCGTGGTGCTGCGGCTGCTCGCGGAGAACACCCTGCGCCGGTCCGCGGCCGGGGAAGGGGCGCGGACGGTGCGGAACCTGCGCCGCTGGCTCGAGGCCCGGACCTCGGAGGAGGAGTTGGAGTTCTGGCCCCAGCGCGTGCTTATGCACGACACCACCAGCACTCCGGCCCTGGTCGACATCGCCGGGATGCGCGACTCCCTCGCCGAGGCCGGCGTCGACCCCTCCGCCCTGAACTCGCTGCTGCGCGTGGACGTGTCTATCGACCATTCCCTCGCCGTCGAGGAATACGGCCGCCCCGACGCCGCCCCCCGCAACCTGGTCCACGAGTACCGGCGCAACCGCGAGCGCTACCGCTTCCTGAAGTGGGCGTCCCAAACCATGGAAACCGTGCACATCAACCCGCCCGGCACCGGGATCATGCACACCATCAACCTCGAGCAGTTGGCGACCGTGGTCACCACCGCCGAGGCGGCCGACGGCGGGGCGCCGTGGGCGGTGCCGGACATGATGATCGGCACCGACAGCCACACCCCCATGATTAACGGACTCGGCGTGCTCGGCTGGGGCGTTGGGGGCCTGGAGGCCCAGACCGTCATGTTCGGCATGCCCACCACCCTGCGCATCCCCGACGTCGTTGGGGTCAAGCTCACCGGAGCCCTTCCCCGCGGAGCGACCGCCACCGACCTGGCCCTGACCGTGACCCAGCGCCTGCGCGCCCTGGGCGTCGCGGGCGAATTCGTCGAGTTCCACGGCCCCGGCGTCTCCACCCTCACCGTCGGACAGCGCGCCGTCGTGGCCAACATGGCCCCCGAATACGGGGCGACCACCGGATACTTCCCCATCGACCACCACGTCCTGGACTACCTGCGCGACACCGGCCGCGACGAATTCCAGCGCCGGCTGGTGGAGGCCTACGCCCGCGCCTGCGGCTTCTGGTTCGACCCCGCTGCCGCACCCGAATACTCCCGCACCATCACGATCGATCTCTCCACCATCCAGTTGCGCGCCGCCGGCCCGCGCCGCCCGCAGGACCTGCGCGCGCTCGCCGAAATCCCCGCTGCGCTGGCGGGGGAGGAGGCTTCCGTCCGGGAACCTGCCCGCGACATGCCGCTCTTCCCGGTGGCCCTGGCCGCCATCACCAGTTGCACCAACACCACCGACCCGAAGCTGCTCATCGCCGCGGGCCTGGTCGCCGGCAAGGCGCGCACCCTGGGCCTGGCCGTGCCGGCCTGGGTGAAGACCTCCCTGGCCCCCGGCTCGCCGGCGGCGGCCAGCTACCTCAAGCGCTCCGGGCTGCTGGAAGACCTCGGCGAGGTCGGATTCGACATCGTCGGCTTCGGCTGCACCACCTGCATCGGCAACCCCGGCCCGCTGTCCGCGCTCATCAAGAAAAACCTCGACGCCGGCCGCATCCGTCCGGTCGCGATCCTCTCCGGCAACCGCAACTTCCCCGGCCGCGTGCACCCGGACCTGGACCTGGGCTTCATCATGTCCCCGCCCTTGGTGGTCGCCTACGCACTGGCCGGGCGCGCGGACATCGACCTGGCCACCCACGACTTCCGTGCCGGCGCGCCCGGGACCACTCCGGTGACCCTCGAGGACCTGCTGCCCACGCAGGCGGAGATCGACGAGGCGTGGGCCTGCGGGCAGGACCCGGCCGACTTCGCCCGGGACTTCTCCGTCGCCGTGCGCAACCCGATGTGGTCCCGGCTCGAGGCTCCCGACGCGCCGCAGTTCCCCTGGGACCCGGCCTCCACGATGCTGCGCCGCCCGCCCTTCGCCTCCGCGTCCCAGGGCAGCCAGCTGGGCCGCTACGCCGCCCACCCCCTGCTGGTGCTCGGCGACGACATCACCACCGACCACATCTCCCCGGCCAGCGCGATCCCGGCGGACAGCCTGGTCGCGGACTTCCTGGTCGAGCGCGGCGAGGACCGGGACGACCTGAACGTCTTCGCCTCCCGCCGCGGGAACTGGGAGACCATGCTGCGCGGCGGGTTCCACAACAAGACGGTCGACAACCGCCTCGGCGCCAACGTTCCCGGCGGGCTGCCGGTCGCGCACACCATCCACGCCCCCAGCGGCGAAATCCTGCCCCTGTGGGAAGCCGCCGAGCGCTACCGCGCCGACGGCGACTCGGTGGTCATCGTCGCCGGCGAGCGCTTCGGCACCGGATCCTCGCGCGACTGGGCCGCGAAGGTCCAGCGCCTGCTGGGCGTGCGCGCGGTGATTGCCGGCAGCTTCGAGCGGATCCACCGCTCCAACCTCATCGGCATGGGCATCCTGCCGCTCATCGCCCCCGCCGAGGTCCGCGCCCGGCTCCAGGACCTGCGGCCCGGGGACACGGTCGAGATCGACGCGGCCGCGGACACCCTGGCCCCGCGCGCCGGCGTCGCGTGCGTGCTGCGCACCGCCGGCGACGGCACCGAGGAGTTCACCGCCCGCGCCGCCGTGGAGACCGAACTCGACGTCGACCTGCTGCGCGCCGGTGGCGTCATCCCCTCCCTGCTGCGCAGCACCATGGAACAACACAACGCCGAACAGCGCGGCACCCTCGACGCCGCGCACCAGCGCTGAACGGAAGACGGGACACCATGCACAAGATCACCGTGAACCGGCCGGTCGTCGAACTCGACGGCGACGAGATGGCCCACACCCTGTGGACCCTGGTCCGGGACCGGCTCATCCTGCCCCACGTGGACGCGCCGATCCTGCGCTTCGACCTCTCCCTGCCCAACCGCGAGCGGACGGGGGACCGGGTCACCTTCGAGGCGGCGGAGGCCGTCGCCGAGCATCGGGTGGGCGTGAAGTGCTCCACCATCACTCCCGACGCCGCCCGGGCTGCGGAGTATGGGCTCAGCCGGCTCTGGCCCTCCCCGAACGGCACCGTGCGCGGCGTGCTCAACGGAGTGATCTTCCGCGAGCCGATCATCATCGACTCCGTGCCCCGGCTGGTGCCCGGCTGGACCCGGCCGATCGTGATCGGCCGGCACGCGCACGCCGACCAGTACAAGTCGGTGAACTTTGCCGTGCCCGGCGCCGGCCGGCTCACCCTGACATACACGCCCGACGACGGCTCGCCGGCGACCACCCACGAGGTCACCTCCTTCCCGTCCGGGGGAGGGGTGGCGATGGGGATGTACAACTACACCGACTCCATCCGGGACTTCGCCCGCGCCTGCTTCGCCTACGGGCTCAAGCGCCGCTTCCCGGTGTACCTGTCCACGAAGAACACCGTACTCAAGGCCTACGACGGGCAGTTCAAGGACGTCTTCGACGCCACCTACGCCGAGGAGTTCCGCGACGGATTCGAAGCGGCCGGGATCGGCTACGAGCACCGGCTGATCGATGACATGGTCGCCTCCGCCCTCAAATGGGAGGGCGGCTACGTGTGGGCCTGCAAGAACTACGACGGCGACGTGCAATCGGACATCGTCGCCCAGGGCTTCGGGTCCCCGGGGCTGATGACCTCCGTGCTCACCACGCCCGACGGCGGCACGCAGCTGACCGAGGCCGCGCACGGCACCATCGCCCGCCACCACCGCCGCCGGCAGGCGGGGGAGGTGACATCGACCAACCCCATCGCCACCATCTACGCCTGGACCCGGGCCCTGGCGCACCGGGCGGGCCTGGACGGCAACGCCGCCCTGGCCGGGTTCGCCGCGGACCTGGAGCGGGCGGCCACGGAGACGGTCGAGCGGGGGACCATGACCGATGACCTGGCGGGCCTGTCCACCCCGGGGTCCCGGGGCGTGAGCACCGAGGACTTCATCGACACGGTGGCGGCGTCCCTCATCGCCACTCCGGTTTCCGGCCCGCTTGCCTAGGCCGGAGGGCCGGACTTCTCCGGCAGGATAGGGATTCCGGCGGCCTCGGCGACGGTCCGGTAGGCATCCGCCAGGTCGTCGAGGCTGGAATGGGCGTTCAGTCCGCTGGGGTTCGGCGCGACGTGCAGTTCGGTCTCCGGCCACGGCGACGGTTGTGGGCCGGACCGCGCCCGCGGTTGCCCGAAGGCCGTGCGGTAGGCGGTGATGCCCAGGACTGCGACGACGCGTGGACGGCGTTCGCCGATCAGCGCATCCAGCCGCTCCGCCCCGGCGATGAGTTCCTCGCGCGCGAGCTCGTCGGCGCGGGCGGTGGCCCGGTGGCAGATGTTGCTGATCCCGATGCCCCGCGCCTCCAGATGCGCCAGGTCTTCCTCCCGGTAGCCCGCGGACGCGTCGATCAGGCGGTCGGTGATTCCTGCCCGGAACAGGGCCGGGTAGAAACGGTTTCCCGGACGGGCGAAGTGCGCGCCGGTGGCCGCCGTCCACAACCCGGGGTTGATGCCCACGAACAGCAGGCGCAGCGGATCGGGCAGCAGGTCGGGCACGGTCGCGTCGCGGAAGGACTCCAGTTCGGCACGCGTATATACCACGACACCCAGCCTAGGCCCTCGGATGAATCCGGCGCCGCGGTCCGGCGCGGGGCCGGTCCGGTGCCTCACGGCCAGCCCTGTCCGGACCGGGGCATCCGGAAATTACGGGCGGTTGCAAGGGCGGGGGAGAAGGGCCTTGATCCGGGTTCGGAGCCGGTCCATCGGCGCCATGCCGCCGACCAGGTCCATGGCGGTCCCGGATGCGCGCAGGATCCCGAGGGCGAGGTGTGTGTCCTGGATGGTCCTGTCCTGATGGGCGATGGCCTCGCGGAGGGACAGTTCAAGTGACTTCTTAGCCTCCGGGCTGAAGGGGATGTGCCCGGCTCCGGCCACCAACCCGCCCCAACCCCTGCGCTTCGGTGCCGCGGCCCGTTCCAGGACCTCCGGCCCGAAGCTGGCTTCCACGCTGCGGGTCACGGCGTCTAGGTCGATGCCGATGGAGCGGAGGGCTTCGGCGTCGGCAGTTCCCAGCGGGCGGTCCCTGGCGGCGGCCTCGAGCCTGCCGACCAGGTGCTCCCGGGTGAGGCCAGCCTGGGCCAGCACGCCGGTGAGGCCCGCGTCGGCCTGCCGCAACAGACCCAGGAGCAGGTGTTCGGCGTCGACCCGTTCCGAGCGGAGCGTCCGGGCTTCTTCCACGGCCGTGACCACTGCGGAGCGCGCCCCTTTGCTGAACCTCTCGAACATCAGCGGACCCAGCCTCTCTTGTTGTATTTCTGGTGGACTGCCTGCTTGCTGACCTCCAGGGCTTCGGCGATCGCCTGCCAGGACCAGCCCTGTTCGCGGGCATTGGCCACTTGGATCGCCTCCAGGTGCTCCAAGAGGCGCCGGAGCGCCAGGACCGCGCGCAGGCCCACCCGTGGGTCCGGGTTTCCCGCCTCGTTGGCTAGTTTGGTTGCCTCGCTCATGGCGTCAATCTTGGTTGACGACAGGTCCCCGCGTCAATCCAAGTTGACGCACGAGGTTGGGCGCCAAACGGAATGGCGACGGGTGAACCTCAGTGCCCTTACAGCCCGGGCCTCGGCGCCACGGCCAGGGTGTCGAACGCCGCCACCGATTCCCGCAGGAGGCGCGCGACCGTGTCCACCGGCGTGCTGATGGGCCTTCGCCGGTCGAACCGCCGCAGGACGATGCGCCGGGTGCCGAGTCCGGGGACGTCCAGGATCTCGACGCCGTCCTGGACGACGCCGCTCAGCGCCAGAGCGGGTATGACGGCCGCGCCTTCCCCGGCGGCCACCAGGGCCAGGGCGGTCAGCGTGTCCTGGTACTGGTGGATGATCTCCACCTGCGCGCCCGCCGACTGGCGGAGCCGGCCGAACACCGAGGCGTTGGCCGCCGAGGGCTCGACGCCCAGCCAGGGAAGGGGCAACCGGGCCAGGTCGATGTTCTCGGTGGCGAGCAGGACCCCGGAGGGAACGACCAGCTTCCAGGGTTCGTCCAGGAGCGGCTCCTCGGACATTCCGGCGGGGAGCGGGCTTTGCTCGGCCGTCGTTGAATCGAGTTCCACCACCAGGGCGTCGAGTTCGCGCTGGCGGAGCCGCCGCATCAGCGCCGGGAGGTCATCCTCGATGATCCGGATCTGCAACTGCGGGTACTGGGTGCGCCATTCGGGCAGGCGCGGGATGACAACTGTCCGCAGGAAGCTGGTGAATCCGCCCACCCGCACGACTCCCGCGAGTTCCGCCCCGCCCTCCATGCGGCCGCGGGCGACGTTGAGGGCGCGCTCGATCTCCTCGGCGGCCTCCGCCATCGCCATACCCGCTGGAGTCAACAGCGAGCCCCGCGGGGTCCGCACCACCAGGGCGTGCCCCGTCTCCTCCTCCAATTTGTTGAGCTGCTGGGACACGGCCGACGGCGTGATTCCCAGTTCGTCGGCGGCGGCCAGCACCCCGCCGGTGCGGGCAATGGCCAGAAGCGTGCGCAGGCGGCGCGGATCGATCTCCATGTTTAGATTTTATAAACCATGTCTGCAGTGGAATGCAATTGATCTAAAGGTCCCGATTGCCAATAATTGCTACTGAAACCACGGGTCCGTGCAAGTAGGGGGAGAGACGATGTTGGCCGCAGCTCTGGGTTGGTTGGGAACCGCCGGGACTTTTTTGGCGTACGCCATGCTGTGGAGAGGCCGTCTCACATCGGAGTCCCGCCTGTATGCCCTGCTCAACATGGCCGGCGGCCTGATGGCCGGGAGCGCCTGCGCCCTCTACGGCGCGTGGCCGAGTGCGGCATCCAACTTCGCCTGGGCCGCCCTGGGCGTTCACGGCATGGTCCGCACCTACCGCCGGCGCCGCCTCGAGGCTCCCGGGCTGACCACCCCGGTGGGCTGATCCGGGCACCTGCCAGCGCCCGGACCCGGCCTTCCGGAAAAACCCCGCCGTTGAACGAGCGGGGTTTTTCCGGAAGGCCGGGTCCAGGTCGTTCGGTCAGTAGCTGGCCGGGGTGCTCCCGTTGGTGGCGGTGCCGGTGAAGCGGGCGGCGAGGGCCTCGGTGCCGCGGGCCAGCAGGGCGACGTCGGCGCCCACGCCGACGAAGTGAGCCCCGGCGGCCATGTAGCGGCGGGCCTCGGGCTCGGCGAACGCGTTCACGCCCACGTACTTCCCGGCGGCCCTGACGGTCGCGATGGTGGCCTCGACGGCGGCGACGACGTCGGGGTGGGCCTGCTGGCCGATCACGTTCATCGACGCGGCCAGGTCGGAGGGGCCGATGAAGACCCCGTCGACGCCGTCGATTCCGGCGATGTCCGCGGCGTTGGCCACGGCCTGTTCGGACTCGATCTGCACGATCAGGGTGATGGTCTCCGAGGCGCGGACCAGGTAGTCCGGGATGCGGTTCCAGCGGGCCGAGCGGGCCAGCGCGGAGCCGACGCCGCGGATCCCGTGCGGCGGGTAGCGCACCGCGGCGACGGCGGTCCGGGCCTCCTCGGCGGTGTGGACCATCGGGATGATCAGGGTTTGGGCCCCGACATCGAGATACTGCTTGATCAGCACCGGGTCGTTGGCCGGCGGGCGGACCACCGGGACCACGGGGTAGCCGCGCACGGCCTGGAGCTGGTCCAGGACGGAGGTGGGCCCGTTGGGGGAGTGCTCGGCGTCGATGAACAGCCAGTCGAAGCCGGCGCCGGCGCAGATTTCGGCGACCAGCGGGGAGGCGGAGCACACCCAGATCCCGGCCAGCGGGCGGTCCGCGGTCGCCAGGGCGTCCTTGAACGAGGGGTCGGGGTCTACTCGAAACGGCACGTGATGCTCCCCAGCGGTCCGTAGTCGGCGAACACGGTGTCGCCCGGATGCACCCACATGGGGCGGGTGAAGGATCCGGCGAGGATGATTTCCCCGGCCTTGAGAGACTGGCCGTGGGGGGCGATCTTGTTGGCCAGCCAGTAGACCCCGGCCGCGGGGTGGCCCAGCACGCCGGCGGCGACGCCGGTCTCCTCCACCGTCTGGTTCTTGAACAGGACCGCGGAGATCCACGGCAGGTCCACCTCATTCGGCTTCACCGGGGTGCCTCCGATGACCATGGCGCCCATCGCGGCGTTGTCGGAAATGGTGTCCACGATGGTGCGGCCCTCCATCTGGATCCGGGAGTCCAGGATCTCCAGGGCCGGGACCACGTACTCGGTGGCGCGCAGCACGTCGAAGATGTTGGCGCCCGGGCCCTCGATGTCCCGGTTCAGGACGAAGGCGAGCTCGACCTCGATGCGCGGGTGCGTGTACTGGTCCCACTGCACGGTGCACCCGGAGTCCAGGACCATGTCGTCGAAGATGATCCCGTAGTCGGGCTCGGTGATCCCGGTCGCCGCCTGCATGGCCTTCGAGGTCAGGCCGATCTTGCGGCCCACCAGGCGCCGTCCCGCGGCTTCGGAGCGCTGCCGCCACAAATCCTGCACCGCGTAGGAATCCTCCACGGTCATCTCCGGGAAGCGCGCCGTCAGGCGCTCCACCGGCACGCGGGTGCGTCCGGCCTCCACCAGCTCGTCCGCGATGCGGACGATTGTCTCCCTCTCCAGCATGGTTCTCCTCCTCGTTTCGCCTGTGCACTCCCCGCGGCCCGGGGATGCCCTCCGTCGCGTCGTCCACCCTGTCCGCCACCGGACCGCCGGGCTTCGGCGCCGCCCCGGGAGCCCCTCTTGACGCTACCGGGTGACGAGTGCCACACTACATCGTATACGATTTCATACACAACAGATGGGGAGCGTGACAGTGGGCCAGGAAGCCAGCCACACCCAGCAGACGCAGCAGGCCGACCTCGAGGTGCGTCCGGTGGACCAAGCCGTGCTCGACGCAGCCGGCAAGGTGCTGGCGGTGCACCTGAGCTACCGCTCCCGCGCCGAGCAGCGCGGCCGCGTCCCGGCCAGCCCCTCCTACTTCATGAAGGCGGCCTCCTCGCTGAGCCTCTCCGGCACCCCGGTCGAGCGCCCCGCCGGCACCGAACTGCTTGCCTTCGAAGGCGAGATCGCCCTGGTCATCGGCACCGCGGCCCGCCGGGTGTCCCTCGAGGACGCCTGGGCTTACGTCGGATGGGTGACCGCGAGCAACGACCTGGGCGTGTACGACATGAAGTACGCGGACAAGGGATCCAACATCCGTTCCAAGTCCGGGGACGGCTTCACCCCGTTCGGTCCGGCCCTCATCCCGGCCTCCGCCGTGGACCCCGAGGCGCTGCGCGTGCGCACCTGGGTGAACGGCGACCTTGCCCAGGACGACACCACCAATGACCTGCTCTTCTCCTTCGCGCAGATCGTCGCCGACCTCTCCCAGCTCATGACCCTGCACCCGGGCGACGTGATCCTCACCGGCACCCCGGCCGGGTCCTCGGTGATCGTTCCCGGCGACACGGTGGAGGTCGAGGTCGACTTCCCGTCCGCCGGCCTGTCTTCCGGCCGCCTGTCCACTCCCGTCGTCCAGGGCACCGAGACCTTCGCCGGCTTCGGCAACCTGCCCCGAATCACCGAGGCCGACCGCATCGACGCGTTCGGCAGCGAGGAGGCCGCCGGCGTCGTGCCCCCGGTCACCGGCAAGTCCGCGCTGACCGAGGACGTCAAGGCCAAGCTGCTCTCCGTCGCCACCGCCACCATCTCCGGCGCGCTGCGCAAGCGCGGGCTGAACAACGTGAGCATCGACGGCCTGCAGGCCACCAAGGGCACCCAAAAGGTGATCGGCACCGCCCGCACGCTGCGCTACGTACCCAACCGCGAGGACCTCTTCAAGTCCCACGGCGGCGGCTACAACGCCCAGAAGCGCATCATCGACGCCATCGGCCCCGGCGAGATCCTGGTCATGGAGGCCCGCGGCGAGAAGGGCTCCGCCACTCTCGGCGACATCCTCGCCCTGCGCGCCCAGGTCCGCGGCGCCGAGGCGATCATCACCGACGGCGGCGTCCGCGACCTGAGCGCCGTCACCGAACTGGATATCCCCACCTTCCACAACGGCGCGCACCCGGCAGTGCTCGGCCGCAAGCACGTGCCGTGGGACACCGACGTGACCATCGGCTGCGGCGGGACCACCATCCAGCCCGGCGACGTCATCGTCGCCGACGCCGACGGCATCCTGGTCATCCCGCCGGCCATCGTGGCCGAGGTTGCCGACGAAGTCGTGGAGCAGGAGCGCCAGGACACGTTCGTCTTCCGGATGGTCCAGGAGGGCAACAAGGTGGACGGCCTGTTCCCGATGAACGCCGAGTGGAAGGCCCGCTACGACGAATGGGTCGCGGGGGGCGCGAAGTGACCGTGACCGCCGTCCCCGCCCCGTCCAAGTCCCAGCAGGCCTACGAGCTGCTCCACGAGCGGATCTCCGCCGGCGCCCTGGTCCCCGGCTACCGGCTGGTGCTCTCCACTCTGGCCGCCGAGCTCGGCTGCAGCACCGTGCCGGTGCGCGAGGCCATCCGCCGGCTCCAGGCCGAGGGCCTGGTGACCTTCGAACCCAACGTCGGGGCCACGGTCGCCGCCGTCGACGCCACGCTGTACCTGCACACCATGCAGACCCTGGCCATCGTCGAGGGCGCGGCCACCGCGCTCGCCGCCCCGCAGCTCACCGCCGCGGACCTGGCCCAGGCGCGGGCCCTCAACGAGGAACTGCGTGCCTGCCTGGAGGACTTCGACCCGGCGCGCTTCACCGAACTGAACAACCGTTTCCACGAAGCGCTGTACGGGCCCTGCCCCAATCCGCACATCCTGGACCTGGTGCACCGCGGGTGGAACCGGCTGAACGCCATGCGCGCCTCCAGCTTCACCCACATCCCCGGCCGGGCCCGCCAGTCGGTCGAGGAACACGGGGAACTGCTCCGGCTGCTCGAATCCGGGGCGACGGCCCCCGAGGTCGAGGCCCTGGCCCGGGCCCACCGGATGCGCACCCTGAACGCCTACCTCGCGGCCGCGGGCGAACCGCCCTCGGCCCTCTGAACCGCCCATACCACCACACCCCAACCCCGTCCCGGAAAGGACCCCCAGCATGACCAAGCACTTCGTGCCGGACAACCTGCCCAGCCACCTGCAGCACTACATCGGCGGCAAGTTCGTCGACTCCATTGGCGGCGAGACCTTCGAGGTCCTGGACCCGGTGACCAACACCGCCTACGCCACCGCAGCGGCCGGCCAGAAGGCCGACGTCGACGCCGCCGTCGCCGCGGCCCGCGACGCGTTCGTGAACGGCCCGTGGCCGAAGATGAAGCCGCGCGAGCGCGCCAAGGTGCTCTACGCGATTGCCGACGCGGTCGTGGCCCAGGAGGACCGCCTGGCCGAGATGGAGACCTTCGACACCGGCCTGCCGATCACCCAGGCCCGCGGGCAGGCCCAGCGCGCCGCGGAGAACTTCCGCTTCTTCGCGGACCTGATCGTCGCCCAGCACGACACCGCGCTGAAGGTCCCCGGCTCCCAGCTCAACTACGTCAACCGCAAGCCGATCGGCGTCGCCGGCCTGATCACCCCGTGGAACACTCCGTTCATGCTGGAGTCCTGGAAGCTGGCCCCCTCGATCGCCTCCGGCTGCACCGTGGTGCTCAAGCCGGCCGAGTTCACCCCGCTGTCCGCCTCCCTGTGGGCGGAGATCTTCGAGGACGCCGGCCTGCCCCAGGGCGTGTTCAACCTGGTCAACGGCATGGGCGAGGACGCCGGCGACGCGCTGGTCAAGCACCCGGACGTGCCGCTGATTTCCTTCACCGGCGAGTCCTCCACCGGCCAGCTGATCTTCCGCAACTGCGCCGAGCACCTCAAGGGCATGTCCATGGAGCTGGGCGGCAAGTCCCCGGCGATCGTGTTCGCCGACGCCGACCTGGACGCGGCCATCGACTCCACCCTGTTCGGCGTCTTCTCCCTCAACGGCGAGCGCTGCACCGCCGGATCCCGCATCCTGGTCCAGCGCGACATCTACGACACGTTCGTGGAGCGCTACGCCGCCCGCGCCAAGACCATCGTGGTCGGGGACCCGCACGACCCCAAGACCCAGGTCGGCGCCCTGGTGCACCCCGAGCACTACGACAAGGTCATGTCCTACGTGGAGATCGGCAAGTCCGAGGGCCGCCTGGTCGCCGGCGGGGGGCGCCCCGAGAACCTGCCCGAGGGCCAGGAGAAGGGCTCCTACGTGGCCCCGACCGTGTTCGCCGACGTCGCCCCGGATGCGCGGATCTTCCAGGAGGAGATCTTCGGACCGGTCGTGGGCATCACCCCGTTCGACACCGACGAGGAGGCCCTGGCGCTGGCGAACAACACCAAGTACGGCCTGGCCGCCTACGTGTGGACCAACGACCTCAAGCGCGCGCACAACTTCGCCCAGTCGGTCGAGGCCGGCATGGTGTGGCTGAACTCCCACAACGTGCGCGACCTGCGCTCCCCGTTCGGCGGCGTGAAGGCCTCCGGCCTGGGCCATGAGGGCGGCTACCGCTCGATCGACTTCTACACCGACCAGCAGGCCGTGCACATCACCCTCGGCGACGTGCACACCCCCAAGTTCGGCGTCGAGTCCAGCCGCGAAACCGGCGACGCCTAGGAATCCGCCGAACCCTCCGGCCTTTCGAACCGGGGCCGGCCCGCGCTCCTAGACCCTTCCCGCCGGGCCGGCCCTTACCCCAGCGGCGCCCCGGGGTGGACCGTCCGCCCGCCCCGGGTCCCGCCGCCGTACCCAAAAACATCCCGATTTCTCGAAGGAGAGAACCATGAGCAACGTCATTCCCAAGCCCTCCGTTCCGGCTCCGGACATCGTCCGCTGCGCCTACATGGAACTGGTCGTCACCGACCTGGCCGCCTCCCGCACGTTCTACGTGGACCTGCTGGGCCTGCACGTGACCGAGGAGGACGAGAACGCGATCTACCTGCGCTCCTTCGAGGAGTTCATCCACCACAACCTGGTGCTGCGCAAGGGACCGATCGCCGCCGTCGCCGCCTTCTCCTACCGCGTCCGCACCCCCGAGGACGTGGACGCCGCCGAGGCCTACTACAAGGAGCTGGGCTGCCGCACCGAACGCCGCCGCGACGGCTTCGTCAAGGGCATCGGCGACTCGGTGCGCGTGGAGGACCCGCTGGGCTTCCCGTACGAGTTCTTCTACGAGGTCGACCACGTCGAGCGGCTGCACATGCGCTATGACCTCTACTCCGCCGGCGAACTGGTCCGCCTGGACCACTTCAACCAGGTCACCCCCGACGTCCCGCGCGGGCGCAAGTACCTGGAGGACCTGGGCTTCCGCGTCTCCGAGGACATCAAGGACGACCAGGGCGTCACCTACGCCGCCTGGATGCACCGCAAGCAGACCGTGCACGACACCGCCCTGACCGGCGGCAACGGACCGCGCATGCACCACGTGGCCTTCTCCACCCACGAGAAGCACAACATCATCCAGATCTGCGACAAGATGGGCGCGCTGCGCATCTCCGACCGGATCGAGCGCGGCCCCGGCCGCCACGGGGTCTCCAACGCGTTCTACCTCTACATCCTGGACCCGGACGGGCACCGCGTGGAGATCTACACCCAGGACTACTACACCGGGGACCCGGACAACCCCACCATCACCTGGGACGTGCACGATAACCAGCGCCGCGACTGGTGGGGCAACCCGGTGGTCCCGTCCTGGTACACCGAGGCCTCCCTGGTCCTGGACCTGGACGGCAACCCGCAGGAGGTCATCGAGCGCACCGACGCCTCCGAACTGGAAGTGACCATCGGCGCCGACGGCTTCTCCTACACCCGCCCCGGCGATGAGGACGGCTCCTACCACGGTATGGCCTCCAAGGGCTTCAAGCTCGGCACCCAGGTCTGATCCGGTCCCAGTCCGACGGCGAAGGGCGCGGCGGGATTCCCGCCGCGCCCTTTGTGGTGCCTAGCATGGGGGAACGATGCCGGGACCGAGGAGGGCACCCATGCCGGAAGAGCGCACATCCGACGGATCGCTGCGGGCCACCGGCCTGCTGGCCGGCCTGGGGGCAAGCATCCCGCTGGTCGCGGCCCCGATGGCGGGAGGCCCCAGTACCCCGGAGCTGGTCCTTGCCGCCGCCGGGGCCGGCGGGCTGGGCTTCCTCGCGGCCGGCTACAAGACTGCGGACCAACTCGCCGGACAGATTGCCCAGGTGCGCGCCGGAACCGGGCGCTTCGGCGTCAACGTCTTCGCCCCGAACCCGGTGCCGGTCGATCGGGCCGCGTTCGACACCTATGCCGCGGCGCTGCGGGAGCTGGCGGCAGGCTACGGGGTGGACCTCGACGGCGTGGAGCCCCGCGAGGACGACGACGGGTGGCACGCCAAGGTGGAGCTGCTGGCCGGCGACCCCGTCCCGGTGGTCACCTTCACCTTCGGCCTGCCCGACGCCGGCACCGTCCGCCGGCTGCGGCGGGCCGGGTCGCTTGTCCTGCAGACCGTGACCGGCCCGGACGAGGCCAGGCGGGCCGCCGCCCTGGGCGTGGACGGCCTGGTGGTCCAGGCTTACAGCGCCGGCGGCCACTCCGGGACCCTGACCCCGGATGTCCCGCCGGCGGAGGTTCCCCTGCCGGAGCTGCTGGGGCGGGTCCATGCGGTGACGGACCTTCCCCTCTGGGCCGCGGGGGGCCTGTCCACGCCGGCCGGAAT
>Ga0182739_1002482_pt1 | contig 17204 bp, 18 predicted proteins | sample eDN5th30CBELigBY_FD_128873 | JGI IMG/M metagenome (GOLD analysis project Ga0182739, IMG submission 128873) | Enriched backyard soil microbial communities from Emeryville, California, USA - eDNA 5th pass 30_C BE-Lig BY (version 2) (version 2) | ecosystem: Environmental > Terrestrial > Soil >... | reverse complement strand
GCCGTCGCCTCGAACGAGGTCAGCATCCTGTCGCCGATCCCGGGCAAGAGCGCGATCGGCATCGAGATCCCGAACAAGGATCGCGAGATCGTCAGTCTCGGCGATGTGCTGCGCTCCGGGGCGGCGACCAAGAACCCGCACCCGCTCACCATCGGGCTCGGCAAGGACGTCGAGGGCGGGTTCGTCGTCGCAAATCTGGCCAAGATGCCGCACCTGCTCGTCGCGGGAGCCACCGGCTCGGGCAAATCGAGCTTCATCAACTCGATGATCACCTCGGTGCTGATGCGGGCGAAGCCGGCCGACGTGCGCATGGTGCTCATCGACCCCAAGCGGGTCGAGCTGGCCGCGTACCAGGGTGTCCCGCACCTGATCACCCCCATCATCACGAACCCGAAGAAGGCGGCCGAGGCGCTGCAGTGGGTCGTGAAAGAGATGGACATGCGGTATGACGACCTCGCGTCGTTCGGGTTCCGGCACATCGACGACTTCAACCGCGCCGTCGTGGCGAACGAGATCGTCCTGCCGTCCGGGTCGGAGCGCAAGCTGCAGCCCTACCCGTATCTGCTCGTCGTCGTCGACGAGCTCGCCGACCTGATGATGGTCGCGCCGCGGGATGTCGAGGACAGCATCGTGCGGATCACCCAGCTCGCGCGCGCCTCCGGCATCCATCTGGTGCTGGCCACGCAGCGCCCGTCGGTGGATGTCGTGACCGGTCTGATCAAGGCCAACGTGCCGTCTCGGCTGGCTTTCGCGGTGTCGTCGATGACCGACTCGCGGGTGATCCTCGACCAGCCGGGCGCCGAGAAGCTGATCGGCCAGGGCGACGGACTGTTCCTGCCGATGGGTGCCTCGAAGGCGATCCGGGTGCAGGGGGCCTGGGTCACCGAGGACGAGATCGCCGCCGTCGTCTCGCATGTCACCCAGCAGGCCAGGCCCGAGTACCGCAGCGACGTCGAGGCGGTGGCCGAGCGTAAAGAGATCGACGCCGACATCGGCGACGACCTCGAGCTGTTGCTGCAGGCCGCCGAGCTCGTGGTGAACACCCAGTTCGGGTCGACGTCGATGCTGCAGCGCAAGCTGCGCGTAGGATTCGCGAAGGCGGGTCGCCTGATGGACCTGCTGGAGTCGCGTGAGATCGTCGGCCCGTCGGAGGGCTCGAAGGCCCGCGACGTGCTGGTCACCCCCGAGCAGCTGCCCGAGGTGCTGGCCCGCCTGCGCGGCGCGCCCGCTGCGCCGGCCACCGCATCCGCCGGTTCGCCGGTCGACCCCGTCGAAGCCATGACGAGCGGATATCCTGAGGAGGATGGCCCCTCGGACGAGGACGCCTGGGGACTGACCGGCAGGGAGTGACATGGGTGAAAGCTCGATGCCCAGGGTCAACCCGATGCGGGGTCGCGTCGTCGCGCGAGGCGAGACCACCGCGAGCGCCGGCAACGTGGCCAACATCGTCACCGTCGCCCGCATGCTGCTCGCGCCGGTGTTCGTCTGGCTGCTGATCGCCGACGACCACCAGAACGGGGTCCTGCGCTGGATCGCCGCCGGCCTGTTCGTGCTGGCGATCCTGACCGACGCCGTCGACGGATTCCTCGCCCGCGACCGCAACCTGGTGACCGACCAGGGCAAGCTGCTCGATCCGATCGCCGACAAGGTGCTGATCGGCGCCGCGCTCGTCACCCTCTCGGTGCTGGGGGAGCTGTGGTGGGTCTGGACCATCATCATCCTGGTGCGCGAGATCGGCATCACCGTCTGGCGTCTCATCGCTCTGCGCGATCACGTGATCCCCGCCGGCATCCTCGGCAAGATCAAGACCGTCGTGCAGGCGGTGGCGATCAGCGTCGCGCTGATTCCGTTGGCCTCCCTGTTCGGCGAGTGGGTCATCACGCTCGACGTCGCGCTGATGACGGCCGCCGTCGTGCTGACGCTGGTGAGCGGAGTGGAGTACCTCTGGGCGGCCTGGCGCGCCGACCGGGCGAAGCGGGCGGCGACCACGTCGTGATCGCGACCGAGGTCGTGCAGGCCCTGGGCAGCAACGGCCTGACGATCGCCGTCGCCGAGTCGCTGACCGGCGGGCTGCTCGTGGCCGAACTGGTGTCGGTGCCGGGTGCTTCCGCCGTGGTGCGTGGGGGAGTGGTGGCCTACGCGACGGAGTTGAAGGCCGAGCTGCTGGGAGTGGATGCCGCCCTGCTGGCCGCCTCCGGCGCCATCCACCCCGAGGTCGCCCGGCAGATGGCGAGCGGCGTGCGTGCGCGCCTGGGCGCCGATATCGGCATCTCGACGACCGGGGTCGCCGGACCAGATCCGCAGGACGGGCACGAGCCGGGCGAGGTCTGGCTCGGCTTCGCGGTCGGCGAGGAGGTGAGCGCGGTGGGCCTCGCACTGGGGGGTGACCGGGGGACGATCCGGAGGGACACTGTGTCGGAATCGCTGTCGCGGCTTCGTCTTCTCCTCCCGGAATAGGAGGCGTTTCGATCTCGTTACAGATCGTGTCGTCACAGGCACCATGCAGACGGCACGGATTAGATTGTGATCACCGGGCGGGGTACGCTTACCACCCCGGAACGGAAGAGGAGGACACCATGGTTCTGGTTCGACAGGAAATCGGTGACGTCCTCCGTGACTTCCGCCTTCAGAAGGCCATGACCCTTCGGCAGGTCGCCTCGCGCGCCTCCGTCGCCCTCGGGTACCTGAGCGAGGTCGAGCGGGGTCAGAAAGAGGCCTCCAGCGAGATCCTCGCATCGGTGGCGGAGGCGCTGGACACCCCGATCTCGGTCATCATGCGCGAGGTGGGTGACCGTCTCGCCATCGTCGAAGGCGTCGAGTTCGGTGCACCGTCGGTCGTGCCCGACACTCTGCCCGACGAGCTCGTCGCGGAGTTCGACGGCGACCTGGTCTCGCGGTAACCCCGCGCGCGCGGGTGAAGCTGAGCGAGTTCGACCGCGCCGTCGACGACGAGTTCGGCGCGTTCGGCCAGGTGCTGCTGCGCGATCAGGTGCTGGTCGCCCTCGGTAACCGCACCGCACGCGAGGCTCTGGATGCGGGCGCGCCGGCCCGCGAGGTCTGGCTCGCCCTGTGCGCCGCGCAGGAGGTGCCGCGCGAGCGCTGGCACGGGGCCGGGCTGCCCGATCCGCGGGGATAGCGCGACACGCCGTCGGGAGAATGGATCGAATATCCGTTCGAATCTGATCTAGGCTCGTCCACAGAGTCATTCGAAGACGAGTTGTCCACGTAACCGCCCGTCGTTCCGGCCAGATGTCGGACCCCGGGCGTAGCGTTCGACTCGTCGGGAACGACAGCCCTGTCGGGAAGCGCCAGACCTTGCAGCATCGGTCCGTCGTGAGATCGGCAGCCTACGGGCGCACCGTGCACCACCGAACCAGAACGGACGAACCAATGCCCTCACCTGCAGACCGCGAGAAGGCCCTCGAGACCGCCCTCGCCCAGATCGACCGCCAGTTCGGGAAGGGCACGGTGATGCGCCTCGGCAGCGACGAGCGCGCGCCGGTCGCCATCATCCCGACCGGCTCCATCGCCCTCGACGTCGCCCTCGGCATCGGCGGGCTCCCGCGTGGCCGCATCGTCGAGATCTACGGCCCGGAATCCTCGGGTAAGACGACGCTCACGCTGCACGCCATCGCCAACGCGCAGAAGGCCGGCGGCATCGCCGCCTTCATCGACGCCGAGCACGCGCTCGACCCGGAATACGCCAAGAAGCTCGGTGTCGACATCGACTCCCTGCTGGTTTCGCAGCCCGACACCGGTGAGCAGGCACTCGAGATCGCCGACATGCTCGTGCGTTCGGGGTCGATCGACCTGATCGTCATCGACTCGGTCGCGGCGCTGGTGCCCAAGGCCGAGATCGAGGGCGAGATGGGCGACAGCCACGTCGGCCTGCAGGCCCGCCTGATGTCCCAGGCTCTGCGCAAGCTCACCGGCGGCCTGAACCAGACACAGACGACGATGATCTTCATCAACCAGCTGCGCGAGAAGATCGGCGTGTTCTTCGGCAGCCCCGAGACCACCGCGGGCGGCAAGGCGCTCAAGTTCTACGCCTCGGTGCGGCTCGACATCCGCCGCATCGAGACCCTGAAAGACGGCACCGACGCGGTGGGCAACCGCACGCGGGTCAAGGTCGTCAAGAACAAAATGGCGCCGCCCTTCAAGCAGGCCGAGTTCGACATCCTCTACGGGGTCGGCATCTCGCGAGAGGGCAGCCTGATCGACTACGGCGTCGAGCACGAGATCGTCCGCAAGTCGGGTGCCTGGTACACCTACGACGGCGATCAGCTGGGTCAGGGCAAAGAGAACGCCCGCAGCTTCCTGCTCGAGAACCCCGAGGTCGCGAACGAGATCGAGAAGAAGATCCTCGTCAAGCTGGGCATCGGCGCCGAGGGCAAGGCGGCGATCGCCGCCGCAGCCGACGCCGAGTCACCCCTCGCGGTGCCCCGTCTCGACGCCGACGAGTACCCCGTCGCCGTCGCCTCAGGCGAATAGGGCACGGGAGACAGCCATGGAGCGGCCCGACGGCGCCCTCGCGCCGGTCACCTATCTGCCGGGCGTGACGCCGCCGGGCCCCTCGACGGCACCCGAGCCGGGCCTCGCGGCCCCGGACCCTGCGACCCCCGACCTCGCAACCGAGTACGCCCGAGCAGAGAACGTCTCGCTGCACGCCCTCACGCGGCGTGGCCAGTCGCGGCGCGAGCTCGAGCGCGTGCTGCGTTCGCGGGAGTTCTCCGACGAGGTGATCGCGCACGAGGTCGACCGGCTCGAGCGAGTCGGTCTGCTCGACGACGTCGCCCTCGCGCAGAATCTCGTCGGCATCCTGCAGGAACGCAAGGGCCTCGGTCGCACCGGAATCGCGGCGGAACTGACCCGCCGGCTGCTGTCACCGGCCGCGATCGAGTACGCCCTCGAACTCGTCGACACCGGCGACGAACTCGCGCGCGCCCGCGAGCTCGCGGCCAAGCGGGCCGGTCAGCTGGCCTCCTACGACCGAGCGACGGCCGAGCGACGTCTCGCCGGCTACCTCGCCCGCCGGGGTTACAGCGGGAGCACCGTGCGGGCCGCGGTCGATCACGCACTGTCGTCGCGACACGCGACCTCCGGGGTGCGGTTCCAGTGACACCTCCGACTGAGCAGCGCCTACGCTGAGTCCATGAAGACCCTGCACAAGCTCTCCATTCCGGTGATCGGGGTGATGGCCGCGGTCGCACTCGCCGGCTGCTCGCTCCTGGCCCCGGAGCAGCCCACCACGCCCGACACTCCCGACCAGACGGAGGCTCCGGCGGCCGTCTCGGCCGAGGACCTGAACGACACCAGCTGGGCGGGCACCGACTCCGAAGGCACCGACACCACGTTCACCTTCCACGAGGGCGGCTCCACCGCCGTGAGCTTCAGCGGCAACCCCTACGACGACCCGGGCGACACCTGGGCGCTCGACGGTTCGAAGCTGACCATCACCATCTACAACGTCGAGGGCGTCGGCGACGCCATCTACACCGGTGAGGTCACCGATCCGGCGGGGCCGATCGATCTCGACCTCTCGTTCACCGACATCACCGAGACGCGCACCCTCACGATCACCAAGGGCTGATCGCGCGGGGTCAGCCCCGCCCGAGAGCACCGTCGCCGCGTCTAAACTGGCCGGATCATGACCATGATCCCCACGGACGCCGCGGCGGTGCTCTCGCGTTCCCGCACCTACGAGGTCCGCACGTTCGGCTGCCAGATGAACGTGCACGACTCCGAGCGCCTGAGCGGATCGCTCGAGGCGGCCGGCTATGTGCGCACCGCCGACGGTGACGCCGATGTCGTCGTCATCAACACCTGTGCCGTCCGCGAGAACGCCGACAACAAGCTCTACGGCACGCTCGGCCACCTGGCGGCGACCAAGCGTCAGCGCGAGGGCATGCAGATCGCGGTCGGCGGCTGCCTTGCTCAGAAAGACAAGGACGTCATCCTCGACAAGGCCCCATGGGTCGACGTCGTGTTCGGCACCCACAACATGGGCTCCCTGCCGGCGCTGCTCGAGCGCGCCCGGCACAACGGCGAGGCGCAGCTGGAGATCCTGGAGTCCCTCGAGACCTTCCCCTCCACCCTCCCGGCCCGCCGCGACTCGACCCACAGCGGCTGGGTGTCGATCTCGGTCGGCTGCAACAACACGTGCACCTTCTGCATCGTCCCTGCCCTCCGGGGAAAGGAGAAAGACAGGCGCCCGGGCGACATCCTGTCCGAGATCGGGCTGCTGGTCGCCGACGGGGTCATCGAGGTCACGCTGCTCGGCCAGAACGTCAACTCCTACGGTGTCGAGTTCGGCGACCGGCTCGCGTTCGGCAAGCTGCTGCGCGCCGCCGGACAGATCGACGGGCTCGAACGCATCCGCTTCACTAGCCCCCACCCGGCCGCCTTCACCGATGACGTCATCGATGCCATGGCCGAGACCCCGACCGTGATGCCGCAACTGCACATGCCGCTGCAGTCCGGTTCCGACCGCATCCTCAAGGCGATGCGTCGCTCGTACCGCTCCGAGCGGTTCCTCGGCATCCTCGACCGGGTGCGCGACCGCATCCCGCACGCGGCGATCAGCACCGACATCATCGTCGGGTTCCCCGGCGAGACCGACGAGGACTTCGCCGAGACGCTGCGGGTCGTCGAGCAGGCGCGGTTCGCGTCGGCATTCACCTTCCAGTACTCGATCCGCCCCGGCACTCCGGCGGCGACACTTCCCGACCAGCTGCCGAAAGCGGTGGTGCAGGAGCGCTACGAACGGCTCACCGCCCTGCAGGACCGCATCTCGGCGGAGGAGAACGACAAGCTCGTCGGCACCGCGGTCGAGGTCCTCGTCGCGGCGGGGGAGGGTCGACGCGACGCCGAGACCGCACGCATGTCGGGTCGCGCCGAAGACAACCGCCTCGTGCACTTCGACGTCCCGGCCGGTGGTGCCGTGCCACGTCCCGGCGATGTGGTGTCGGTCGAGGTGACCCGCGCCGCTCCCCACTACCTGATCGCCGCACCGGCAGGCGGGGTGCTCCCCGTGCGCCGCACCCGGGCCGGCGACGCCTGGGACCGCGCCGAGGCGGAGTCCTGCGCGATCCCGGCGCACACGCCGTCCGCGAAGCCGGGGGTGGTCGACATCGGGCTGCCGACGATCCGGGTCGGCGCCTGAACCTCATCGCGATCGTCGGGCCGACCGGCACCGGCAAATCGCAGCTCTCTCTCGATCTCGCGCACGAGCTGACCCGCGCCGGGAGGCCGGCCGAGATCGTCAATGCCGACGCCATGCAGCTCTACCGGGGCATGGACATCGGAACGGCGAAGCTGACCGTGGCCGAGCGTCACGGGATCCCGCACCATCTGCTCGATGTGCTCGAGCCGCGTGACGAGGCGAGCGTCGCGCGCTACCAGGTCGAGGCCCGGGCGGCGATCGAGCGAATCGGCGCGCGCGGGGCCGTCCCGATCCTCGTCGGCGGCAGCGGGCTCTACGTCTCGTCGGTCGTCTACGATTTCCGGTTCCCGGGCACCGACGCGGCGATCCGCGAACGGCTCGAGGCCGACCTCGCCGAGCGGGGGCCTGGTGCCCTCTTCAGCCGGCTGCGGCAGGTCGATCCGACGGCCGCGGATGCGATCGGCCCGTCGAACGGCAGGAGGCTGGTGCGGGCACTCGAGGTCATCGAGATCACCGGCGGGCCGTTCGGCGCGGGGCTGCCGTCCGAGACCCGGCTCTGGCATCCGACCCTCACCATCGGGTTGCGCGCCGAGCGTGCCGCGCTCGTGGAACGCCTCGATGCCCGGGTGCGTGCGATGTGGCGTGCCGGCCTGGTCGAGGAGGTGCAGCGCCTGCTGCCGGGCGGTTTCGGGGTGACCGCCTCGCGGGCCATCGGCTACGCGCAGGCGATCGCCCAACTGCGCGGGGAGCTCGACGAGCACCAGGCCATGGAGCAGACCGCCGCCCTCACGCGGCGCTATGCGCGACGCCAGGTGAGCTGGTTCGGCCGGTACGCCGGCACCCGGTGGATCGAGGCGGGCTCCGCCGATCGCGTGCAGCAGGCCCTGCAGGCTGTCGATACGCTGAACCGGTGAGCGCGCTGCACATCACCAAGGGTCACGGCACCGGCAACGACTTCGTCCTGTTCGCCGACCCCGGGGGCCGGCTCGCGTTCGACGCGGCCCGGCTCGCCCGGCTCGCGGATCGCCGGTTCGGCGTCGGCGGCGACGGCACGATCCGCGCGGTGCGGTCTGCGAACCTGCCCGAGGGCGCCGACGTGCTCGACGAGGATCCCGCCGCGGAGTGGTTCATGGACTACCACAACGCCGACGGCAGCCCGGCGGAGATGTGCGGCAACGGCATCCGGGTCTTCGTGGACTACCTGATCGCGCAGGGTCTGCTCGAGCTGCAGATCGGCGACACGGTCGCGATCGGCACCCGTGGAGGCGTGCGCCCGGTGACCCGGTTCGCCGACGGGTACGAGGTCGATCTCGGCCCGTTCGTCGTCGCGGAGGGTCAGGCGATGGTCTCGGTGGCGGGACTGGATGTGGCCCGGCCGGGGCTCGCCGTGGGAGTGGGCAACCCGCACGTCGTCGTCGCTCTCGCCGACGCGCGCGAGCTCGAGCGGCTCGACCTGACCGACGCTCCGCGGATCGCCCCCGCGCCGCCCGAGGGAGCCAATGTCGAGTTCGTCGTGCCGGAGGGCGTGGCGGGCGGGACCGGCACGATCACGATGCGCGTGCACGAGCGCGGCAGCGGCGAGACGCTGTCCTGCGGCACGGGCGCGGCCGCTGCGGCGCTGGCGACGCGCGAGTGGGCGGGCGATGGCGCGCCGGACGCGTGGACCGTCCATGTGCCCGGTGGCACGGTGGGCGTCCGAGTCGCCGATGGTCACGTCTTCCTGCGCGGACCGGCCGAGCTGGTCTTCGACGCCGAGGTGCACGCCGCGGCCTGACCGCCTCGTCTAGCTACAGCGTGGGCAGTTCGATCGCCTGCGTCTGCCCGGTGCCGGAACGGTGTCGCACCCGCAGCACGCGGTAGCCCTTGTGGGTGGCGGCGCGCAGCACCGCGAAGTCGTCGGGCAGGGCGCTCTGCAGCCAGCGGTGCAGCGAGTCCGAGCCGAGGTTGCGCTGCACGACGAGCCAGCCGTCGCATCCGGTCTGCAGCCGCGGGAGCCAGTGCGACAGCATGCCGTGCAGTTCGTTCTTGCCGACCCGGATCGGCGGGTTGGACCAGATCGTGGTGAACTCGACATCGGCGGGAACATCGGCCGGGGTGCAGGCGTTGATGTTGGAGAGTCCGAGGTCGGCGGCGTTGCGGCGGACCAGGTCGAGTGCCCGTTCGTTGACATCCACGGCCCAGACGGTGGCGCGCGGCGACAGCATCGCCAGGCTCAGTGAGAGCGGGCCCCAGCCGCATCCGATGTCCAGCAGATTCCCGCCGGGAGCCGGGGCGGGGGTGTGGCCCAGCAGCACCCCGGTGCCGGCGTCGATGCGCTCGGGGCTGAACACCCCACCGGCGGTGGTGACGGTGACGTCGCGGCCGGCCAGGCGCACCGGGATGGTGCGCAACCGCAGTTCACCACCGGGGGTCGCCGAGAAGTAGTGATCCGACTCGGCCATGCAGAGAACTTATCGAATACCAGGAACTAGGGTGAAGCAGATGACCGGCGACGACGACAAGATCCTCGATCGCGTGCTCGCGAGCGAGGACGCCCGCGCAGGCGTGACCCGCTTCGGCGGCCGGGCGACCGCGATCGACGACGAGGACTTCTCCGTCGCCGACTCCGACGGCGACCAGCTCGACCGCGAGGAGCGCGCCGCCCTGCGCCGGGTCAGCGGCCTCAGCACCGAGCTCGCCGACGTCACCGAGGTCGAGTACCGGCAGCTGAGGCTCGAGAACGTCGTGCTCATCGGCGTGTACGGCGCCAACGCGGCCTCCGGCAGCACGCTCGCCGAGGCCGAGAACTCGCTGCGCGAACTCGCCGCGCTGGCGGAGACGGCCGGGGCCGTGGTGCTCGACGGGCTGCTGCAGCGCCGTCCGCACCCCGACCCCAGCACCTACCTCGGGCGCGGCAAGGTGCAGGAGCTCGCCGACGTGGTCGCCGCGCTCGGCGCCGACACCGTCGTCGCCGACACCGAGCTCGCCCCGAGCCAGCGGCGCGCCCTGGAGGACGCGGTGAAGGTCAAGGTGATCGACCGCACGGCCGTGATCCTCGACATCTTCAGCCAGCACGCCAAGAGCCGCGAGGGCAAGGCGCAGGTCGAGCTGGCTCAGCTGGAGTACCTGCTGCCGCGGCTGCGCGGCTGGGGTGAGTCGATGTCGCGCCAGGCCGGTGGTCAGGTGGGTGGCGCCGGGCAGGGGATGGGAAGCCGTGGACCCGGTGAGACGAAGATCGAGCTCGATCGCCGCCGCATCCACACCCGCATGGCGAAGCTGCGCCGCCAGATCAAGGGGTTCGCGCCCGCCCGCGAGGCCAAGCGCGCCAACCGCGACCGGTTCCAGGTGCCGAGCGTGGCGATCGCCGGGTACACCAACGCCGGCAAGTCGAGCCTGCTGAACCGGCTGACCCGGGCCGGCGTGCTCGTCGAGAACGCGCTGTTCGCGACCCTCGACCCGACGGTGCGCCGCAGCAAGACGCCCGACGGGCGCGTGTTCACCCTCGCCGACACCGTGGGGTTCGTGCGCAACCTTCCGCATCAGCTGGTCGAGGCCTTCCGCTCGACCCTGGAGGAGGTCGGCAACTCGGATGTCATCGTGCACGTCGTCGACGCCTCGCATCCGGATCCGGCGGCACAGCTGGCGACGGTGCGCGACGTGATCGGCGATGTCGGTGCGCGCAACCTGCCCGAGATCGTGGCGTTCAACAAGTCCGACCTGGTCGACGACGACCGCCGCATGGAGCTGCGCGGCCTCGAGCCCGCCGGGGTGTTCGTCTCGGCCCGCACCGGGGCCGGCATCGACGAACTCATCGAACGGATCGCCGAGGCGCTGCCCTCGCCCGAGGTCGAGGTCACCCTGCTGGTGCCGTACGACCGCGGAGAGGTCATCTCGCGGCTGCATGTGAGCGGACGGGTCCTGTCGACCGACTACGCCGAGGAGGGCACGCGGGTCACCGCGCTGGTGCATCCGCAGCGGCTGGCCGAGGTCCAGGACTTCGTGGTGTAACACGCCGCAACCTGCCCCGGCGCGCGGGCTAGCCTGATTCCGTCGCGCTCCCCGCGACGCGGAGCAACAGCCGAGCCCGGCATCTGCCCCAGTGACGTGCACGCCTGCGCGCGACCTGGAGGAGGTGATGACGGTGGCGACGTTCTCGTTCGAGCTCTACCCGCCCCGCAACGCCGAAGCGGATGCGGCACTGCGCCGCGCGCTCATCCCGCTGGTCGCCGCGGAGCCCGAGTTCATCAGCGTCACCTACGGGGCGAACGGGTCATCGCGCGGGGTCTCGCTCGACGTGCTCCGGCACCTCCTGCAGAACACCGGAGTGCAGCCGATGGCGCATCTCACCTGCGTCGGGTCCTCGTATGCGGAAGCCTCCCGGCTGATCCGGGAGTTCCTGGATTCGGGGGTCACCAGCTTCCTCGCCTTGCGCGGCGACCCCCCGGCCGGGGTGTCGGAGGCGGAGATCGACCTCGGCGATCTCGGCAGCGCGGGCGAGCTCGTGCAGCTCATCCACCGCGTCCAGCTCGAGCGTGAGCCGTTCCTCCAGCACGATGTGCCCGGCTTCCCCGGCGCCAAGCGCATCGCCAGCGGGCGTCCGGTGACCATCGCGGTGGCGGCGTTCCCGAACGGCCACCCGCGTTCCCGTTCGCGCGCCCAGGATCTCGACACGCTCCTCGCCAAGGAGGCGGCAGGGGCGAACCTGGCGATCTCGCAACTGTTCTTCGATCCCGACGACTACCTCGCGTTCGTCGACGACGCCCGGGCGGCGGGGGTCACCCTGCGCATCCTGCCGGGGATCATGCCGGTGCTCAGCCTGCAGCGCCTGACCCGGGTGCTCGAACTGAGCGGCGAGGTCGCCCCGCGTGACCTGCAGCGCGACCTGGCGGCGGCGCGCTCGGACGAGGAGGCCGCCGAGATCGGCATCGCGCACGCGACGGCGCTGGCCCGCGACCTGCTCGCCGGCGGTGCGTCCGGCATCCACCTGTACACCTTCAACCGTTCGGAAGCCCCGCTGGCCGTCCTGGCCGGCGCCGGTCTGCTCACCAGGAAAGACATCCCCGCATGACGAACTCCCGCACCTTCCCGTCCGGCACGATCCTCGGCTACCCGCGCATCGGCCGGCGCCGTGAGCTGAAGCGCGCCGTCGAGGCGTTCTGGGCGGGCGCCACCGACGCCGCGACCCTCGAGGCGACGGCCGCGGAGCTGCGCGCGGCGACCCGCGAGCGTCTGGTCGCGCTGGGGCTCGGGCGCACGGACTCCTCGATCCCGGAATCGTTCTCGTTCTACGACCAGGTACTGGATGCGGCGGTCGCCGTGGGCGCGATCCCGCCCCGTTTCGCGGACCTCGTCGGCCCCGACGGGTCGGTGGACCTCGCCGGCTACTTCACGATCGCCCGCGGCGAGGGCGAACGTGCCCCGCTGGAGATGACGAAGTGGTTCGATTCGAACTACCACTACCTGGTGCCCGAGATCGGCCCGGACACCGTGTTCTCGCCGACGAGCGACCGGTTGGTGCGCGAGGTGGCCGAGGCCAGGGCCGACGGGTTCACCACCCGGCCGGTGATCGTCGGTCCGGTGACCTTCCTGTTGCTGAGCAAGCCGGCGGCCGACGCCCCGGCGGGGTTCGAGCCGTTGTCGCGGCTCGGCGATCTGCTGCCGGTGTACCGCGACCTGTTGTCCCGGCTGGCCGCCGCGGGCGCCGAATGGGTGCAGCTCGACGAGCCCGCCCTGGTCAGCGAGTCGATCGAGGTGCCCCGCGCCGAGGTGCTCGCCGCGCTGCGGACCGCCTCCGAGACGCTCGGCGCGGATCGCCCGCTCGGGATCCTGATCGCGGCGCCCTACGGCTCGCTCGACGATGCCTTCCCGGTGCTGACCGCGGCGCCGATCGATGCGATCGCGCTCGATCTGGTGAAGGGCGAGGTGCCCGCTGCCCCGGCGACCGACAAGGTTCTCGTCGGCGGGGTGATCGACGGCCACAACATCTGGCGTGGCGACCTTGCGGCGGCCTTCGCGAAGCTGGAGCGGCTGCGCGAGCTCTCGCCGCACGTGGCGGCCGGGACCTCGACGAACCTCTTCCACACCCCGCACGATGTCGCTGACGAGCCCGGATTGCCGCAACGCCTGGCGAGCTGGCTCGCGTTCGCCGATCAGAAGGTGGGACAGGTCGCCACGCTCGCTCGGGGGCTGCGCGAGGGGGTGGCGGCGGTCCAGGGGGAGCTGGATGCCGCATCCGCCGCCCTGGAGGATCGTGCCGGAGCACCGGGCGTGCGCGACGGAGCCGTGCGGGAACGGGCCGCGGCGCTCGACGACGCGGCGTTCCGCCGGAGCCCCTACGCCGTGCGTCGCGACGCGCAGGATGACGCGTTCACGCTGCCGGCGCTGCCGACGACGACGATCGGATCGTTCCCGCAGACCGGCGAGATCCGGCGCGAGCGTGCCCGGTTCGCGAAGGGCGAGATCGATCGTGCCGCCTACGAGGCCTTCCTCGAGCAGGAGATCCGCGACGTGGTCGATCTGCAGGAGCGCATCGGTCTCGACGTCATCGTCCATGGCGAGCCCGAGCGCAACGACATGGTGCAGTACTTCGCCGAGAACCTCGACGGTTTCGCCGTCACGCAGAACGGGTGGGTGCAGTCGTACGGGTCCCGCGCGACCCGGCCCAGCATCCTGTGGGGCGACGTGTCCCGGCCCGCGCCGATCACGGTGCGCTGGTCGAGGTTCACCCAGGACCTGACCGACAAGCCGGTGAAGGGGATGCTCACCGGGCCGGTGACGATCCTGGCCTGGTCGTTCGTGCGCGATGACCAGCCGCTCGGTGAGACAGCGGACCAGGTCGCGCTCGCCCTGCGCGATGAGATCGCCGACCTCGAGGCGGCCGGCATCCGCGTGATCCAGGTCGATGAGCCGGCGCTGCGCGAACTGCTGCCGCTCAAGCTCGCCGACCAGCCCGCCTACCTCGACTGGTCGGTGAACGCCTTCCGGCTGGCGACCTCGGGGGTGGCGGATGCGACCCAGATCCACACGCACCTGTGCTACTCCGAGTTCGGCGTCGTGCTCGATGCGATCGACCGGCTCGACGCCGATGTCACCTCGATCGAGTCGGCGCGCTCGCGCGGCGAGGTGGTGCCCGAGCTGCAGCGCAGCGGATTCGGCCGGGGGATCGGGCCGGGCGTCTACGACATCCACTCGCCGCGGGTCCCGAGCGCCGACGAGGTGCAGGAGCTGCTGGAGGCCGCCGTCGCGGCGATCCCGCACCGCCAGGTCTGGGTGAACCCGGACTGCGGGCTGAAGACCCGCGGTTACGACGAGACGGTGGCGTCGCTGCAGAACGTGCTGGCGGCGACCCGCGCGCTACGGCAGAAGCTCGGCGCACGCTAGGGGTTCGCCCAGCCCGCCGTCCTACCGTGAGCGGATGAGGCTGGCCGTCACCGAGAGCGGGTCCGGTCCGCGCAGCGCGGTCCTGATCCACGGCATCATGTCGGACTCGCGCGCCTGGCACCGGGTGACGGCCGAGCTCGCCGGCCGGGGGTTCCGGGTTCTCGCCGTCGATCTCGCGGGGCACGGCCGCAGCCCGAGGTCCCGTCGGTACTCGCCGGCCGCCTGGGCCGACGATGTCGTCGAGACCGTGCTGCCCCTGCTCGGCACGCGGCGGCCGGACGTCATCCTGGGGCACTCGCTGGGCGGCCTGGTCGCCTCTCTCGCGGCCGACCGGCTGGCGCCCCGCACCGCCGTGTACGTCGATCCGGCGTTCGCCTTCCCGCGGGGCGTCCGCGGTGTGGCCTACAAGCTGGCCTACGCCTTGTCGCCCCGGCCGCCGCGGTCGGCCTTGGTCCGCTTCAACCCGAGGTGGTCCGCCGAGGACGTCGAGATCGAGCTGGCGACCCTGCGCGACTGGGACCGCCGCACGCTCCTGGGTCTGGCGAGTTCCCGGCCGCTCGTGCCGCCGGCCCGGCTGGTCGCGCCGAGCCTGGTCCTGCTCGCCGAGCGCTCGCTGCTCATCACCGCTCCGGTCGCGGCGGCCCTGCGCAGGCTCGGCATGGTCGTCGAGGTGATCCCGGGCGCCGGTCACTCGGTGTTCCGCGATGAGCCGGCCCGGTTCGCGCGGCGACTGGGTGCCTGGCTGGACGGCACCATCGGCGCATAATGGGCGGGTGCCGCTGCCCCTCATCCCGCTCGTCGCGCTCGGCGTCGCCGCCGTCGGCGGGGCCGTCGCCGTCTGGCGTCTGACCCGCCCGGCTCTGGATGCGACCCCCGCACCTCCGGGGACGCCGCGCATCGATGCACGCCTCCCGGTCGCACTCTGGCCGCCGGACGGCCACGAGCCCACCGTCGAGGACGATCCGCGCGGCTGGGAGCGCATGCTGGCCCACCTGGCGCACCGGGACACGGTGCCCGACGGCGCCGAGCGTGCCCGGGCGGTCGCGTTCGCCGGTCACCGGCGCAGTGAGCTGGATGCGCGGCGCAGCGTCGCGCTCGAGGCCCACCTCCTGCGGGGCGGCTACGACCCCGACGTGATCGCCGCCGCCTGGCTGTACCCGTCGCGGCCGGGGAGCCCGGCGACGCCGGCCCGGCTGCGTGCGTTCGGCATCCCCGGCCCGGCGCTGGCGATCACCGAGGCCGCGAGCGGACTGGAGCGCGACGACGCCCGGGTCGGCGAGGCACGACGGCGCCTGGCCGTCGACCCCGTGCGCCCGGACTTCGGGGATGCGGCATTCGAGGCGCTCCCGGCGGAGGACAGGCCCGTGCTCGCGGCGCTCCTGCTCGACGCCGCCGCGGAGCATGTCGCGGTCAGACGGACCTGAGCACCGCCACGACCTTGCCGAGCACCTCGGCGTCGTCGCCGAGGATCGGCTCGAAGGCCGAGTTGCGCGGCAACAGCCAGGTGTGGCCGTCGCGCTGGCGGAACACCTTGACGGTGGCCTCGCCGTCGAGCATCGCGGCGACGATCTCGCCGTTGTCGGCGTTCTTCTGCTGACGCACCACGACCCAGTCGCCGTCGCAGATGGCGGCGTCGATCATCGACTCGCCGACCACCTTCAGCATGAACAGCTCGCCCTTGCCGACGAGTTGACGGGGGAGCGGGAACACCTCGTCGACCTGCTGGTCGGCCGTGATCGGGATGCCGGCGGCGATGCGCCCGACGAGCGGGACCATCGCGGCGTCCTGAACCTGGGGGCCCGTCTCGGCGGTGTCGGAACCGCCCGGCAGTTCGATGAGCACCTCGAGCGCGCGCGGACGATTGGGATCGCGGCGCAGATACCCGCTCAGTTCCAGCTGGTTGAGCTGGTGCGTGACGCTGGAGAGCGAGGACAGTCCGACGGCGTCGCCGATCTCGCGCATGCTCGGCGGATAGCCGCGGCTGGAGACCGAGCGCTGGATCATCTCGAGGATCGCGAGCTGCTTGTCGCTCAGGCTCGTCCTGCGGCGTGTGCGCTCCGAGTCGTCGCTCATGGGGTCCCCTCCCGGATCTGTGTCGGTGGTCTCTGATCGAATCGTCCCGACGATCGAAACTGTATCCACTTCAGAGCGTCGCGGCAAACATCTGTTCGAGTGTGTCGCGAAGTTCGTCGGTAGAAACGGGTTCGAGGGTTGAACATATCTTCGATCGAAGGTATGTTCGGAACACAGGTTCGCATCCGGCGACGGCTCCGGCCGAGTCCGGCGCCGGATGCCGAACCTGTCCAGCAGGGCAGCAAGCAGCACAGGAGGTACAGCATGAGCACCATCGCCTACGGCACGCCCGCCTCGCCGCGCCTGCGCATCACGCCGCGCGGCCGTGCTGTCCTGGCCGCGCTCATCGCCGCCCCGCTGCTCGCCCTCGCCTGGTTCGGGCTCGGCGCCCCCGCCGCGCGGGCCGGCGACACCCCGGCGACCACGACGACCTTCACCTACGTGAGCATCGAGCCCGGGCAGTCGCTCTGGCAGCTCGCCGGGCAGGTCGCACCGCAGGCCGACCCGCGCGAGGTCGTCGACAGCATCGTGACGCTCAACAACCTGCCCTCCGCAGATGTGCAGCCGGGCCAAGAGCTGGCGATCCCGCCGCAGTACGCTCCCTAGACTC
>Ga0182739_1002481_pt1 | contig 17216 bp, 19 predicted proteins | sample eDN5th30CBELigBY_FD_128873 | JGI IMG/M metagenome (GOLD analysis project Ga0182739, IMG submission 128873) | Enriched backyard soil microbial communities from Emeryville, California, USA - eDNA 5th pass 30_C BE-Lig BY (version 2) (version 2) | ecosystem: Environmental > Terrestrial > Soil >... | reverse complement strand
GGACTTCCAGCAGCGCGACAACCTCATCACGGCCGAAGGCGACGTGCAGATCGACCGTGATGGCCGGACTCTGCTCGCGGACAAGGTGACCTGGGACCGCAACACCGACATCGTCATCGCCGAAGGCAACGTCGTCCTGATCAGTGAGGAAGGCGAGACCATGTTCGGCGACAAGGTCGAACTGTCCGACAGCCTGCGGGCCGGCTTCATCCAGCAGGCCAGCGTGCTGCTCGCCGACGACAGCCGCCTGGTCGCTCGCCGGGCGGTCCGCTCGAGCGGCAACCGGACCGAGCTCGACCGCGCGGTCTACAGCCCCTGCCCCTTGTGCGACGACCCGGACAGCTCGCCGCTCTGGCAGATCAAGAGCCGTAAGGTGACCCACGACCAGGTGGAGAAGGAGGTCGTCTATGAGGACGCGACCTTCGACCTGTTCGGCATCCCGGTCATGTACCTGCCGCGCTTCAGCCATCCCGACCCGTCGGTGGACCGCAAGTCCGGCTTCCTCAATCCGAGTTTCGGCAGCCGCACGGCGCTGGGTGCCTTCATCCAGGTCCCGTACTACTACGTGATCTCGCCGTCCGAGGACGTCACGATCGCCCCCCTGATCACCACCGAGCAGGGCGTGGCGCTGTTCGGCGAGTACCGGCGGATGGACCGGTTCGGGCCGACCGAGCTCAGCGGCAGCGCCACCTATGCCGACCGTTATGCCGGCAGCAACGGCACCCGTACGGAGAAGGACTTCCGCGGCCATTTCCAGGGGACCGGCCGCTACGTGTTCGAGAATGGCTATGGCGGCGGCTTCGACGCCTTCCTGGCCTCCGACGACACCTATCTGCGCCGCTACGACATCGACGACGAGAACCTGCTGGTGAACCGGCCCTGGGTGGACCGGGCCTGGGACACCAATTACGGCGTGCTCGACGCTTTCTACTTCCAAGGCCTGCTGCAGTCGGACGACCCGGGCCTGACCCCGTTCGTGCTGCCGCGCGGCCAGCTGCGCTGGTCGACGCCGACCAACGGCTCCTGGGGTGGCTTCTACGACGTCGACGCCTCGGTGCTGGCGCTCACCCGCAGCGACGGGCTGGACACCCGCCGGCTGTCCGGCCGGCTCGGCTGGAGCAAGCCGATGGTCGGGCGATTCGGCGACGTGCTGCGCTTTTCCGCCTCCGTGCGGGCCGATGGCTACCAGACCGACGGCGACCCGGAGACCTTTTCCGACGTAGGCGGCAGTAATACCGCCGGCCGGCTCTACCCGCTGCTCTCGGCGGAGTGGAGCCTGCCGCTGATCAAGATGACCGAAGGCGGCTGGCAGCACCTGCTGGAGCCGGTGCTGGTCGGCCACTGGTCGCCCTATGGCGGCAACCCGGACGACATCCCCAACGAGGACAGCCAGTCCTTCGAGCTGGACGACACCAACATCTTCGAGGCCAACCGCTTCACCGGTCTGGACCGGGTGGAGGGCGGCCCGCGCGGCGCCTACGGCCTGCGCTTCGGCTCGTTCTCGCCCGAGACCTTCCGGGTCTCGGGCATGCTCGGCCAGTCCTGGCGCCTCAAGGACGACAGCACGTTCGAGCCCGGCACCGGCCTGGACGAGAACTTCTCCGACTTCGTCGGCCGGATCGAGATGCACCCGGCCCAATGGCTGAACCTGTCCTACCGGTTCCGGGTCGACGACGAGCTGAAGGAGATGACCAAGAACGACCTGCTGGCCTCGTTCAACTGGCGACGCTTCGGCCTGGGCGTGGGTTATCTCAGCCTGACCGACGACCCCGATCTGGAGAACGTCCAGGAGCGCAAGGAGCTGACCGCCACGGTGCGCGCCGGGATCACCGACAGCTTCTCCCTCTCGGCAGGCGTGCGCCAGGACCTAGTCGCGGACGAGCCGGTGACCTACGCGGTCGGGTTCGTCTACAATCACCCCTGTCTCATACTGGTCGCCGGCCTCGAACGCGACTACACGGAGGATCGTGACGCCGGGCCGGCAACGACGCTGCTATTCCGCGTGACGCTGAAGAATCTCGGCGAGTTCGGCGGCCGGACCAGCCTCACTGGAGGCGGCAGCAGCTGAACCACCATCGAGCAACCCGCGGTGACACAGAAACGGCATGATCGCATCCCTTACCCGCGCTGCCCTCCTTTCCCTCGCCCTGCTGGGCAGCACGGCCATCCTGCCGGGTAAGGCAGTAGCGGCCGGCCGGATCGTCGCCGTGGTCGAGGATCAGGTCATCTCCACGGGTGACCTGGAGGACCGGGTATCGCTGGCGCTGGTGTCCTCGGGCCTGGCGACCACGCCGGAAAATCGCGACCGGCTGCGTCCGCAGGTGCTGCGCCTGTACATCGACGAGACCCTGCAGCGCCTGGAGGCGAAGCGGCTGGGGCTGACCGCGACGCCCGACGAGATCAGCCAGACCCTGGCGAACATCGCCGAGCGCAACAGCATGACCATGGACCAGCTCGACGAATTCCTGCGCGGGCAGGGTGCCAGCCTCCTGACCCTCAAGCGCCAGGTCGAGAGCCAGATCCTGTGGGCCAAGGTGGTGGCCCAACAGCTCCGGCCGCGGGTGCGCATCGGCCCCGACCAGGTGGACCTCGCGATCCGCGAGGCGGAACGGGCGCGCAACGAGCCGCAATGGCTCCTGGCCGAGATCACCCTGCCGGTGACCGATGCCAGCCAGGACAGCCAGGTGCGCGCGGATGCGGATGAGCTGGTCGACGCGCTGAACAAGGGTGCCGCCTTCCCGGCCCTGGCGCGCGAGTTCTCGGCCTCGTCCACGGCTGCTGCCGGCGGTGACCTGGGCTGGGTGCAGCCTTCCGGCCTGACCGAGGAGACCCGCACCATCGTCGCCGACATGGGCGTGGGCGACATCGAGGGGCCGGTCCGCACCAATGCCGGCTGGCAGATCTTCATGATGCGCGCCAAGCGCGCGGCCGGCGAGAATGCCGAGGTGGAGATGCCACCGCCCCCGCCGCCCCCGGCCCCGGCGCGGCCGGCCATCCCGCCGACCCGGGTCCATCTGGCCCAGTACGTCATCCCGGTGCCGGAAGATGCCGGCGAGGCGGAGCGGGACAAGCTGCTCGAGCAGGCGGCTGCTTACCAGAACCGCTTCAAATCCTGCAGCAGCTTGCAGGCGGCGGCCGCGGAATCGGGCGGCGAGGGCAGCGGTGATCTCGGCTGGCTCGATGTCGCCGACCTGCCGCAGGTGCTGACGCAGCTGGTCAGCAACCTGCCGAACAACCGGCTGAGCCCCCCGCTCACTGGACCGGCCGGCATCCAGCTCATCATGGTCTGCGACCGTGAGGGCGGCCAGCTGCCGCGCGCGGCCGAGGCGCCGCGGCCGGTCCAGCCCACCCCGCCGCCACCGCCGCTGCCGTCCATGGACCGCGAATCGGTGCAGCGCCGCCTGGAAGGGCAGCAGCTGGACCGGCTGGCCGACCGCTACCTGCGCGACCTGCGCCGCGACGCCTATGTCGACCTGAGGGTATGAACCTGCCGGGACCGGCCGAGATCCTGAAGCGGTCCGGCCACCGCGCCGACAAGCGCCTGGGCCAGCACTTCCTGCTCGATCCCTCCATCCTGGATCGGATCGTCGCCGCGGCGGGCGATCTCCAGGGCCGTACCGTGCTGGAGATCGGCCCCGGCCCGGGCGGCCTGACCGGCGCCATCCTGCGCGCGGGTGCCGCAGGGCTGGTCGCGGTCGAGCGTGATCCGCGCTGGATCCAGGCATTGGCACCGCTGGTCGAGGCCGCCGACGGACGGCTGCAGGTGGTGGCCGGCGACGCGCTGGCCTTCGACGCCGCCACACTCAATCCTTTGCCGGCGCTGGTGGTGGCGAACCTGCCCTACAACATCTCCACCCCCCTCCTCTTCCACCTCCTGGCCCAGCGGCGGCACTTCGAGCGGCTGGTGCTGATGTTCCAGAAGGAGGTGGCCGAGCGGCTGGCGGCAGAGCCCGGCAGCGCGGGCTGGGGCCGGCTGGCCGCCATGACCCAGTGGGCCTGCCGGGTCGAATATCTGTTCCGCCTGCCCAAGGGCGCCTTCAGCCCGCCGCCGGAGGTGGAATCGGCGGTGGTGCGCCTGACCCCGCGCGCCGCACCGGAACATCCATGCGACGAGCGGCGCCTTGGCAGCGTGCTAGCCGCCGCGTTCGGCCAGCGGCGCAAGATGTTGCGCCAGAGCCTGAAGCCGCTGGTCAAGGACCCGGCCCCGCTCCTGTCGGAACTGGGAATCGATCCCACCAGACGCGCAGAGACGCTGGACCTGGCCGAGTTCGCCAGGATCACGAACGCGCTGGCCGGCGCCTAGGTAGGGCCCACGCCCGGCCGGCGGAACTGCTCGACGAACTCGGCCAGGCCCAGATTGCGCCGGCGCTTCAGCCGCTCGGCGATCAGGATGCCGGTGAGCGCACGCATGCTGGTTTCCAGATCGTGGTTCACGATCACATAGTCGTATTCGGCCCAGTGGGTGACGTCGTTGGCGACCTGGGCCAGCCGGTGGCGCACCACCTCCTCCGGGTCCTGGGCGCGCGAGCGCAGCCGCCGCTCCAGCTCGGCCAAGGTCGGCGGCAGGATGAAGATGCCGACCAGGTCCTGCTCGGCCGCCAGCCGGAGCTGCTGGGCACCCTGCCAGTCGATGTCGAACAGCACGTCCTTGCCGGCGGTGAGCGCCAGTTCCACCGCCGGGCGCGGCGTGCCGTAGCTGTAGCCGTAGACATGGGCATGCTCGAGCAGCTCGCCCCGCTCCACCATACCCTGGAACTGATCCTTGCCGATGAAGTGGTAGTGGACGCCGTCCACCTCGCCCGGCCGGGGCGGCCGCGTGGTCACCGAGACCGACAGGGACACGTCCGGGTCGCGTTCCAGCAGCGTGCGGGTGAGCGTGGTCTTGCCCGCACCCGAGGGCGAGGAGACGACCAGCATGACCCCGCGCCGGCGGATCACGGGTGGAGTGGTGGTCATCGAGCGGGCTCTCCGGTAGTGCAGCGCCCGGACCTCTACCGGCAGGCACCACATCATCCAAGGGGACTGGACCATGCATCGGCTGATCACGGGCGCTTCCAGCGGGATCGGCCGGGCGCTCGTGGCGCGCTGGGCACGGCCCGGCACACTCCTCTCCCTCCAGGGCCGGGACCGGGCACGGCTGGAGGAGACAGCGGCCGCCGCGGCGCTGGCCGGTGCCGAGGTCGACATCCGCAGCTTGGACGTGCGCGACACAGGCGCGCTGGCCGCCTGGGCCAGCGAGCGCGACGCCGCCCGGCCGGTCGACATGGTGGTGGCCAATGCCGGCATCGCCGGCAATCCCGGCGTGAGCGGTGCCGAGATCATGGCGGTGAACGCGGTCGGCAAGATCGCGACGGTCGAGCCGCTCCTGCCGCGCATGGCGGCGCGCCGCCAGGGCCATGTCGTGCTGGTGAGCTCGCTCGCCTCGTTCCTGGCTTCGCCCACCGGGCCGGCCTACGCCGCCAGCAAGGCCGCCGTGCGCCGATATGGCGAAGGGTTGCGCCCGCGGCTGGCACGGGACGGAGTGCGGCTGAGCGTGGTCTGCCCGGGCTTCGTCGACACGCCGCTCACGCGGGTGAACCGCTTCCCCATGCCGTTCCTGATGGATGCCGAGCGCGCGGCCGAGATCATCGACACCGGCCTGCAGGCCGGCCGGGTACGCATCGCGTTTCCCTTGCCGACCTATCTCCTGGCCCGGTTCCTGGGCCTCATGCCCGCCGCACTGCGCGATCCGATCCTGATGCGCCAGCCATCCAAGGAATAACGGCGCTCACTGCTGCGAGCGCTGGAACGCCCGCCACTTGCGGACATTGGCGTTGTGCTCCTGGAGCGTCCGGCCGAACGCGTGCCCGCCGCCGCCATCGGCCACGAAGTAGAGATAGTCGGTGTCGGCCGGGTTCACCGCCGCTTCCAGGGCGGCGCGCCCCGGCAGGGCGATCGGCCCCGGCGGCAGGCCGGCGCGCTGGTAGGTGTTGTAGTCGTCGTCAAGCCGCAGATCGGCCCGGGTCAGCGGCCGGCCGAGATCGGACAGACCCTTGGTCAGCGCGTAGATCACTGTGGGGTCGGCCTGGAGCGGCATGCCCCGGCGCAGCCGGTTCACATAGACGCTCGCGACCGTCCGGTACTCCTCGGGGAGCGCCGTTTCCTTCTCGATGATGGAGGCGAGCGTCACCGCCTCCTCCAGCGTCTCGAATGGCAGGTCGTCGGCCCGCGCTGCCCAGATCTCCTCCTGGGCCTTGCGCATCGCCGCCACCATGCGCTCCGCCACCGCCCGCCGCTCCTCGCCGCGCTGGAAGAAATAGGTCTCGGGCAGGATGCCGCCCTCGGGCGGCAGATCCGGGAGGTCGCCCGTCAGCCGCTCCTCCGCCTCGAGCAGCGCCCAGGCCTCGCGCACGGTCCGCCCCTCGGGCACAGTCAGCCGGTGCAGCACCTGCCGCCCGGCCTCGATCATCGCCAGCGCCTCGTCCGGCGTGACACCGGGAACGAAGCGGTACTCGCCCGCCTGCAGGCGCCGGTCGCGCCCGGACAGCCGGGTGGCCAGCCGCAGGCGCAGGGCGTCGTCGATCACGCCCGCCTCTTCCAGACGGGCAGCGATCCCGGCCATGCCGACCCCGCGCGGCAGGAGGATGTCGACCTCCTGTGCCAGCGGGCCGGGCGTGACCATCCAGTTCTGCAGATGGCGATGGGCGAAGAACGCGCCGCCGATCAGCAGTGCCGCCAGGCACAGGCCGACGACGAGGAGGACGACCTGGCCGCGGCCGATGAACCGCACGTCAGTCCGGAACGCCGATAATCAGCGAAGCATTGGTGCCGCCGAAGCCGAAGCTGTTGGACAGCGCGTTGCGGATGCGGCGCTCCTTGGCCTTGAGGGGCACGAGGTCCACACCGGCCGCGGACTCTTCCGGGTCCTTCAGGTTCAGGGTCGGCGGGGCGATCCCGTGCCTGATCGCCAGGATCGAGAAGATCGCCTCGACCGCACCGGCAGCCCCCAGGAGGTGGCCGATCGCGGACTTGGTCGACGACATCGAGACGTTCTTCATCGCGTCGCCGAACAGGCGCTTGACCGCGCCCAGCTCGATCTCGTCGCCCAACGGCGTGCTGGTACCGTGCGCGTTGACATAGTCGATGTCGGCAGGCGTCATGCCGGCATTGCGCAGGGCGGCCGACATGGAGCGGAAGCCGCCATCGCCATCCGGCATCGGTGCCGTCACGTGGTAGGCGTCGCCGGACAGGCCGTAGCCCTTGATCTCGGCATAGATCTTGGCGCCGCGTGCCTTGGCATGCTCGTATTCCTCGAGCACGACCACGCCGGCACCTTCCGCCATCACGAAGCCGTCGCGGCCCTTGTCCCAGGGGCGTGAGGCCTGCTCCGGCGTGTCGTTGTAGCTGGTCGAGAGCGCCCGCGCCGCGGCGAACCCGGCCATTCCCAGACGCGATACCGCCGCCTCCGTGCCGCCCGCCACCATCACGTCGGCGTCGCCGACCCGGATCAGCCGGGATGCGTCGCCGATCGCGTGGGCGCCGGTCGAGCAGGCGGTGACCACGGCATGGTTTGGCCCGCGCAGCCCGAACTTGATCGAGACCTGGCCGCCGGCAAGGTTGATCAGGGCGCTCGGGATGAAGAAGGGGCTGATCCGCCTGGGCCCCTGCTTCTCCAGGACCAGTGCCGCCTCGGCGATGGCGTTCAGGCCGCCGATGCCGGAGCCGATCAGCACGCCCGACCGGTTCTTCTGCTCATCCGTGGCCAGCGGGATGCCGCTGTCGCCGATCGCTTCCGCGGCCGCGGCCATGGCGAGCACGATGAAATGGTCGTTGCGCCGGAGTTCCTTGGGGTCGATGAAGTCGGTCGGCCTGAAGCCGCCCGGCTCCCCCTCGCCCGGCACCAGGCCGGCCACCTTGGCCGGAAGGTCCGACACGTCGAACCGATCGATGCGGCGCAGTCCGGACTCCGCGGCCACGAGCCTGTTCCAGCTCGTCTCGACTCCCGTACCCAGCGGGGACACCATCCCCAGCCCGGTTACGACAACACGCCTCATGTCGATCGTTCCAACGTTGCGACGGATGCCAAGGCCGTGGGCGGGTTCAGCTGTTGGCCTTGATGAAGTCGATCGCGTCCTTGACGGTGAGGATCTTCTCAGCCGCATCATCGGGGATCTCGACCCCGAACTCTTCCTCGAACGCCATCACGAGCTCGACGGTGTCGAGGCTGTCGGCGCCGAGATCGTCGACGAAGCTCGCATTCTCCTGCACCTTCGCCTCGTCGACACCAAGGTGCTCGACGACGATCTTCTTAACGCGCTCAGCGATATCGCTCATCGGAAACGGTCCTCGACCCTGGACTGACTGGAACACCCGAACCCGGCGCATCGCGAGCAATACGGCCGACCTACCCCCGGGTGTGGCGGGCTTCCTACACGATGGCTCGAACCTTGACCAGCGTCCGGCCGGCCGAGGTCCCGCCTCGGTGCGCAGATCGTATTGTTTCTGCCGAAGACAAGGGCACGACGCTCAGATCATCGCCATCCCGCCGTTCACGTGCAGCGTCTCGCCGGTCACATAGGCGGCCTCGTCACTGGCCAGATACACCACGGCGGCCGCGATGTCGGCGCCCGTCCCCAGCCGGCCGGCCGGAATACGCCCGAGCAGGCTTTCCCGATGCTTCTCGTCGAGCTTCTGGGTCATCGCGGTATCGATGAAGCCCGGGGCCACGCAGTTGACGGTGATGCCGCGGCTGCCCAGCTCGGCCGCCAGCGCCTTGGTCATGCCGACCAGCCCCGCCTTGGCCGCCGCGTAGTTGGCCTGCCCGGCATTGCCCGTGGCCCCCACCACCGAGCCGATATTGATGATCCGGCCATGGCGGCGCTTCATCATGCCCTTCAGGCCGGCGCGCGAGAGGCGGAACACCGCCGACAGGTTGGTCTCGATCACCGCCGACCAGTCGTCGTCCTTCATCCGCATCGCCAGCATGTCGCGGGTGATGCCGGCATTGTTGACCAGCACGTCGACCGGGCCCGCTGCTTCGGCTTCCTTCATCAGCCGCTCGGCGGCATCCGGCTCCGCGAGATCGGCCACCACCACCTGCACCCGGTCGCCCAGCTCGGCCGCCAGCTTCGCCAGCACTTCCTCGCGCCGCCCGGTGATCACCAGGGAGGCGCCCTGCGCATGCAGCGCCCGGGCGATCGCCTCGCCGATGCCGCCCGTGGCACCCGTGACCAGCGCACGCCGCGCCGAGAGATCGAACATCATGCTTCTCCGGAACAAAATCGGTCGGAAGGAAGGGATCAGGACAGGGCCGCAGCGACGGCGTCGAGATCGGCCGGCTCGGCGAGATTCAGGAGGGTGGCGCCCGGCACGGCACGCTTGGCAAGGCCGGTCAGCACCTTGCCGGCGCCCAGCTCCAGGATGGTGGCGACGCCCAGGCGGCCCATGGTGGCCATGCTCTCGCGCCACCGTACCCGGCTGGTCGCCTGGCGGACCAGGAGGCCCGGCAGGCTTGCCGGGTCGGCCACGGGCTCGGCCGTGACGTTGGCGATCAGCGGCACCGCCGGTGCTGCAAAGCGCACGTCGGCCAGCGCTCTTTCCAGGCGGTCGGCCGCCGGTGCCATCAGCGCGCAATGGAACGGCGCGCTCACCTGCAGGAGCACGACCCGCTTGGCGCCCCGCTCCTTGGCGATGGCGACAGCCCGCTCGACCGCTTCCTTGCTGCCGGACAGGACCGCCTGGCCGTCCGCGTTGTCATTGGCGAGCTGGCACACGCCACCATCCGCCGCGGCGGCATCGGCCACCGCCATGGCGGCGTCGGGGCCCAGCCCCAGCACCGCGGCCATGGCCCCCTCGCCAGCCGGCACCGCGTCCTGCATCGCCTCGCCGCGCAGGCGCAGGAGGCGGGCAGCATCGGCCACTGCGATCGAGCCGGCCGCAGCCAGTGCGGAATATTCGCCCAGCGAATGGCCGGCGACGTAGTCCAGCCGGTCGGCGAGCCTGCCGCCCAGCCGCTCCTCCAGGGCCCGCACGGCCGCGAGCGAAGTCGCCATCAGGGCGGGCTGGGCGTTGGCGGTGAGCGTAAGGCGGTCGGCCGGCCCCTCGAAGATCAGGGCGGAGAGCTTCTCGCCCAGCGCCTCGTCGACCTCCTCGAACAGCCGGCGCGCGGCCGGCGACGCCGCGGCCAGGGCACTGCCCATGCCCACTGCCTGCGCACCCTGGCCAGGAAACACCGCGATCACGGCCATGCTTCTTCCCTTCTGGCTTGCCTTGCGCGCTCGTGGAGGATGCGAGGCAGCCGCGGATGTCAAGCGTGCGGGCGCTTGCATCGGGCAAATGCGCTGCTATGTTCCGCCGGCTTCGTGGTCCGGGCAACCGGACCCGAGGGTCGCGTGCTGCACGGATCAGCAACCCGTACCGCTTTTGGTGGTGGCGGGGATTCGTGCTGTCCATATCAAGGCAGGCCAAAGGGAACGTCATGCCCTTTTACGAGCACACCTTGATTGCGCGTCCCGATCTTTCGGCTCAGCAGGCGCAGACGCTCTCCGAGAGCATCGCGCAGATCATCGCCGACAACGGCGGTTCGGTCAGCAAGGTCGAGTACTGGGGACTGCGCAATCTCACCTACCGGATCAAGAAGAACCGGAAGGGCCATTACCTGCACTTCAACCTGGATGCGGCAGCCGCCTGCATCGAGGAGCTGGAGCGCCAGGAGCGCATCCATGAGGATGTGCTGCGCTACCTGACCGTCCGGGTCGAGGAGCTGGATCCCAACCCGTCGCAGATCATGGTCGCGAAGAGCAGCCGCGAGGAGCGGGGCCGCCGCGACGACGGCTATCGCCGTGACCGCGACGACCGTGGCCCGCGCGAGGACCGCCCGCGCGGCGACCGTGACGAGCCGCGCCGCGAGCGCCGTGAGGAGGAAGTGGCATGATGGACAACGATGCCGGCGAACGCCGCCGTCCTGCCGAGCCGCCGGCGATCACCATCCGCCGGCCGTTCTTCCGCCGCAAGAAGGCCAGCCCCTTCGCGCATGCCGATGCGCCGGCGATCAACTACAAGGACATCAAGCTGCTGCAGCGCTTCATCAGCGAGCGCGGCAAGATCGTCCCGCGCCGCATCACGGCGGTGACCGCCAAGGAGCAGCGCGCGCTGGCCCAGGCCATCAAGCGTGCCCGCGAGCTGGCGCTCCTGCCCTACGTGGCCGGCTGAGGAGGACCGAACATGGAAGTCATCCTCCTGGAGCGCGTTCACAAGCTCGGCCAGATGGGCGAGATCGTGAAGGTGCGCAACGGCTTTGGCCGCAACTACCTGATCCCGCAGGGTAAGGCGGTCAATGCCACCAAGGCCGCGCGTGAGGACTTCGAGAAGCGACGGGTCCAGCTGGAGGCCCGCAACCTCGAGCTGAAGGGCGAGGCGCAGAAGCTGGCCGGCAGCGTCGAGGGCCGCACGATCGTGCAGATCCGCCAGGCCGGTGAGGCCGGCAACCTGTTCGGCTCGGTGACGGCGCGCGACATCGCAGCGGCACTCACCGCCGACGGCCTGTCGATCGATCACCACCAGATCCGCCTGGAGAACCCGATCAAGACCTCGGGTCTCCATCCGGTGATCGTGGCGCTGCATCCCGAGGTCGAGGTCACCATCACGGTGAACGTCGCCCGCACGGTCGAGGAAGCCGAGATCCAGGCCGGCAAGGCCGCCCCCGTCGAAGAGGAGGAGGCCGAGGAGGCCGAGCTCGACGACGAGGACGACCTGGAAGCGCAGATCCTGGCGATCCGCTGACCCTTCGGGGCGGATTTCGCTGCACTGCGCAACCGCGTTGCAAAGCCTGTGTGCGTGTGCACAAACTGGCCATCGATGGGCCAGGATACAGGTGAAGATCAGGGGCTCCTTCGGGGGCCCCTTTTCGGTTGCAGGATGGGCGAAGTCCATCGAAGGGACGCCAGATGAGCACACGCACGGCGGACGAGGCGGGAACCGGCAGCGAGAAGGTCGCGATCGTCAAGAAGTACGCGAATCGCCGGCTCTACAACACGGCGACTTCCAGCTACGTGACGCTGGACGAGCTCAGCCGGATGGTTCGCGACGGCGAGCATTTCCTGGTCTATGACGCCAAGAGCGGCGAGGACATCACCCGCTCGGTGCTCACCCAGATCATCCTCGAGGAGGACGGCAAGGGCCGCAACCTTCTGCCGATCGGCTTTTTGCGCCAGCTCATCAGCTATTACGACGACAGCCTGCAGCAGGTACTGCCGCGCTATCTCGACATCAGCATGGAGAGCTTCACCCGGCAGCAGGACCAGATGCGCGCCTATCTCCAGGGCACGTTCGGGCCGTTCTTCCCGGCCGAGCGGTTCGACGAGATGACCCGCCAGAACATGGCCCTGCTGCAGAATGCCGCCCGGATGTTCAACCCGTTCGCCGCCGCCGCGGCCGCCGCGGCCGCCGGGACGAAGGAGCCGGCCCAGCCCGAGCCGCTGGCGGCCGATCCGGTCCGCGACGAGGTGTCCGAACTGAAGAACCAGCTGGCCGCCATGCAGCGCCAGATCGAGGAGATCGGCAAGAAGCGCGGCTGAGCGCCCGCTCCTCCCCTCTCCCCCCAGCAAGGGACGCCGGATGACACTCGCCTGCTTCCTGCCGGCCGGCACGCCAGCCCGCCGCATCACCCTGGTGCCCGCGGCGCGCTGGGCCGACCATCTTGGCGGCCTGGCGCCGGCCGCCGCTTCCTGGGCGGAGGCGACTGGTTTCCGGGCGCGACCCGGTGCCGTGCTGTTCGTTCCGGGAGCCGGCGGCGAGCCCGCCGCTGTCCTGCTGCTGCTCTCCGATCCAGCCGAGCCCGGCGACATCGCCCAGGCGGTTGGTGCCCTGCCGGCAGGTGACTGGGCACTGGACGATCCGCAGGGCCTTCTGCCGGCCCATCAGGCAGTCCTCGGCTGGGCGCTCGCCGCTTACCGGTTCGAGCGGTTCCGCCGGTTCGATGCCAGCCTGCCCCGGCTGGTGCTGCCGGACGGTGGTGCGGCGGACCAGGGCGTCCGGCTGGCGGAAGCGGTCTGGACCGCGCGCGACCTGATCAACCTGCCGGCCAACGAGCTGGGTCCGGCCGAACTGCTGGACACGGTCGCCGCCATCGGCGGCCGGCATGGCGCAAGGATCCGCCGCCTCCATGGTGAGGAACTGCTGGCTGAAGGCTTTCCGCTGGTCCATGCGGTCGGCCGCGCCGCCGCCCGGCCGCCTGGCCTGATCGACCTCACCTGGGGTGATCCCGATCATCCGAAGGTCACCCTAGTCGGCAAGGGCGTGTGCTTCGATACGGGCGGCCTCGACATCAAGCCGTCCTCGAACATGCTGCTCATGAAGAAGGACATGGGCGGTGCTGCGGTCCTGACGGGCCTGGCCGGTGCCATCATGGCGGGCGCCATGCCGGTACGTCTGCGTCTGATCGTGCCGGCGGTCGAGAACAGCATCTCGGGCAGCGCGTTCCGGCCGGGCGACATCCTGCGCTCGCGCAAGGGGCTCACCGTCGAGATCGGCAACACCGACGCGGAGGGCCGGCTGATCCTGGCGGACGCTCTGGCGCTGGCCGACGAGGAGGAATGCGATCTGCTCCTGGACGCCTCCACCCTCACGGGCGCGGCCCGGGTGGCGGTCGGGCCCGACCTGCCGGCCATGTTCACGCCCGACGAGGCGCTGGCGGACGAACTCCTCCAGGGCGGCCTCGATGCCGGCGAGCCGCTCTGGCGCCTGCCGCTGCACGCGCCCTACCGGCGCATGATCGAGAGCAGCGTCGCCGACCTGAACAATGCCGGGCAGAGCCCGTTCGCAGGGGCGATCACCGCCGCCCTGTTCCTTCAGTCCTTCGTGACCCGTACTGAGCGGTGGGCGCATCTGGACCTGTTCGCGTGGAACCCGGAAAGCCGCCCTGGCCGGCCCAAGGGCGGCGAGGCCACTGGTCTCCAGGCCCTTCACGCCGCCATTGCACGGCGCTATCGGCCATGAGCGAGCGGCCGAGGCGGACCGGGCGCGGCGACTATGTTCGCTTCTTCCCGGTCCAGACGCGCTGGACCGACAACGACATGTACGGCCATGCCAACAACGCGCTCTACTACGAGTGGTTCGACCTGGCGGTGAACCGGCTGATGATGGAGGAGGGTGGCCTCGATCCGACCGGCGGGCCGGTGATGGACTTCGTGGTGGAGAGCGGCTGTCGCTACCACGAGGGCGTGGGCTTCCCCGATGCGCTGGAGGTGGGCATCAGGGTCGGGCGGCTCGGCACCAGCTCGGTGCGCTGGGAATGCGCGGTGTTCCATTCTGGTGCCCCGCTGGCGGCTGCGGACGGGTTCTTCGTCCACGTCTTCGTCGACCGCGCGACCCGCCGGCCGACCCCGATCCCGCCGCCGCTGCGGCGGGTGATGGAGCCGCTGCTGCCCGCTGCCATCTGAACTTTACCAAGGGACGGATCCGTGCCAACCGGGCCGGGTACCGTGCGGAGATCGGGGTGGACACGATCCAGACCAAGCTCAGGGTGAATCTCGCCCAGCGAGAGTTCGAGGTCGCCGGCAGCGAGGCCTTCGTGCGCGAGTATGCCGAGCGGATCGAGCTGTTGCTGGAGCGGCTGGCCAACGGTGTCGAGCTCATGCTCGCCGCCACTGCCGAGCCGGCACCGGCGCGCGAGGCCGACACCGAGCTCGGCGAGTTCGGCGCGTTCATCCAGCGCCTGCCCGGCACGGCCACGGAGGTCGATACCATGCTGGCCGCGGGCTACTACAGCCAGGTCAATTCCGCGGACGACACGTTCGCAACCGCCGAGGCCAACAAGCGTTTGCTGGAGCAGGGCATCAAGCTCGGCAACCCGTCGCAGTGCGTGCGCCAGTCGCTGGTCGCCAAGCGGGTATTCCTGGTCGCGCGCGGCCGCTTCCGCGTCTCGCAGCACGGCCGTGCCCATCTGCGCCAGTTCCTGGGCTCGCTCGTCCCGGACTGAAGCGCCGGAGGTCGTGTCGTGGAGCAGTTCATCAAGCGCCTGTCGCTCTGCCCCCTGCTCCTGCTGGGGCTTCTGCTCGGCTGGACCCAGCCGGCCCAGGCGGCGATCTGCCCGGCTATCCCGATCCCCGAGGAGCTGGGCCTGACCTGCACCGATCGGCCGGGCGATGCGTTCACGCCGCCCTCGGCCAGCATCGCACCCCAGGCCTCCCTGTTCAGCGCGTTTACCGGCCTGACCATCCGCCTTCTGCCCGCGGATGAGGACACCAGCGATCAGGCGGCCTGGCTGCAGCGCCAGGTGACGGTCGATCTCAGCGGTCTGGGCAGCTTCTTCACCGGCCTGGCCGATGATCCGGACCTGCCCGGGCAGGACGGCGATCTCGCGCGCCGGCTGGAGGACACCGGCTCGACCATCGCCTCGCTCGGCGCCCTGCCGCTCAGCGGCTGCGGCGAGCCGGAACTCGGCCCTGAGCGCTCCGACCTGGAGTGCCACTGGGACAGCAGCGGCTTCGGGCTGGCCATGCAGGTCCGGCTGGTGGTGCACGGCAAGGAGCGCTACGCGCTGCGCGCCTGGAGCATGAACGACCGGCGCTTCCTCCAGCTCCAGGCCCTCGCCAACGGCTTCGACCCGGCCAAGGTCACCTGAGAGACCTCGGGCGCGGCCCTAGCGGACCGGGAACTCCAGCACGAGCCGGGTGCCTGCCCCCGTCTCCCAGCCGGGCTTGGCGCCGACCTGGCTGCTCAGCACCTGGATGAGCTGCAGGCCCAGGCCGGACGCGGGCGATGCCGGCAGGCTCATGCCGGGTCCGTCGTCCCACAGCTCGAGCCGGGCACGGCCGTTCTCCGTCTCTGCCAGCGCGAGGCCGGCTCGGCTGCCGCCTGCGGGAAAGGCATGCTGGAAGCTGTTGGACAGGAATTCGCTCACGATCAGGCCGATCGGCAGCGCCTTCTCGCGGGGTACTGCCAGCTCGGCCACTTCCTCTTCCACCACGGCGTTACCCGCGGCCTCGCGCTGGGCCTCGACCATCACCCGGACCAGGTCGCGCAGGAACGGCCGAAGCTCGACCAGCCCGGCGAACTCGGCGCGCACCTGGTCCTGGATCAGGTAGAGCGGCCGCAGCCGGTCGCGCATCCGGCCGATCGCACGGCGCACCCGCTCGTCCGACTCGCGCCGGCTCTGCAGGCTGATCAGGCTGTCGATGGTCTGCAGGCTGTTCTTGAAGCGGTGCTGCAGGTCGTGTCCCAGTGCCTCGGTGGCGTCCTGCACCGCGACACGCTCGGCCAGCAGTTCCTCGTGCCGCGCGCTCACCCGTCGCAGCTCCAATAGACCGACCACCTGCCGGCCGAGCCGGCCGAGCATGTCCAGCTGCGCTTCCGTCAACCGGCGCGGCTGACGGTCCATGACGCAGAGCGTGCCGAGCGGCACCTCATCGGCATTGCGCAGCGACACCCCGGCATAGAAGCGCAACCGTGACTCGCCGGTGACCAGCGGGTTGGCGGCAAAGCGGGGATCGGCAGCCAGATCCTCCACCACCAACGGCTCCGCGGAACGGATCGTATGGCTGCAGATGGCGCCGTCCAGCGGTACCGCGTCCACCGCCATGCCGACCGCCGACTTGAACCACAGCCGGTCGATGTCGATCAGCCCCACCAGCCCGACCGGCGCCTGGCAGACATGGCAAGCCAGGGCCGCCAAGTCGTCGAAGCCGACTTCCGGCGGCGTGTCCAGGATGCGGTAGGACCGCAGCAATGCCAGCCGCTCGGGCTCCTCGGCGACGAGGCCCTGCCCCGCCGGGGCATCGGATTTGCTCATGGACGCATCCTAGCGGGACGGGCGATCACCGACCATGGGTGACGGTGCCGCCCCTGCAGGCGAAATCACCGGTCGTCCTGGCGCCGCTCCGGCAGGGGCCACTCGTCGCCGTCGGGTTCCTCGGCCTCCACCGCCGGGATCGCGTAGCGCCCATCCGCCCAGGCCACGAAATCGCGGTCGCGACAGGCGCGCGAGCAGAACGGCCGGATCCGCTGCTCACGCGGCTTGCCGCAGATCGGACAGCGCGGGGTCGCGGCTGGAGTATCGGTCATCCGAGCTCGAAGCCTCCCGCGGCCAGCCGGTCATCCGCGGTCACCGCACCGGTAAAGCCCGCTGCCGCCAGCGCCCGGGCCGGAGCGGCTTCGGTCAGGTAGCGGGCGAGATCGCGGGCGGCCCTGAGCGTGGCGGGCGGCCGGGCCGAGCGGCGCAGCGCCTTGACCAGCCGCTC
>Ga0182739_1002478_pt1 | contig 17228 bp, 15 predicted proteins | sample eDN5th30CBELigBY_FD_128873 | JGI IMG/M metagenome (GOLD analysis project Ga0182739, IMG submission 128873) | Enriched backyard soil microbial communities from Emeryville, California, USA - eDNA 5th pass 30_C BE-Lig BY (version 2) (version 2) | ecosystem: Environmental > Terrestrial > Soil >... | reverse complement strand
ACGGCGACCGCGGCGATCGCCGAGACCGGGAGCAGCGACGAGAACAGGGTCCGGACGTCGGCCTGTGCGAGGACGACGAAGAGGAGGAACGGCGTCAGGACGAAGAAGACGAGGCGCACGAGCACGTGCCGTGCGTGCGGCCCGAGGAGGTCGATGCGTCCGATGATCCAGCCGAGTGTGATCGCGAAGCCCACCACGACGAATCCGGTGAGAGCCTCGAGCACCCGACCAGCGTAGGGGAGCGCGGTGCCGCGGTGCGCGGGGGAACTGTTCGCCGGCGCGGAAGTCGGCGTCAGGCCGCGATGACGTAGCGATGCCGGGTCGCTGCACGCGGGGTCCGGGAAGGGTCGATGTGCGGCGGGGGGATGAGCCACACCCGAGCGGCCGTCCCGGCGCCGTCGATACGGATGTCCCATCCGTTGTCGTGGATCCGATGATGACAGCTCTCGCACAGGAGCACGCCGTTGTCGAGGTCCGTGCGCCCGCGATGTCGGCTCCACCATTCGATGTGGTGGACCTTGCACGTACCGGGCGGGGCGTCGCAGCCGACGCAGCCGCCGTCACGCTCGGTGAGTGCACGTCGCTGCGCCTTCGTGAACAGGCGCTTCTCGCGCCCCCAGTCGAGGATCACGCTGTCACCGCCCAGGACGGCGGGGATCACACCGCCCGCGGACGCCATCCGGCGCGCCGTCGCGGCGCTCACCGGCTGGTCGAGGCCGTCGACGAGGGCGCTTCCCCGGCCTGTCATCAGCTCCTCCAGCGTCATCCGGACGATCACGGTCGCGCCGCGCCCGGGGACATCGTGATGCGCGCAGGAGAGGAAGTGCGCACACAGTGTCGCCAGGGCATCGGCCTGCCGCTGGGTGTGGGACCTCTCGTCCGGTCCGAGCGGACCGGACGACGCCGCGTGGTAGCCGGCGGCCACGATTGCCTCCAGGGCGGTGATGACCGGGGCCGCCGTCTCGGCATCCAGTTCGCCGGTGATCCTGACGCGTCCGTCGACCTGCCGGACGCGGAGGGACCGCGCCGCCCGTGCGTCTGCTTCGAGGGGCTCCAGACCGTCCGGATCGAGATGCGCTTCGGCGCGAGTGAGCAGCTTGCCGAGCTGGTCGAGGGTCAGGCCTGACGCCTGATCCGCGAGCGTCCGCTCAGCTCGATCGCGGTCGTCGGGTTGCGCCCTGAGTGCGACCCGATCGAGCATGCGGATGATGGCGACCGCTGCGTCGGCGCTGATCCGCCCGGCGTGGACCGCGTCGGCGACATGGGGATGCCGCGCCGGCGTCGGTGCCCCGGTCAGCGTCGTGCCGGGGGAGATGGCGGCTCCGACTTCGATGAGTCGTGCCGCGCTTCCTCCGTGTGTGCCGGTGACAGACGCGATGAGGGTCACCGCGTTGCGGAATCCGTGCTTCTTCGCCAGGGCATCCGCCCCGAGCTCCGGGCGCGACTCACGGGCGATCTCCGCCGCCACCTGAGCGCGCAGTCCCTCGAGATGGCGGGAGACGCTGCCCAATGCCTCGGCTATCGCCACCAAGCGCGCTCTTTCGACAGCAACGATCGGTTGAGCGCCGGGCGCCTCACCGCTCCACACCGCACGTACTGCGGCGGCGGCCTCCTCGAAAGCGGTGAGCGGATCCATAGTGCAATCGTACAAATGTACGAACCTCGTGTGGTACTCACGGGGTGAATCGGGGAGAACGCACCTGACGTGCCCGTTGTGCAGGGAGGCGCGAGCTGTTTTCGTGCGCCGTAGCGGCGATGGTCGTGACCGAGAGTGTCGACCACGTGTGGCGACGACGTGTGCGATATGCGTCGCGCATGGCGGCGGTGCGGGTTGCGATCCGGGCATCGTCGAGTTCGATGTGCCGCAACGTGGACCAGCCGAGTGGTGGCGAGCTGGCCGCCGTCGACGTCAGCGCCGTTCCGGAGTTCGTCGCCGAAACGATCCGGCTGGCGACGAGCAATGGCCTGTCCGGCGTCGCAGAGGTCGACGGGCGGCGATCGTGCCAGCGATTCCGTTTCATCCGATAATGCACATTATGTCAGCTCGGATGGGGAAGCCGCGTCGTCGACGCCCGCCGGGCCCCTCCCCGTGCGCGGTCCCGGGACGGGCGTGCACCCCGTCACCGCGAGTCGATGTGTCAGCGGACGTGATGTCGGAAGGCTTCTCGCTCGAGGAGGCACTCACCTGGCGAGGAGGTGCCTCCCTGTTCGCGCGAGGCGCTGCGCGGGATCCTGATCGACGCCCTGTGCACGGAAAGGTGCGCCCGGGAAGTCGTGAGATCGGCATCCCGCTGCTCCGATCACCGCGCTCAGACGCGCGGGGCGCACGGGCCGCGGCAGGTCACCCGAAGACCCGCTGCGGCGAAACCGTGGAACCGGTGCGAATGCTGGGGTGCGTCCGCACCGGTTCCACGGCCCGTCGCCGATAATGTGGACCCGTATGTCTGGGGACCCCGTTTTCCGTGTCATCATCGTCGAAGACCAGCCGCTCTTCCGCTCGATGCTGAGCGACGTGGTGCGCGCCGAGGACGGTTTCACCCTCATGGGCGCGGCCGAGAGCGTCGCCGACGCGCGACGCCTCATCGCGTCCGCACACGCCGACGTTCTGCTGCTGGATGTCGAGCTGCCCGACGGCAACGGGTTCGCGCTCGCCCGCTCGGTGCGGATGGAGCGTCCGGGCATCGGCGTGGTGCTGCTGTCAGGCCACAACGTGATGGAGCTCCTCCTCTCCGTGCCCGACGGAGAGCGCGCAGGCTGGAGCTACCTGTCGAAGTTCTCCTCCACCTCCCGCGCGACGCTCGTGCGCGCGCTGCGGGCGAGCGCCCGCGGCGGGTCGATGCTGGATCCCGAGCTGCTCGCCAGCGTGCAGCCGCGACGCGGCAGCGCGCTGGCTTCGCTGACGCCGCGTCAGTTCCACGCCCTGAAGCTCCTTGCCGAGGGTCTCTCGAACGCCGCGATCGCACGAGAGATGAGCATCTCCACCCACTCGGTCGACAACCTCCTCAACGCCGTGTACACGACTCTCGGCGTGCGCGACGACGGCGAGCTGAACTCCCGTGTGGCCGCCGCGCTGCATCTCGTCCGCGACGGAGCGATCTCACGGGACGCGGTCTGACATGCCCGCCGGTCCGCATCGTCTCAGTGCACGGGATCGTCGCGACGACCTGCGCATGCTCCTGCTCACCTCCGGGGTTCTTCTCATCGCCTTTGCGGTGGGATCCACGCTGCAGACCGTGTTCGTCTATCGCACGGAGCATCTCGTCCTGAGCGAGCTCACCGAGGACTCCCCTCTCCTGGGCGAGCGGCTGTCCGTCAACCTGATCGCGGTGCTGGTCGTGCTCCTCGTGTGCGCCGCCCTGCGGCTCACGGAGAGGCCGGCGTGGCTCATCGCCGCGGTCGTCTTCGCCCTGTCTGTCGTCATCGCCTTCGCTCGGCACGCGCTGCAGGTCGCTGTGGGCATCTACGACCATCCCCTGATCGAGGTGAGCGCGGTCGAGATCGTCACCGTCGGCGTGGTGATCGCCGTCAGCGTGGGCATCGGACTCGCGCATGTGAAGACGCGAGCCCGCCTGCGCGAGAAGATGCGTGCGGAAGCCGACCACCGTCTCCGCGCCTCGACGGCGCTGGCTGATCTCGCCACGGCCGAGATGCGGGTGCGCCGCGAGGTCGCGGACGGACTGCACAACACGCTCCAGGGCCGGCTCGTCCTCATCGAGGCGCGGATCGCCGCGCTCGCCCGCCGGGCGGCGGACGATCCGGACGGCTCGCCCCTGCACGCGCAGCTGGACGAGCTCCGGCGCGATCTCGGCGGCATCCGCGAGCGGGATGTCCGCGACCTCAGCCACCTCCTCTACCCCGTGGGCGTGGACATCGGGCTCGAGCATGCTCTGCGGGTGCTCATCCGTCGGGTGCCACCCGAGATCGCCGTCTCCGCTGAGGTGTCGCCCGATGCGGAGCGGTTGCTCGACGAGTCCGGTGGCGCGGTCGTCGCTCGGCGGATCGCGCTGGTCCGCAGCGCCGAGGAGGGCATCACGAACGCGCTCCGGCACGGCGCGGCGACCACCATCCGCCTCACTGTCGTGGTCGAGGGGACGCCGCCGCGCGTGCGGCTCATCGTCGAGGACGACGGGTCGGGTCCTCCCCCGGCTCCGGAGTGGAACGGACTCGCCCGCATCTTGGAGCGCCTCGACCTCGATGGAGGATCGGTGTCGCTGCGCACGTCGTCGCTGGGCGGCGCGCGCCTGGAGGTCGACGTCCCCGCCTGAGCGCTCCGTTCCTGCGGTCCTGCGTCAGCCGGCGACGGTGGTCGGCCAGACCCGGTCCTCGTCGTCCACGACGACCGTCACAGCGATGCCATAGCACGGGTCATCCCGGAGCGGATCACGCGATCCGCTCCGGGATGAGCGAGGGCCGAGAGCCTAGCGGAGCGTCATGACTCGTGGCGGTCGCGTGTCCGCATCCGTGCGAGGACGGCTGCTGCCACTCCCGCGACGATCAGGATGCCGGCGGCTGCCGGGAGGAGCGGACTCATCTCGGCGCCGGTGACGGCGAGGCCGGAACCCGAGGCGTCCACGGGGTCGGTCCCGGCGCCCGGATCGGTGGTCGATCCGCCAGGCGTCAGCTCCGGCTCGGGATCGGGCTCCGGCTCGGGCTCGGGATCCGGCTCGGGCTCCGCATCGAGGAGGAAGTTCGCATCGGCGTTGTCGGCGACGGTGAGGCGGGCCACTTCATGGAAGGTCGCGAACACCTGGCACGCGGTGCCGTCGGCGGCGACACCGGGGCTCTGATTCCACCCGATGGCGCTGCGGGAGACAGGCCGCGCGGAGGCGGCTATGTTCACCGTTCCGACGTCGTCCGTCGTGAAGCTGAGCTGGATGTTCGTCATGACGGTGGGGTCCGTGCCCGCCACGACGAGTGTCGCGGCATCGGCGTCATAGGTCGCGTCGCCTCCGGTGACCGCAAGCGTGCCCGCTACTCCCCCGACGGTGAGGGAGATCGGCTGTCCGTAGAGGTTGGTGGACAGCTCGAACGTGGCGGTCTCCCCGGCGGTGAACGTCCCCCCGGACGCGCCGAACAGGATCTCGATCTCGGGATCGTCCGGAATCTGGGCGAGGACGTGCGCACGGTCCTCCTCGTCGAACGAGTCGGCGCACGTCTGGATCCGGTCATCCTCGTACTCGTATGCCGAGTCCGGCTGCGGCGGATCGCTCACGCACCAGATGAGGACCTGCAGTGCCATGCGCTCCCACGACGTGAGGTCTTTCCTCGCAGTCGTCACCCCGAGGTCGTAGTACCCCTCGCCGTCGTAGGAGTACCCGTTCTGGATGAGCCAGGCGATGATCTTCTCGTCGGTCTCATCGAGCTTCGGGTTACCGGGGCGAGAGTCCAGTCCTTCGATGGGCTCGCCGTCCAGGTCGATAAGCTCCCCGGCGGCGTTCACCCCGCTGCACACGTGGGAGAAGATGTCGGTGCAGAACATCCACTCCGACACGGGTCCGCCGACGCTGTCGACGTAGCGGGTTCCGCAGACGGCGGGATACCCGTCGAGCGCGTTCTCGCCGAAGACGTCGTAGAGCACGACGACCTTGCCGGCGTTGTACTCGTCGAGACGGGCACCGAAGACACGCGCCAGATTGGGGACCTCCCCCGTCGCCTGCTCCGGATCGGAATCCGTCGCAGGAAGCTCATCCGTCCCGCCCTCACACAGCGGCGCAATGAACTCCTCGACCGGTGCCGGCGGCACATCCGCGTGCGCGGGCGCCGACGCGACGGCGACGCCTCCGAGCGCGCGCAGCCCCGTCGCCGCAATCGCCGCGAGCCTGCGCCTGCCCCCGCCGTGTCGACTCCTCCTGAACGTGATCCGACTCATGGGCTCCCCCTCTCGGCCACGCGCCGTCTGCGCGCGGTCTCCCCCTTGGAGAGCCGAGCGTAATCAGCGACGAGCGGGCCGAACAGAGCTCGAACTACGTGTCGTGGGGCGGCCCGGATCTCCGACTACTGAGATGCTGAGGGTGCAGGGCGCCGCGGGCCGCGCGTGGCGATGAGCGCCAGCACCGCGCCCACGACCCCCGCGATCGCTCCCAGCCCGAGGGGCAGCAGCTCCGGCCAGTCGGCGGGCATGTCCCCGCTCATCCAGACGAACAGGATGACGGTGGAGAGGCCGAGCGCGGGTGCAAGCCAGCGCACGAGATCACGCCTGCTCCCCCGGAGCGCCATCGATTCCGGGCGCAATGCCCGCGCGAACAGCCCGAAGAGCCCGAGCAGCAGTGTCAGGATGCCGAGAGCGAGGACCGTCGCGATGGGCGACACCTGGTCCCACGCGCGGCGATCGAGAGCCGCGGCATCCGTCCCCGTGAACGTCCCCGCGGGGAAGTCGACCCGCGCCCCCACGTCGTCCACCGTCAGGTAGAAGGGCCAGCCGCCGCTCTCGTTCTGCTTCAGCTCCAGGACGTGCCTGCGGACGCCGTCGATCGTCTCAGTAGTCTCGGTGGACTCCTCGGCGTCGTATACCTCGCCTCGGGCGACATCCCCGAACGGCACGACGTCCTCGGCCCAGTCGCGCGCGTGCTCCGCGGAGTCAGTGTCCTCGGTCACCCAGCCGCCGTCCAGCACCACAGCCGCCAGTTCCTCACTCATCCGCAGCTCCACGTGGAGCGGGTCCGGGGCGGGGTCGCTCCCCCACCCGGTGTCGTGCTCCCAGCCCTCCAGAAGCGCCGCCCACCGCACCGCGTCGACCCGGCCGTCATGGTCGGATCGGGAGACGGGCTCGGCCGCGGTCGCCGCGGAGTCGAGCGCATAGGTGATGCGCACATGATGCGGCCCGCTCAGCACCTCGACGAGCTGCGTCGCCATGAGCAGCGTGTCGCCGTCCTGGCGCGTCGTGAAGGGCACGTCACGACCATCGATCTGGACTGTCTCGACGCGCAGCCCGAGGCGCTGCCCGTTCCGCTCGTTCGGCCACTGCTGCGCGAACTGCGGGACACGCGAGCCCTCGTCACCGAACGACACTGTGAGGTCTTCGACGACGGACAGCTGCGCGCTCCCGTCGTCTGTGCGGGTGAGCTCGGCGATCGCCTCGAAGGACTCCACCTTGGTGTGGATCGTGCCCTTCACGTCGCCGTAGTACGAGGCGTAGTCGTAGCCACGCGGGTAGGGCGGAGCGAGCAGGATGACGGCGGACACTGTCGCGAGAACCGCCAGCACCGATGCGAGCCGCACGAGGATCTGCGGCCACGTGATGAACGAGCGATCCCGCCAGCCGCGGCTCGCGTCCTTGCTGCCAAGCTGCGCCTCGGCCAGCGCGAGCACCCGCTCCCCCGCGTCGCGCGGCGAGGCGGTCAGCACCGCATACGGCAGGACCGGGTCGGTGATCGGCCCGCGCTCGAGAAGGTGCGTCTGGCGCGCATACGCGTCGATCCCGCGCAGGTGCTGCTTGATCAGCGCGCCCTTGCGGGTGAGCGGACGCGACGTGAGCGCGATCCAGAGGATGACGGCCGAGATGGCCGACGAGAGGAGGACGAACGCGACCGGCCACCACACGATGGCCAGGATCGTCTGGTGCGACAGCTGCCGGATGAGCCCCCACTGGACGGCGGTCAGCGCGAGGGGGGCCGCGAGGAAGAGATCGCGCACGAAGCCGCGCGGGACGCGGCGAAGTCCCCCTTTGATCTGGGATTTCCGTTCCGGCGCCGCGAGATATTCGCTGAGCGCGCGGGGCAGATCCCCGGCCCGCCCGGTGCGAGCAGCCGTCCGCGCGATGGACGTGAGCCCCTCGGCGGCACGGCTCGTCGCGGCCCGGCGACCCCGACCGGAGCGCGCCGGCCGACCGAGGCGGAGCGCCTCGAGCGCGCGGCCGAGCGCGAGGGTGCGTGGCGTGCGGAGGATCTGTGCCGCCTGGCCCACGCTCGTGTCGGCGGGGCGCGTGTACTGCGCGACGAACCACGGCCGGCCGCGGGCGTCGCTCCAGGCGACAGCACGAGCCGCCAGCGCGAACAGCAGCGTGACCACGAGGATGGCGAGCGGCGCGAGCGGCCCGTAGACCTGCACCCAGAACAGCGCCGACGGCGCGGGCATCGTGAACGTCCCCGCGGTGAACGGGAGCCGGAACCGCGCCTGCGCATACGGTGGGATGTTCTGCTCGTTCGTGAACCCGTACGCGACCGTGCCCGCCGCGGCATCCGGCTCCGGCGTCAGCCATTCACCGCCGCCGACGAGCAGCCAGCCGAGGCTGCCGCGCGGCAGCCGCACGAGCGCGTCGTCGACGTCCTCGGGCAGCGTGATCGAGACGTCGATGCCGGCGAGGGCGTGCCCCCAGTCCGGCCCCAGCACGTCCCACTCGAGCAGATCCACGGGCTGGCCCGTGGCGTCGTCGGTGGTGAGGTAGGCGAGGTCGTGCAGGTCGTACGCGAGGACGAACTCGTGGTCGCCGCGCAGGGAGCCCTGCGCATCGGGCGGCGTGAGCGTCAGCGTGAGGCGATCCGCGGACTCCCCCTGCGCCATCATCGCGGGCACGCCATCCACCGTCGCGGTGATGTTCGACGGCGCGAGGGCATGCCCTTCGTACTGGGTGGCGAGGATGCGCCGGATGCCGGGCTCGTCGACGTCGTCCGGGAAGAAGGCGGTGATCCGCTCCTCGACGTGTGCGACGAGGCGCCCCTCATCGGTGCGCTCGATGTCGTAGTCGGCGGCGAACTCTCGCGCGATCCACGTGTCGGTGGCCTTCCCGGCCGACTCCGTGATGTCGTCGAGGCTCAGCGGCGGGGAGATGACCGGACCGACGAGCAGGAAGATCCCGACGGCGCCGACCAGGCCCCAGAACACGCGGATGCTGTTGCGGAGACCGCGCCCGCCGTGGGAGCGGAGCCAGGCCTCGGTCGCCAGGAGCCACTTCGACAGGAGCGCCCACAACGGCGTCTGTCTGCGGGGAGGGTCCGGGATCCGCTCTGCCTCGGCGACGTCGTCGCTCCCGTTCTCCCCCGCGCTCATCCCTTCGAGCATAGGAGGGTTCGCCGCGTGGCCTTGTCGGCACCGGTGCGCCCGACGGGTGCGGGAGAATGGATGCATCGTGTCCGTGCCCGCCCTCCCCTCCGTGTCGCCCGCGCGGGCGTGGATCATCTGGACGGTCGGCGTCGCCGCCTACGTGCTCGCCGTCACGAACCGCACGTCGCTCGCCGGCGTCGGAGTGGATGCCGCGACCCGCTTCGACGCGGACGCGTCGACGCTCGCGATGTTCGCCGTGTTGCAGCTCGCGGTGTACGGGTTCGGGCAGATCCCGGCCGGGATCCTCCTCGACAAGTGGGGCGCCCGGCCGGTCATCACCATCGGCATGATCCTCATGGCCGTCGGGGAGCTCGTCATGGCCCTCTCCCCCAACGTGGGCGTCGCGATCGCAGCGCGCATGCTGCTGGGCGCCGGCGACGCCGCGGTCTTCCCCAGCGTGCTGCGCCTCATTGCGACGTGGTTCCCCGCGCAGCGGGGGCCGCTCATGGTGCAGCTGACCGGCCTCGTCGGGCAGACGGGGCAGCTGCTCGCGCTCATCCCCCTCGCAGCCCTCCTGCACGCGACATCGTGGTCCATCGCCTTCGGGAGCATCGCCGGCCTGTGCGTGCTGTTCGCCATCCTCGTCGGACTCGTCGTGCGCAACCACCCGTCGAGCGTGCAGGAGGACGTCAGCGTCAACACCGATACGGGCGCCGTGCGCGTCGTGACGTCCTCGATCGACACGCGGGTCGGCATCCGCGCCGCGTGGTCCCACCCCGGCACCCGCCTCGCGTTCTGGTCGCACTTCACGACGCCCTTCGCCGGGACGGCGTTCATCCTCCTGTGGGGCGTGCCGTTCCTCACCGCCGGAGAGGGCCTGTCGCCCGCCGCCGCCGCGGGCGTCACGACGCTCTACATCTTCGTGAGCATGGCGCTCGGACCCGTCATGGGAGGCCTGTCGGCACGCATCCCGCATCGGCGATCCCGCGTGCTCGTACTGCCGACCGTCGCGGTGCAGCTGGTGGCATGGCTCGCCGTCATCGCGTGGCCCGGCCGGGCGCCGCTGTGGCTGCTCATCGTGCTGGTGATCGCGCTCGCCACGGGCGGTCCGGCATCTCTCATCGCCTTCGACCACGCGCGCACGCACAACCCCAGCCATCGCCTCAGCACCGCGACGGGCATCACGAACGTCGGCGGGTTCCTCGCCGCGCTCATCGCGATCTTCCTCATCGGGGCGGCGCTCGACATGCAGGGCGCCGGCACGCCGGACACCTACAGCCTCGAGGCGTTCCGGTTCGCGTTCCTCACGCAGGTGCCGCTGTGGCTCATCGGCGCGTTCTTCATCGTGCTGGAGCGCCGCCGCACCCGCATCCACATCGGGTGGGACCAGCCCCGGCGTCCGCGTAGGGACCGCTGACGAGCGGATGCCGCATGTCGGCCCCCTTCGCTAGCGTGAACCCGTGACCCGAGCGATCTACTACACCGCGACCACGCTCGACGGCTTCCTCGCGGACGACCACGACTCCCTCGACTGGCTGTTCGTCGTGGAGCAGGAGCAGGACGGGTTCCCGCTCTTCCTCGACACGATCGGCGCCATCGTGCAGGGATCCACCACGTACGAGTGGGTCGTGCGACACGAGGACCTCATCGCGCATCCGGAGAAGTGGCCGGAGTTCTATGGAGCGCGCCCGAACTGGGTGTTCTCTCGCCGCGCCCTCCCCCGCATCGACGGCGCCGATCTGCGCTTCGCCTCGGGCGACGTGCGCGAACGGTGGCCCGACATCGCGGCGTCCGCGGGAGATCGGGATGTCTGGATCGTCGGAGGCGGTGATCTGGCCGGTCAGTTCGCCGACGCGGGCCTGCTGGACGAGATCCGCGTCTCGGTGGCGCCGGTGACGCTGGGCTCCGGAAGGCCGCTGCTGCCCCGCCGTTTCGAGTCCGACCGGCTCACGCTCACCTCTGTGGCACGCAACGGCCAGTTCGCGGAGCTGACCTACACGGTGAGGCACGACGATGGCCGCGCCTAGTCGTCCGCGGGTCTCCCTGCGCGAGGTCGCGTCGGACGCCGAGCGGCGCGAATGGGCCATCGTCGCGGACGGCGCCGAGGTCGGTCGGCTCGCGGCGCGACGCGACGGCGCACGGGCGGTCGTCGCCTATGAGGTGGACGGCGCAGTCGACAGCGCCGTCCTTCGGCAGGCGCTGGGGCGACTCGTGGGCTCGCCGCCCTTCGACGACACCACGGTCCTCGTGGCGGAGGTCTCGGCGACCGACACCGGGGCACGCCGCCTGCTCGACGAGACCGGTTTCGAGCGCGTATCCGTCGACCATGAGCTCGTCGAGCGCACGATGTCAGGGACCGAGTACGCGCTCGTCGCCGATGTGGATAACTCCTGAGACGGATTCCCGCTCGCGGTTAGCGTGGGGGGCGTGATCATCCGTCGCGTCGCCGTCGCCGGCATCGTCCTGGCCGGGATGCTGGCGTTGGGCGGGTGCGACGGCAGCCCCGCGCCCGCCGAGTCGACTCCGCCGTTCGCGAGCGAGGAGGAGGCGTTCGCGGCCGCGGAGGAGACGTACCGCGCGTACGTGGACGCGCTGAATGCTCGCCGGCATGATTCATCTGCCTCGCCAAGCCCAGCCGACTTCCTGACAGCGGCTGCTCTTGAAGCTGACTTATCCGCGCAGGAACAACTACGAGAGAACGGGATACGGATCGCGGGAGATACACGTGTGGATGCCTTCGAAGGACGTTCGTGGGACGGTACAGCAGGCACTAGCCTGGTCTGCCTCGACGCGACGGACACTCAGGTGTTGAACGATGAAGGCGTGGACGTCACGCCTCCCGATAGAGAGTTGCGCTCGACATTGCGGATCGGTTTCGTGCTGAGCGCCCCCCGTGTTCTTATCTCGAGCACCGAGTCCGCCGGAGAGTCGATTTGCTGAGCTTCGCATCGATCGTCCTGGTCGGTCTCCTGCTGGCGGGCCCAGCAATCAATGGACAGCGCGGGGACTGCGACGCCGAACTGCAAGCCGCCGGTGTGTGCGGTACCACCTCCAACTCCGGCTCGCAGGTCGACGTCTCCGGCACGCAGCATCAGCCCGGGGCGAACCCCCGTCCACCGAGCGGGGGCGGCCCTGGCAGCCCGTCGACCCCGCGTGACTCCGCGGACGACTGCGAGGGCATCGAGTGCCGCGGCGGTTACGCGGTCGAGGGCCTTCCGGACGTCACGCTCGCCGATCTGGCGAGCTTCGTGCCCGCCCGCCCCACCCTCACCGGCGAGCCGGACGGCGTCGGCGTGGTGGGCATGCCGACGAACCTCGTCGCCCGCGCGACCGAGCAGCGCATCACCGGGACGCTCTTCGACTTCGACGTCGTCGTGCGGTTCGTGCCGACGGGCTTCCGCTTCGACTACGGCGACGGCGCGTCGCGCACGGCATCCACAGGGGGTGCGTCGTGGTCAGCACTCGGCCAGGCGGACTTCACGCCGACGCCGACGAGTCACGTGTACGAGCGGCGCGGAACGTTCCGCGCGAGCGTGACGGTCCTCTACTCCGCCGCGGTCGACTTCGGCGGCGGCTGGCGCCCCGTTCCCGGTGTGGTCGAGGCGACGACGTCGGGCTACGGCATCCGCGTCGTGGAGGTGCACACCGCGCTCGTCGACAAGACCTGCATCGAGAACCCCGGCGGCCCCGGCTGCTGAGTCCCAGGCTGCCTTAGCGCAAGATTGCCTGAGTCCCAGGCCGCCTGAGGCCTAGGCCGTCGGCTCGATCGTCACCCAGTCGGCGTACTTCGCTGTGCGGCCGTCGCCCGATGACGTGCGGGTCAGCCGCCGCCGCACCCACGGGGCGACGTGCTCACGGTAGTAGGCGATGCCGCGGAGAGTCCCGGCATCCGGGAGCTCCGGAAGCGACCACCAGGCCGGCGGCGGGTCTTCGCCGAGGGCGTCGAGCACGCGCGCCGCCACACGGTGGTGGCCCCGTGCGTTCATGTGGAGCCGGTCCTGCGACCAGTACGGCGGGCGGCTCAGCTCGTGATCCGGCCAGTTCAGAGCGCGGATGACATCCGGGCGGTCTTCGATGCGCTCGACGACGGCGCGCGACAGCTGATCGCCGCGGCGCTGCACGAGCCCGCCGAGCGGGAGTTGACCGGAGGGGTTCGCGCCGGAGAGCAGGATGAGGCGCACGCCTTGCTCGTCACAGCGCTCGAGCACCCGCGAGAAGGCATCGACGACACGGGAGATCGAGGTGCGGGGACGCAGCATGTCGTTGCCGCCGCCGTTGAACGACAGGTGCGTCGGGTTCAGGGCGAGCGCCGGCTCGAGCTGCTCCTCGACGATGGGCCAGATGAGCTTGCCGCGGATCGCGAGGTTCGCATACTGGATCGCCTGACCGACCGCGTTGGCCCAGCCCTGCGCGACGAGGTCGGCCCAGCCCCGGGTGCGACCGTCCGGAAGCTCATCCCCCACGCCTTCGGTGAACGAGTCGCCGATGGCGACGAAGCGAACGGATGCCACACCTCCAGCCTATGCCGCGGAGTCGAGACCGATCGCCGGGATGACGATGCGCATCGGCGTGCGGATCCACCGCTGCCGGGTGGCGCGGTACTCGGCGTGCGTCGCGAAGCGGTAGTGGTAGGTCCGCACCCGGATCCAGCGCGGCCGGACGCCCGCACACGGATCGACCCGCAGGAGCCGCAGCGTCGCGCGATCCGCCTCGAGGAGCTTCTGAAGCAGTCGATGGAACCAGCGCTCATGCACCGTCCCGAGGGGCAGGAACCACATCAGCCAGTCCAGGCGCAGGTGATACGGCGCGAATTGACGCGGGATGCGGTGCACCTCGCCCGGCTTGCCCTTGAACTCGTACTCGACCCACGCGTCCTCGTCGGGATCGTCGGCGAGCGACGCCTCGATGACCACTTCGATCCGTCGCTTGGTCACCGTCCCGAAGGCGCCGTACGCGTTGCCGAGCTGCCAGCGGTTGAAGCTCGCGTTCATCAGCTGTCGCCGGGAGAAGAGGTTGCGCAGCGGCCACCAGCTGAGCACGACCAGCAGCGCGGTCACCGCGAGCGTCACCAGCAGCCACCACCCGAGCGGAGAGGTGACGAGGCCGTCGAGCGCGCCGGCGGGCGGTCCCTCGATCCGCCCCCCCGGGATCACCCTCTCGATCACACGGTCGCTGATCGCGCCGCAGGCGAGGACGACGGTGAGCCAGTTCAGCCAAGCGAAGTTGCCCGTGACGATCAGCCACAGCTGCGTGAGGATCACGACGGCGGCCGCGATGCTCGCGATCGGCTGCGGCGCGAACAGCAGCCACGGCACGATCAGCTGCGCGACGTGGTTGGCGAGCACTTCGCACTCGTGGAACCACCGCGGCAGCAGGTGCGCCTGTCGGCTCAGGGGGCCCGGCATCGGCTGCGTCTCGTGGTGGTACGTCAGCGCCGACAGGTCGCGCCACTCGCGCCCGCCGCGGATCTTGATCATGCCGGCGCCGAACTCGAGCCGGAACACCAGCCATGCGTTGAGGACGAGGATGGTCGCCGGCGGCGGCTGGTCGTTCGAGCCGAGGAACGCGACGAGGAATCCGGCCTCGAGCAGCAGCATCTCCCAGCCGAACCCGTAGAAGGTCTGCCCGATGTGCACGACGGACATGTACAGCCCGTACAGTGCGAGGAACGCGAGCATCGGCACCCACGGCGGGCCGAGCTGCGGCAAGCCCACCACGAGCGACAGCGCGATCGCGATCCCGACCCCGCACACGATCCGCAGGCGGCGGTCGGTGTAGCGGATCCGCCGGAACAGGGTCGGGCCGCGCAGATACTGCGGATGCCGCAGCAGCTCGGGCGCCGGGAGGAGGCCCCGCTCCCCCAGCAGCGCCGGGAACTGGTTCAGGCTGGAGAGGAACGCGACGGCGAACAGCGCGGCCACGCCGCGCTGCAGGATGAATCGCGCGACCTCGTAGTCGGTCGCCCAGAGCCCGTCGCCGAACCACCACTCCACGGGCGACAGAGTACGCCGGGCGGGGCGCTCGTGCGGCGCCGCCCGCCCGGCGTGCCGGCGCGGACTACTCGGCGAGCAGCTCGCGCACGCGCGGCACGACCTGGGTGCCGTACAGCTCGATCGAGCGCATCATCTGGTCGTGGGTCAGCGTCCCATTCGCGTACTTGAGGTCGAAGCGGTCCACGCCGAGGATGCGGACCGACTCCGCGATCTTGCGGGCGACCGTCTCCGGCGATCCGGCATAGATCGCGCCTTCCGGACCCACATCGTGCTGGAACTGCATCCGGCTGTAGGGAGGCCAGCCCCGCTCGCGGCCGATCGCGTTGCGCTGCGCCTCCATCGCGGGGTACAGTTCCTCCCACGCCTGCGCGTCGGTCTCGGCGATGTGGCCGGGCGAGTGCACGCCGATCGGTTGGGCCGGCTGTCCGAAGCCGTCCAGCGACCGGTGGAACAGGTCGACGAACGGACGGAAGCGTGCGGCCGAGCCGCCGATGATCGCGAGCATGAGGCCGAAGCCGTACCGCGCCGTGCGCACCACGGACTCGGGCGTGCCCCCGACGCCGACCCACACCGGGAACCCGTTCTCGGTCTTGGGGAACGCCTCGGCATCCTGCAGCGCCGCGCGGGTGGTGCCCTGCCACGTGACCGGCTCCTCCCTCGTGAGCCGGCTGAACAGGTCGAGCTTCTCCTCGAAGAGGATCTCGTAGTCGCTGAGGTCGTAGCCGAACAGCGGGAAGGACTCGATGAACGAGCCGCGGCCGAGCGTGATCTCCGCGCGGCCGTGGGAGACCGCGTCGAGCGTCGCGAAGCGCTCGTAGACCCGCACGGGGTCGTCCGACGACAGCACGGTGACGGCGGTGCCGAGCCGGATGCTGTCGGTGCGCGAGGCGATCGCCGCGAGCACGACGTCAGGGCTCGAGACCGCGAACTCCTTGCGGTGGTGCTCCCCCACGCTGAACGCGTCGAGGCCGATCTGGTCGGCCAGCGCTGCCTGGGTGACGATGTCGCGGATGCTCTGCGCCTGCGTGAGCGGCGCACCGGTGGCATCGACGCCGACGTCGCCGAAGGTGTCGAGGCCGAACTGGAGAGCGTCTGAAGTGGTCATGTGCGAGTCCTCATTTCCATGCTGATGCATAGAACCGCCGATCCCCCGATGGCATTCCCGTCAGGATAGCGGCGGCGTAGCGTGGCGATATGGCCGACTATCTCTTCGCCGATCGCACGGATGCCGGAGGTGTCCTCGCCGCCGAGCTGACGGCGTGGCGGAGCGCAGACGCCGTCGTGTGCGGCATCCCCCGTGGAGGGGTCGTGGTCGGCGCGGCGGTCGCCGAGGCTCTGGATCTTCCGCTGGATGTCGCGATCGTCCGCAAGCTCGGCGCGACGACCAACGAGGAGTTCGCGGTCGGCGCGATCGCCGAGGGCGTGCGGGTCGTGCGTCCCGACGCCGTGCAGCTCGCCGGGATGGGTCCCGAGCAGCTCGACTTCGTCGAAGACATGGAGCGGGTGGAGCTGCGGCGGCGGACCGCTCTGTTCGCCGGGTCGCGCGCCGAGCTCACCGGTCGCACCGCCATCGTCGTCGACGACGGGATCGCAACCGGATCCACGGCCATCGCGGCGTGCAAGACCGTCCGCACCCGCGGTGCCGCGCAGGTCGTGCTCGCGACGCCGGTCGCCCCGCTGGGGTGGCGATCGGCGCGCGACATCGCGGACGAGTACATCTGCGCCGTCGCGGCGAGCGACTTCTGGGCCGTCGGGCAGTTCTACCGCGACTTCACCCAGACGACGGATGCCGAGGTGGTGGCGCTGCTGGAGCGACGACGCTAGAGGCGCGCGACCGCGCGACGAAGAGTGTCGAGTCCGACGCTGCCGAGGTCGAGCGCGCGCTTGTGGAATTCCTTGATGGAGTACTCGTCGCCCTTGCGCTCCTTGTACTCGTCGCGCACCTGTTCCCAGATGCGCTGGCCCACCTTGTACGACGGGGCCTGGCCCGGCCAGCCGAGGTACCGGTTGACCTCGAACTTCACGAACTCCTCGGGCATGTTGACGTTGCGGAGCATGAAGGCCAGTGCGTAGTCGGCATCCCACGTCCCCTCGCCGTCGAGGCGCGGCTTCTCCAGATGCACACCGATGTCGAGCACGACGCGCGCGGCACGCATCCGCTGGCCGTCCAGCATGCCGAGGCGGTCGGCGGGCGTCGACAGATAGCCGAGCTCGTCCATGAGACGCTCGGCGTACAGCGCCCAGCCCTCGAGGTGT
>Ga0182739_1002477_pt1 | contig 17231 bp, 16 predicted proteins | sample eDN5th30CBELigBY_FD_128873 | JGI IMG/M metagenome (GOLD analysis project Ga0182739, IMG submission 128873) | Enriched backyard soil microbial communities from Emeryville, California, USA - eDNA 5th pass 30_C BE-Lig BY (version 2) (version 2) | ecosystem: Environmental > Terrestrial > Soil >... | reverse complement strand
CCGATCGAGCCAGCGTCCGTGGTCGAAGGCGTCGACCCAGCGCGAGGGGACCGCACCGTCGCCCACCAAGAAGTGGCCCGGCATGCCCACCCCGGTGGCACCGACGTCGAGGCGCTGGGCCACCTCGATCAACACGATGCCCAGCGAGATCGGGATGCCGATGCGACGGCGCAGGACATCGGGCAGCATCGAGTTGCGGACGTCGTAGTAGACGTCGGCATCGCCCGAGAACCCCAAGGTGGCGAACAGGTGCTCGACGATCCCGTCGAGGTCGACGGTCCCGCGCCGCCCGGTTGCGGCGGCGTTGTCGTCGGCCAGCCGTTCGAGGGCGGTGAGCCCGTCGGCGATGGGGGCCGGGTGGCCCAGCTGCGCGGCGAGGACGAGGCAGGCCTCGCCCAGCGGCACGATGGGGCTGCGAACGAGCTGCCCGAACTCCTCCCGGTAGCTCACGGCGCGGTGCGGGCGGAGGTCATCGCTGGATGAGGACGAGCCGCTCCCGCGTCATCTCCCGCACGGCGTCGTGCGGGCCCTCCTTGGTGTTCCCGCTGTCGCGCACCCCGCCGTAGGGCATCTGGTCGGTCCGGAAGGTGGGCACCTCGTTCACCAGCACGCCCCCGAAGTCGAGCTCGCAGGCGGCGCGCATCGCCGCGTCGAGCTCGCCGGTGAACAGGGCGGCCTGCAGCCCGTAGCGGGTGTCGTTGGCCTGGGCGATGGCGTCGTCGAGGTCGTCGTAGCCGATGATGCTGACGAGCGGGCCGAAGACCTCCGACCGGCACACGTCCATGTCCGCGGTGACGTCGGTGAGCACCGTCGGTGCCAGCACGCCGCCGACTCGGCCGCCGCCGGCGAGCACCTTCGCTCCTCCGTCGACGGCGTCGGCGATCCAGCCCGCCACCCGCTCGGTCTCGCTCTGGCTGATGAGCGACGACACGTCGGTGGCCTCATCGAGCGGGTCGCCGACGACGAGGGCCTCCACCTTCGGTACGAGCGCCTCGGTGAAGCGGTCCACGATGTCGCGGTGCGCGTAGATGCGCTGCGTCGAGATGCACGACTGCCCGGCGTGGCTGAAGCCGGCGACGGCGATCTTGGCGGCCGCGGCCTCCCAGTCGCCCGACGGCTCGATGATCACGGGGGCGTTGTTCCCGAGCTCGAGCCCGACCTTCTTCCGGGCGGCCTTCGCCGCGATGCTCCAGCCGACCTCCGGTGATCCGGTGAACGTGATCACGGCGACGTCGTCATGTTCGACGAGCGGATCGCCGACGGCGCCGCCCGGACCGGTGACGACGTTGAGCCATCCCGGCGGGAGCCCGCACTCGTCCATCAGGATCTCCTGCAGCCGCACCGCCGACAGCGGGGTCTGGCTCGCGGGCTTCAGCACCACGGGACAGCCGGCGGCGATCGCCGGAGCCACCTTGTGCACCACCAGGTTGAGCGGGAAGTTGAACGGTGAGATGGCGGCGACGACCCCCCGCGGCACGCGCAGCGTGAACCCGAACTTCCCCTCGCCCGGCTGTGCCCCGTCGACCGGCACGATCCCGCCGACCAGCGTGCGGGCCTCGACCGCCGCGGCCTGGAAGGTGATGACGGTGCGCTCGGCTTCGACCCGCGCCGTCTTGATGGGCTTGGCCGCCTCGTCGGCGATGGTCCGGGCCAGCTCGTCGCGGTGGCGGACCATCGCAGCCGCGGCCGCGTCGAGGATCTCCGCCCGCCTCCACGGCGGGATCGGCTCGCCCAGGCACGCCTTGGCGGCGGCGACCGCCTCCTCCACCTCGGCCGGCCCGCACCTCGGCACCCGGCCGACCTCGTGGCCGTCGTAGGGCGATGACACCACGACGCTGTCGCTGCTGGTGACGCGCCGGCCGCCGATGCGGATGGCGCGCTGCTCGGTGGCGGACATGGCGGGCTCCGTTGGGGGACGACGGTGTGCACCGACGGTCTTATCACCGTTCCCGCCGAACGGCACCGCTACCCTCCCCACGTGCCGTCGAGTCCCTGGCCCTTCCTCGATCACCCCGGCCCCCTCGCGTTCGCCCACCGCGGCGGAGCCGGTGACTGGCCCGAGAACACGATGCCGGCGTTCGAGGGCGCGGTCGAGCTCGGCTACCGCTACGTGGAGACCGACGCCCACGTGACCGCCGACGGGATCTGCCTCGCGTTCCACGACGACCGGCTCGACCGCGTCACGGACCGGACCGGTGTCATCGCCGAGCTGACCTACGACGAGGTCCGCCGGGCGCGCGTCGACGGACGCGAGCCGATCCCGCTGCTCGAGGACCTCATCGCCGCGTTCCCCGACCTCCGCGTCAACATCGATCCGAAGCACGACGCCGCCGTCGAGCCGCTCGCCTCGGTGATCGAGCGGACGGAGTCGGTCGATCGTGTGTGCGTCGGCTCGTTCTCCGATGCACGCATCAACCGCCTTCGTTCGGCCCTCGGCCCCCGCCTCTGCACGTCGCTCGGGCCCAAGGCCATCGCCCGCCTGCGCGGCGGCTCGTTCGGGCTTCCGGCGGGGCGGATCACCGGCGGCTGCGCCCAGGTGCCGCACAAGTACAAGGGCGTCGCCGTCACCGACCGGCGCTTCGTCGAGCGGGCCCACGCCGCCGGGCTGCAGGTCCACGTCTGGACCATCGACGACGCCGAGGAGATGCACCTGCTGCTCGACCTCGGCGTCGACGGGATCATGACCGACCGCCCTGCGGTGCTGCGCGAGGTGCTGCGGAGCCGCGGCGCCTGGTACTGATCCCGTCTACCCCGACGAGACCGGACGACGCGGTGTCGGCTCGTGGGTCGGGACCGTTCCAGGACCGCCGGTTCCCTGTGGATGGATTGTGCACGACCCTGTGCACCTGACGGGTGAACCTGGGGGGAACGGAAAAGGTCCGGGGACAACCCTGGGGACGGCGAAAAAGTGCTTGACCCGTCTGCCGGCGGGGCGCATGGTGTCCCTCGCCAGGCCGCACGGAGCGGCTCGAGCACCGGGCAGGAAGCCCACGGAGGTCCCCACCAGCTTGCTGGGAAGGACCACCGGGGGTGGGTTCGGTGGGAGGGTCGCAACCGGCACCTGGTGGGTTCGGAACCCGACACCGCCGCCTCCGGGTGGCGAGGCCGGAGTCCGGGTCCGGGTCGCCGATCCAGCGCCGAGGCCTTCGGGCCGAAGCACCGGAGACGAGACCTCGCTGGTTGCTCGGCACCGGGGCCTTCGGGTCACGAGGCCGGAGGACCAGCATCGCCGGTACCAGGCACCGGGGCCTTCAGGCCGCGGTGGTAGGGATCCGGCACCCGCCGGTCGACCGGCGCCGAGGCCTCTGGGTCACGGCGGCCGAAGGCCGGAGGAGCGAGGTGCGCGAGGAACCGCCCCCGGGCGTGACCCCGGGCAGCTCGCAACGGTCGGCCCCGAGGAGCTGGCGAGGGAAACCCCGTCGGTTACTCGGGGCCACCACCGTTTTTCGGGTCGTGAGGAGCCCGGCGCGAGCGCGGCGACGTCGGGCTCGCCAGCGACTCAACTTCGCCGCGCCGAGGCCGACAGGGAGCCGTGATCGGGCCTGCTCCCTCCAGGCCCGCGAGGAGCCACTCCATGCCACCGACCTCTCGAACCCGGAACCGAGCCGCGGCGCTCGCCCTGGTCGCCGCCGTCCTCGCCAGCTCGTGCAGCCTCCTGCCCGGCCGCGACGACGACCGCGGGGGTCCCAACGACGACGTGACCGTGACCGAGGTCGAAAGCGGCCTCGCGGCCGCGGGCAAGCCCGAGCGCGGCGGCCAGCTGGTCTACGGCCTCGAGGCCGAAGTCGGCGAGACCGGCTACTGCATGCCCGAAGCCCAGCTCGCCATCTCCGGGATGCAGGTCGCCCGAGCCCTCTACGACACCCTCACGGTGCCCGACGAGGACGGCGACTACGTTCCGTACCTGGCCAAGGCGATCGACCACGACGACGCGTACAAGGAGTGGACGATCACGCTGCGCCCGGGCGTCACCTTCCACGACGGCTCGACGCTCGACGCGAAGGTCGTGAAGAACAACCTCGACGCCTACCGCGGTGCCTACGCCAACCGCAGCCCCCTGCTCTTCACCTTCGTCCTCGCCAACATCGCCAAGGTCGAGGCGCTCAACGAGCTGACCGTGCGCGTCACGACGAAGAAGCCGTGGGTCGCGTTCCCCGCCGTGCTCTACGCGTCGGGCCGCCTCGGGATCATGGCGCAGAAGCAGCTCGACATGGACAAGGCCGACTGCGCCACCCACCCGATCGGGACCGGCCCGTTCTCGTTCGTGTCCTGGACGCGCGAGCAGTCCCTGAAGGTCCGGCGCTACCCCAAGTACTGGCAGGACGCTCCCGACGGGAAGCCCTACCCCTACCTGAACGCCATCGAGTTCCGCCCGGTGCAAAACAGCGACTCCCGCATCGCCCAGCTCCAGCAGGGCGAGCTGAACATGATGCACACCTCGACCTCGTCGGACATGGCTGACACCCTCCCGTCGATGCGCGACGCCGGTGCCATCAACCTGCTCGTGTCCTCGGAGAAGACCGAGGTCGCCTACCTGATGATGAACAGCACGAAGGCGCCGCTGGACGACCGGGGCACGCGGCTGGCCATCGCCCACGCCATCGACCGCGACGCGTTGAACGAGAAGTCGAACGACGGCTTCCCCGCCGTCGCCAACGGGCCGTTCGCCCCCACCGTGCTCGGCCACCTCGACGATCCGGGCTTCCCGGGCTACGACCTGGCGGCGGCCAAGGCCCAGGTCGCCAAGCTGAAGAAGGCGAAGAAGGACACGTCGCTCTCGCTGCTGACCTCCGCGGGCCCCGTGGCCGTGCGCCAGGCGGAGCTGGAGAAGGAGATGCTCGAGGCCGCCGGCTTCGACGTGAGCCTCGAGATCGAGACCGAAGCGGACCTCATCGACCGGGTCATCTCCGGCGACTACGAGATCGCCGCCTTCCGCAACCAGCCGGGCGAGGACCCCGACATGGACTACATCTGGTGGTACGGCGAGGACAACCCGGTGAACTTCGGCCGCTTCGACGACCCGGTCATCGACAAGAACCTCGACACCGGCCGGTCCGACCCGGACCGGACCGTTCGCCGCGAGGCCTACGAGGCGATCAACCGCCAGTTCGCGAAGCAGGTCTGGAACGTGTGGCTCTGGCACTCGCCCTGGGCCGTCGCCGAGGCCTCGAACGTCCACGGCATCCTCGGCCCGGACCTTCCGGGCGACGAGGGTCCCCCGTCCGCTCGCCTCGTGACCGGACACTCCCTGCTCGGCGTGTGGATCGACCAGAACTGACCCGCGGGTCAAGTCGGGCCGATGCGGCCACGGCACCTCTTTGCGAACGCTATGGTCACGGTCACGTCGCTTGCCGGGAGTCACATTCCCGGGCTGCGGCCGCCACCCACACCGCACACCAGGGGAACCCATGCGTCAATCCAGCCGGCCGTCTGGCCGCCGAGTCACTGCCGCCGTCGCCGCCGTCTTGGCCCTGAGCCTCATGGCGTCGTCTTGCGGCGGCACCAAGGCCAGCGACAAGAAGTCCGAGGTGAAGCTCAGCGAGAAGGGGCTCACCGCCAAGGACGGCGAGAGCGGGCTGAAGGACGCCGGCACCCCCCAGCGCGGCGGGACCATCGTCTACGGCGTCGAGGCCGACAGCTCCAGCGGCTACTGCCTCCCTGAAGGCCAGCTGGCCATCTCCGGGATGCTGGTCGTCCGGGCCATCTACGACACCCTCACCGTGCCCAACAACAACGGCGAGTACGTCCCCTACCTCGCCAAGAGCGTCGTGCCGAACGACGACTTCACCGAGTGGACCATCACCGTCCGCGACGGCATCAAGTTCCACGACGGCACCGACCTCACCGGCAAGGTCGTCCAGAACAACATCGACGCCTACCGAGGCGCCTACCCCGCCCGGAAGCCGCTGCTGTTCACCTTCGTGCTGAGCAACATCGAGTCGACCTCGTCGCAGGGCCAGACGGTCACCGTCAAGACCAAGGTCCCCTGGGTCGCCTTCCCGGCGTTCCTCTACAGCTCGAGCCGCATGGGGATCATGGCCCAGGCCCAGCTCGACGACGCGAAGACCTGCGATCGCAAGCTCATCGGGACCGGCCCCTTCAAGTTCAAGAGCTGGACCCCGAACGACAAGCTCGTCGGCACCCGCAACGAGAACTACTGGCAGACCGCCCCCGACGGGGAGCCCTACCCCTACGCCGACGGCATCGAGTTCCGCGTCCTGACGGACGGCACCGTGCGCATCAACTCGCTCAAGAGCAGCGACGGCGCCAACATCATCCACACGACCAACGCCGAAGACATCGGTGGCCAGCTCTACGACCTGCGTGAGGAGGGCGACGTGAACATGCTCGTGTCCGAGGACGGCGCGGAGGTCTCGTTCGTGCAGCTCAACGCGAGCCAGCCCCCGTTCAACGACCTCAAGATGCGCCAGGCCCTGGCCTACGGCTCCAACCGCCCGGAGATCAACGACATCCAGAACGACGGGCTGCCCACGGTCGCCAACAGCCCCTTCGGTCCCGACTCCATCGCCTACGAGCAAGATCCTGGCTTCCCGAAGTACGACCTCGAGAAGGCCAAGAGCCTCGTCCAGGAGTACGTCAAGGGCGGCGGCAAGGCCGAGTTCACCGTGACCACCACGTCCGATCCTGACACCGTGCGCCTGGCCGAGCTGGTCCAGCAGCGGGCCGAGAAGCTCGGCGTGAAGGTCTCCGTCATCAAGCGCGACCAGGCGGCGCTGATCGACGACGCCATCGGCAAGAAGTACCAGGCGATGCTGTTCCGCAACTACCCGGGCGGCGACCCCGACATCAACTACGTGTGGTGGTACGGCGCCAAGACCAACCCGGTGAACTTCGGCGGCTACGACGACGAGGTGATCAACAAGCTCCTCGACGAAGGCCGCAGCGAGCCCGACAAGGACAAGCGGGCCGAGATCTACAAGCAGATCGGCCAGGAGTTCGCCAAGCAGGCCTGGAGCATGTGGTCCTGGTACACCCCGTGGGCCGTGGTCGAAAAGAGCAACGTGCACAACATCCTCGGCCCGCCGCTCCCCGGCGAGAACCCGTCCAAGCCGGGCGAGGAGACCACCGACGATCCGCAGTACCAGCCCTTCACGGGCCTGGCCACCGGGCACTCGCTCATCGGCCTCTGGATCGATCAGAAGAACTGATCCTTCGTCCCCCCCACTCTTCGGAACCGAGGCGGCTCGTCGCACCAGCGGCGAGCCGCCTGAGAGAGGACCAATCGGATGCTGCTGATCGGCAAGCGGATCCTGCAACTCGTCGTGGTGTTCGTGTGCGTCACGTTCTTCACCGTGATGCTCATCTCGATGGTGCCGGGCAAGCCCGAGGTCGTCGTCATCCCCTTCGACAACCCCGAGCAGACCCAGCGCCAGACGTTCCGAGAGGAGAACCACCTCGACCGCCCGCTCGTCGTGCAGTGGGGCTACTGGGCCAAGGACTTCGTCCGTGGCGACATGGGCAACTACTACACGTCCACGGGCACCAACCCGGTCCGTGACCGCATCGGTGCGGCCCTGCCGATCTCGCTCCTGTTGATCCTGTACGTGCAGATCGTGTCCCTCGGGATCGCCATCCCGTTGGCGGTGTGGGCGGCGTACAAGTCCGGCAGCCGGGCGGACAAGCTCTTCAACGCCGGAGCCTTCGGGTGCATCTCGCTCCCGGGCTTCGCCGTGGCCCTCATCGGCACCTACATCCTCGGCGTCCAGTTCAACCTGGTGCCCACCGATGGCTACACCTCACCGTCCGACGGGCTCCTCGAGCACGTCAAGTCCATGGTGGTGCCCGTCCTGGCGCTGTCGCTCGGCCAGATCGCCGTCTACATGCGGCTGCTGCGATCCGACCTCGTCGCCACGCTCCAGGAGGACTTCATCCTCATGGCCAAGGCCAAGGGCATCTCCAACCGCCGGGTGCTCTGGCGCCACGCGCTGCGGCCATCGAGCCTCACGCTGCTCACCGTCGCCGGCCTCAGCGTCGGCACCCTCATCGGCGGTGCGCTCGTGGTGGAGTACCTGCTCCGGATCCCGGGGATGGGCTCGCTCATCGGCGAGGCCGTGCTCAAGCGCCAGTACGTGGCGCTCCAGAGCATGGTGGCCCTCATCGCCATCTTCTTCGTCTTGTTGAACTTCTTGATCGACTACCTGTACACGGTCCTCGATCCCCGGATCCGGGAGCGCCGGTCATGACCGACACCACGACGACGAACGAACCCGGCGCCAACCAGGCGGCCGCGGTGCCTGCGGTACCCGTCGCGGTCCTCGACGACGTCAAGAAGAAGTCCGGCCTCGGCGTCATGGGCTGGGTCTCCGCCGGCTGGCTCATCTTGATCGTCGGCGCCGCCGCCCTGGCCGACATCCTCCCCCTCAACGACCCCGCCGCGGAGGTCGCCGACAAGCGGCTGGCCCCCTTCCAGCCGGGCGGGCCCATCCTCGGCGCCGACGCCAACGGCCGCGACCTGCTGGCTCGCACCATCTACGGCGCCCGCACGTCGCTCATCATCGCCTTCTGCGCCGTGATGATCGGCTTCATCATCGGCGGGTTCCTCGGGCTCTTGGCCGGCTACTTCCGCAACTGGGCCGGCAACGCCCTCGTGAGCGTGTTCGACATCCTCCTCGCCATCCCCCAGCTGGTGCTGGCGCTGTCGCTGGTGTCGGTGCTCAAGGGCTCGCCCGAGCCGGTGGAGCCGGGACAGGCAGAGCCGTTCAAGCTGCCGGTCACGCTGATCTTGATCATCGCCCTCGGCATCGTCTCGATACCCCTGCTCGCCCGGATCACGCGCGCCTCGACGCTCACGTGGTCCCAGCGCGAGTTCGTGATGGCCGCCCGGGCGCAGGGAGCCACCCACGGGCGCATCTTGTTCCGCGAGGTCCTGCCCAACGTCCTCCCGGCCATGGTGTCCATCGCCCTGCTCGGCATGGCGATCGCCATCGTCGCCGAGGGCGGCCTCGCCATCTTGGGAGCCAGCGTCGACCCGCCCCAAGCCACCTGGGGCACGATGATCGCCACGGGCCAGTCCGAGCTCCAGCAGGCACCGTTCATCGTGTGGATCCCGATCTTCGCGGTCTTCGCCACCGCCGCGTCGCTCAACTACCTGGGCGACGTGATGCGGGACCGGTTCGACGTCCGGGAGAGCGCGCTGTGACCGACGTGACCGACACCGTGCCCACCCCGGCCCCGCCGGCCGACGACGGCACCCCCCTCCTCCAGGTCACCGACCTGCACACCTCGTTCTCGTCGGACCGCGGCACCGTGCGCGCCGTCCGCGGCGTCAGCCTCGTGCTGAAGCGGGGTCGGACCCTCGGCATCGTCGGCGAGTCCGGCTCCGGCAAGTCGGTGCTCTCGCGCTCGATCATGGGGCTGATGCCCACCAACGCCAGCCGCACGGGCAGCGTCGTCTACGACGGCCACGAGATCCTCAACGCGCCGGCCAGCACCATGCGCTCCTACTGGGGCGACCAGATGTCGATGGTCTTCCAGGACCCGATGACGGCGCTCAACCCGGTGCTTCGGGTGGAACGCCAGATCACCGAGTCCCTCCACGAGCACCTCGACGTGTCCAAGCAGCAGGCGAAGGACATGGCGCTCGCGCTGCTCACCTCGGTCGGCATCCCCGAGCCGGCTCGCCGGCTGCGCATGTACCCCCACGAGATGTCCGGCGGCATGCGCCAGCGCATCATGATCGCGATCGCCCTCGCGTGCGGGCCCCGCCTGCTCTTCGCCGACGAGCCCACCACGGCCCTCGACGTGACGGTGCAGGCGCAGATCCTCGATCTCCTGCAGGAGCTCCAGCGCGACCGCCAGATGGCGATGATCCTGGTGACCCACGACCTCGGCGTCGTGGCCGGCCGAGCCCACGACATCGCCGTGATGTACGCCGGGCAGATCGTCGAACAGGCATCGGCCAAGGCCCTGTTCGCCAACGTGCGCCACCCCTACACCGAGGCGCTGCTGCAGTCGATCCCCAAGCTCGAGATGGCGAAGCACACCAAGCTCGACGCCATCGGCGGCCGTCCGCCCGACCTCGTGAACCTGCCCCAGGGCTGCCCGTTCGCCCCGCGCTGCCGCTACGCGCAGGACCGCTGCCACGTCGAGGACCCGCAGCTGCGGCCCGACCCCGATGATCCGACCCATCTGGTCGCCTGCCACTTCCCGGTCGGCACCGCGGCCGCGGTGCCCCAGCACGAAGCCGTGGTCGAGGGCGCCCTCGACCACCCCGAGGAGCTCGACGCCCTCGTGGACCCCGATCCCGACCCCGACGACCTCCCTCCGGCCGAGCCGGCGGCCGACCCCGAAGGAGCCAGCTGATGGCCGGCATCGGCGACGCCCACCTCCGTGATCGCGAGGACTCGCTGCTGCGCGTCGAGAACCTCGTGGTGGAGTTCAAGACCGGCCGCAAGCAGACGGTCCACGCCGTGACCGACGTGTCGCTCGACGTGCTGCCCGGCGAGACCCTGGGCCTGGTCGGCGAGTCGGGCTGCGGCAAGTCCACCACCGGCAAGGCGATCATGCAGCTGCCGACGCCGACCTCGGGCACGGTCCTCTTCGAGGGCACCGACCTGGTGGGCATCGAGGGCAAGGCCCTGCGCGAGCTGCGCACCCGGCTCCAGATGATCTTCCAGGACCCGATCTCGTCGCTGAACCCGCGCCGGAAGGTCGAGCGCATCATCTCGGAGGGGCTCGACATCTGGAAGCGGGGCAGCCGCCAAGACCGCGACGCCAAGGTCGACGAGATGCTCCTCACGGTGGGCCTCGATCCCGCCGTCGCCCGCGGCCGGCGAGCCCACCAGTTCTCCGGCGGCCAGTGCCAGCGCATCTCCATCGCCCGGGCCGTGGTCACCGAGCCCAAGCTCATCGTGTGCGACGAGCCGGTCTCGGCCCTCGATGTCTCGGTCCAGGCCCAGATCCTGAACCTGCTCGAGGACATGAAGGAGCGCTACGGGCTCACCCTCGTGTTCATCGCCCACGACCTCGCCGTCGTGAAGAACATCAGCGACCGGGTGGCAGTGATGTACCTCGGGCGGCTCTGCGAGGTCGGCGATCCCGACATCATGTACGAGAAGCCGGCGCACCCCTACACCGCTGCGCTGCTCAGCGCGATCCCGGTGCCCGATCCCGACGTCCGGCCCGACCAGCGCCAGACCCTCGGCGGCGAGATCCCCTCCCCGCTGTCGCCGCCCTCAGGCTGCCGGTTCCGCACCCGGTGCCCCCGTGCCGACCAGCAGTGCACCGACGAGGTCCCGATCATGGCCCAGCTCGAGGGGGACCACTACGTGGCCTGCCACCATCCGCTGTCGCCCGGGGAGTCCGTCACCGACGTGGCCCTCGCCGGCGCCGGGGCCTCGGCCTGACCGAGCCCCCGCCGCCGCCCGCCCGCCGCCGCCGGGCGCCGCGGCTCGACCCCGACACGCGCCGCGGCCTCATCGCCGACGCGGCCGAGCAGCTCCTCGCCGAGCACGATCCGCTGCTGGTCACCTTCGATGAGGTGGCCGACGCGGCCGGCGTGTCGCGGGCGCTCGTCCACGCCTACCTGGGCGACCGCCGAGGGTTGATCGACGCCGTGCAGGTGCAGATCGTGGGCCGCCTCGACACCTGGGTGGGCCACGGCATCCGCCGTGGCGAGACCACGCCGGCGCGTCTGCGCGCCATCGTGCAGGGCGTCCTCGCCTTCGTCGAGGCGGAGCAGGATGCGTGGGGTGTGCTCGGCGCCAGCGGCGGGTTCGACCATCCAGCGCTGCACGGCGTGCGGTCGCGGTGGGCCTCCGTGCTCACCGCCGACGGCGACCTCGACGAGGTCCGGGCGCAAGCTGCGGTGAGCGCCGTGCTCGGCTCGGCTGGCTCGTGGGTGAACCGGGGCATCGACCCCGCCGAGGTGGAGGCGGCGCTGGCCCCGCTCCTGCGCGGCGACCGCGCCGGCTGATCAGATCCCGAACCCGGCGTCTCGCACCCGGGCCACGGCGTCGGCCGGACCGTCGTAGGCGACCTGGGCCACGGTGCGCCGGCCGTACAGCTCGAGGACCAGCTCCCCCGCCGGTCCGGTGATCACGACGTCGTCGCCTCGCCCGGCGCGGTGCTCCTGGCCGTCGTCGCGGCGCAGCACCAAGCGGACGCCCTTCACCCCGGCCTTGCGGACCATGAGGGGCGCCATGCGCCCCAGCAGCGACCACAGCTGGTCATCGAGGTCGGGGCGATCGGTCCGCGGTCCCTCGCCTGCCGGCCGACGGACGTCTTCGTGGTGCACGTAGAACTCGACGAGGTTGGCGAGCGAGCGGACGGGTGGGATCCTCATCGGACCGAACGGCGGACCGGAGCGCACGAGGTCGACCAGGCCCGGGTAGCCATGGCGTCGGATCTGGTGGTCCATCCGCTTCTCCGTCTCCCCGGCGAACCACGGGATGAGGATGCCCGGCGAGCCGAGGAGGTCGCGCTCGCGCACCACGAGGTGTGCGGCGAGGTCCTGGGTGGTCCAGTCGCCGCACAGGGTCGGCGCGTCGGGCCCGACCCGTTCGAACAGGTCGCACAGCTCGGCCCGCTCACGGAGGTCCAGGTCGCTGGTCATGCGCTGACGGTACTGCCATGTCCGTTCCGGCTGGTCGACGTGGCAGGATGCCGACCATGCAGGCAACCCTTCACACCAACCGTGGCGACATCAACCTGACCCTCTTCGACGACAGCGCGCCCAAGACCGTGGCCAACTTCGCCGGCCTCGCCAAGGGCGAGCCCACCCCGAGCGACCAGAAGGCCGGCCAGAGCCGCACGACCCCGTTCTACGACGGCTTGGTCTTCCACCGCGTCATCGACGGGTTCATGATCCAGGGCGGCTGCCCCGACGGCTCCGGCCGCGGCGGCCCCGGCTACAAGTTCGAGGACGAGTTCGGCGGCCCGCAGGACTTCAACACGCCCTACAAGCTGGCCATGGCCAACGCCGGCCCCGGCACCAACGGCTCGCAGTTCTTCATCACGGTGGGCCCCACGCCGCACCTGCTCAACCGCCACACGATCTTCGGTGAGGTCACCGACGCCGAGAGCCGCGCCGTGGTCGACGCCATCGCCTCCACCCCGGTCGGCCGCGGCGACCGTCCCCACGACGACGTGGTGATCAACAGCGTCACCATCTCCGACTGACCGTCACCGGTGGAGCTCGACCTGGCGGCCATCCACGAGCGGCTCGCGGCCGAGCTCGGTGACCGCCCCTGCCTGATCTGGCGGGGCCAGACGTGGTCGTGGACCGACGTGACCGATCGGTCGCGCCGGCTGGCCAACGTCTTCGTCGAACACGGCATCACCCGGCGCACGTCCCTCGCAGGCTGCGCCGGGTGGGAGTCGCCCCACGACCACGTGGGGCTGTACCTGCACAACGGCAACGCCTACCTGGAGGCCCAGCTCGGCGCGGCCAAGGCGGCGGCCGCGGCCTTCAACGTCAACTACCGCTACGTGGCCGACGAGCTGGCGTACCTGTTCTTGGACTCGAACGCGGCGGCCATCGTGTACCAGGGCTGCTTCGCCGCCACCCTGGCCGACGTGCTCCCCCAGCTCCGCCGCCAGCCGCTGCTGCTCCGCGTCGACGACGGGTCGGGCGACGAGCTGCTGCCGGGCGCCCTCGACTACGAGGAGGCGCTCGCCTCGTCGTCCCCGGAGCCGCCCGACGTCGCCACCTCGGGCGACGACCTCTACATGCTCTACACCGGCGGCACCACGGGGAACCCCAAGGGCGTCCTGTGGCGCCAGGCCGACTTCTTGGTGGCGGCCCTCGGCGTCCGCCGCAAGGACGGCACCGAGCACCGGTCGCTCGAGGAGCTGGTGGAGCCGGCCGTGCGCCGGAACCTGGCCACGCTGCCGGCGCCGCCGCTCATGCACGGCGCCGCCATGTGGAACGCGCTCAGCACCTGGATCAACGGCGGCACCATCGTCGTGCAGGACCGCGTCGACCGCATGGACCCGGCCGACATCCTCGACTGCTGCGAGCGCCACCAGGTGAGCTCGCTGCTGATCGTCGGCGACGCCTTCGCCCGCCCGCTCATCGACGAGCAGCGCCGGCAGCCGCGTGATCTGAGCGCCCTCCGGTTCGTCCTCACGGGCGGAGCGATCCTGTCCCCGTCGCTGCGCGCCGACGTGCTCGACTTGGTGCCCCAGGTCCGCATCGTCGACGTCCTCGGGTCATCGGAATCCGGGCGCCAGGCCGTCGCCAGCACCGTGGCCGGCGACGAGATCGGACCGACTCGCTTCGCCCCCTCCGCCACCGCGGCCGTCCTCGACGACGGTCTCACCCGGCGCCTCGAGCCTGGTGACGGCGAGATCGGCTGGCTCGCCCAGGGCGGGCGGATCCCCCGCGGGTACCTCGGCGACGAGGCCAAGACGGCATCGACCTTCCCGGTCGTCGACGGCGGGCGGTGGTCGGTCCCCGGCGACCGAGCGGCCCTCCGAGCCGACGGGTCCGTCGAGCTCCACGGCCGGGAGTCGGTGACGATCAACACCGGCGGCGAGAAGGTCTTCGCCGAGGAGGTCGAGCAGGTCCTCAAGCACCACCCAGCCGTCTACGACGTGCTCGTCGTGGGGCGGCCGTCGCCGGCGTGGGGCCAGGAGGTGGTGGCCGTCGTGGCCCCCACGCCGGGCCGGGTCGTGGACCTCGAGGAGCTGCGGGCGACCGGGGCCCAGCACCTGGCCCGCTACAAGCTGCCCAAGGACGTGGTGGTGGTCGAGCGCATCTCCCGTTCGCCGTCGGGCAAGCCCGACTACGCGTGGGCCCGGGACCAGGTGATGGGGCCGAACGGCTAGCGCTGCGTCCCTTCGACCCGGTGGGGCGGCGCCCCACCGGGCGGCGGCGACCGTGGCGCGGTTCGGGGCCCCGGCACCCGCCCGTCCGTCCCGGCCTCCCCGGGAGGGTGGCGGTCCCCCCGCGGCGGCCGCTACGGTCGACTCCCCGACGGAACACGTGTTCGCCGGGCTCCCCCCACCATGCAGCAGCGCACCGTCGACCTTCCCTTCCCCATCGATCTCTTCCGTACGTTCCACGGGATCCGCAGGGGCCGGCACGACCCGACCTGCCGGTTCGACGGCTCGGGGATCTGGTGGGCCACGCGCCGTCCCGCCGGGCCGGCCACGCTCCACCTGGTGCCCCACGGCGACCAGGTCGAGGCCACGGCGTGGGGCCAAGGCGCGGAAGCGACCCTCGACGCCGTGCCCAGCCTCATCGGCTGCCACGACGACAGCGACGACTTCGACCCGCAGCACCCGCTGGTGGAGCGCCTGTGGCGGGACCTCGCCGCCGTGCGCATCCCGCGGTCGGGTGCGGTGACCGAGACCCTCGTCAACGTGGTCCTCGAGCAGCGGGTCACGACGTTTGAAGCCCGGCGGGCCCAGTCTCAGCTGGTGACGCGCTGGAGCGAGCCGGCGCCCGGCCCGGGCGATCTCCTGCTGCCGATCGACCCCGAGGTCCTCGCTGGCATCGCCTACTACGACCTCCACGTCATCGGCGTGGAGCGGGCCCGAGCCGACACCGTCCGCCGCGTCGCGGCGTCGGCCGGTCGCCTGGAGGCGCTGGCCGTGCTGCCGCCGGCCGAGGCGCACCAGCGGCTCACCGGCATCGTCGGCGTCGGGCCGTGGAGCGCCGCCCAGGTGGCGCTGTCCGCCCTCGGCGACGCCGACGCCGTTCCGGTGGGCGACGTCCACCTCCCGTCGATCGTCACGTTCGCCCTCACCGGTGAGGCGGTCGACAGCGACGACGCCATGCTCGAGGTCCTGGAGCCGTTCGCCGGGCACCGGGGCCGGGTGATCCGCCTCATCGGCGCCGCCGGCATCTCGGCGCCGCGCCACGGCCCGCGCTACGCCCCCCGAGACATCCGCGACCAGTAGCCGCGCCGCGAGGGGCGGGCCTGTGGACAACTTCGCCAATCCACAGGGTTGCTCCCCTTCCTCGTCACAGGGCCGCCGTCGTACCGTGGTCTCAGCGCCCGACGAAGGAGGTCACCATGTCCCGCTACCGCGTCACCCTCATGGACCGCAGCACCGAGGAGATCGACGACGTCGACGCCTACCAGCAGGAGGGCCAGATGACGACGTTCTTCCGCACCGGGTCAGACCGGCAGGTCGTCGACACGTGGAGCACGCGGATGGCGAGCTTCCGCACCTCGGAGATCGTCGCCATCCGGCGGCTCGATCCGGTGGCGGCGGCATCGGTCGCACCGGTCGCCGACCTCCGCTCCGCGTAGCCTGGGGCCATGTCGATCGCCGAGCCGGTCCCGGAGACCCAGACGTTCACCTGCCCCCGCTGCCAGAGCGCCGTCACCGAGGCGTACTACGGCCCCTGCGACCCGTGCCGCGCCGAGCTCCGCGCCGTGCAGGCGGGCGAGGCCCGCGACGTCGGCGTCGACTACGTCCCGAAGATGAACGTGACCCCGAACGCCGTCGCCAGCAAGGACTGATCAGGCCCCGGCCGGGGCGAACAAGACGACGGCCGACGGCTCCCAGGCCTCGGTCGTGTCGGTGAGGATCTCCGGCGACCGCTGGGCGCCGATGGCGTTGAACAGCGCCGGGCAGGTCTCCTCGTGGGTGATGTAGTCGGTGCTGTACACGAGGAAGATCTGACGGCCTTCCGCCCGCTCCAGCAGGTCGGTGGCGAAGTCGTCGACCGAGACCTCGTCGAGCCGCTCCTTGTAGTCGGACCAGTCGATGAGCTGGGGCGCATCGAAGCGCGGGTAGGTGACCTGGTCGTACCGGTCCCCCAAGATGCGCGAGGTCGACGGGCCGAGCTGGTCCGGGCAGTAGACGACCAGCGCGCCGTCATCGGCACGAGCCTCGATGGCCTCGGCCGACCGGCGGGCATCGGAGCGGTCGACGGTGACGTTGCGGTAGCCGCCGAACGCACCGAGGGCGAACAGGGCGAGCAGGCCGACCAGCAACGGCACCCGCGACAGCTGGGCCAAGCCGAGCGCGGCCAGCAGGATCAGGAACGGGATGAACACGGCGGCGTAGCGGCTCGCGTAGGTGGCACCCGTGGCGTAGCCGACCACGCAGGCCAGCGCGACCGTCCCGGTGATGGCGATGGCGAAGGGCCGGGCCTTGGGCCGGGTGGCGAGGTCGATCTCGACCTTGGTCCCGCCGCGCCCCAAGCCGGTGAGCCCGGTGAGGGCCAGCAGGGCCACGAACCAGCCGAGCACGAGCGCCTCGGCCTGGGCGCCGCCGCCGAGGTCGGCGATGGTGAACGTGAGCATCTCGGT
>Ga0182739_1002476_pt1 | contig 17239 bp, 18 predicted proteins | sample eDN5th30CBELigBY_FD_128873 | JGI IMG/M metagenome (GOLD analysis project Ga0182739, IMG submission 128873) | Enriched backyard soil microbial communities from Emeryville, California, USA - eDNA 5th pass 30_C BE-Lig BY (version 2) (version 2) | ecosystem: Environmental > Terrestrial > Soil >... | reverse complement strand
GGATTCTCGCCCGTTCACTACGCCTGTGCCCACAACCAGAAGCAGCTGGTGCAGTTCTTTCTGGACCAAGGGCTGGATGTCGATGCCCAAACGCCGGCACAGGGCGCGGTAACGATGGGCAGCTACCTGGATTTTGTCGAAACCGCACAAGACCTTTCTTCGGATAGCCTGTTCAACTTGAGCAGCAGCTATACCTCCGGCAGCGAAAGCCTGCTGCACATCGCAGTAAAAAACGGACACCTGTATATGGTGGAGCTGCTACTCGGCAAAGGAGCAAACGCCAATATCCGGGACGAATCGGAAAACACCCCACTGCACTATGCCGCATCCAACGGAAGCAAGGATATCGTGGCCCTGCTGATCAAAAACGGGGCCGACGTCGACCTAGCCAACGTGCGGGAACAAAAGCCCATCGACTATGCCAATATCCGGGGCTTCAATGAGATTGCCGCATTGATCCTGGGCGAACAACCCAAAACGGATGCCCTGCCCGCATCTAATCCACTAAGTAGTAGCGCCGCCGTTCCGGAAGCAGCGGCCAAAACTTCTTCGAAAGCAGACATCAAGACGAAGCTGAAAGAACTGAGGGACCTGTTTGCCATGGAGCTGATCTCCGAAACGGAATACAATGAGAAAAAGAAGGAACTACTGAGTATGTTTTGAGATGAAAACGATATGAGCGAAATCAAAAAAATACTGTTTGTTAGGGACTTTTTTAGTTGGTGATGAAACCTACATAGTGGCCGAAAAAGCAATGCTGGTGGTTAATCCGGTTACCAAAACGATAACCATCAGGCGGTACGGTGCAGACGGCCATTTTCACAGGGTGCTATGGAGCTGGCTTGCACTGGCGGCCCGGCAGGTGAAGAACAGCGTGAGCCCGCCGTTATTCCTTGTCTTCGAGAAAAATTGCCTTCCTTCTGCAAAAAAAAAACGATGAAAGTCGAACCCCGAAAATAAATTTGTTGTTTTGGTATGCTGCCTCTTTTCAGCAAAAAAATTGTAACAAAAAAGAAAAGAGGCATACCAGAACTAGGTCTGAATTTTGCCTCTTTTACCACTTTGGTAGCGGGGATTGGACTCGAACCAATGACCTTCGGGTTATGAGCCCGACGAGCTACCAACTGCTCCACCCCGCACTGTGTTTTTCAATTCTCTTTCCGAATTGGACTGCAAAGATATAATTTGTTTCTTTGCAAAGCAAATAAGATTGAAAAAAATGCCCTATAAAGCAGGTTTTGTTAGTATTGTCGGAAAGCCCAATGCAGGTAAGTCTACCTTAATGAACGCATTAGTTGGCGAAAAGATGTCAATCATTACACCCAAGGCCCAAACCACCCGGCATCGCATTATCGGGATTGTTAACGAGCCCGAATATCAAATCGTTTTTTCAGATACCCCCGGCGTAATCAAACCGGCCTACACGCTCCAGACATCGATGATGAGTGCCGTGGAAGGATCCTTAATCGACGCTGATATCATCCTGCTGGTCACCGATATTCACGAACGGCATGATGAAAGCGACATCATCGAGAAATTGAGGAAGACGGAATCGCCGGTGGCGGTATTGATTAATAAGATCGATAAGTCCACAGCAGAGGAAGTGAAAAGCAAGATTGCCTATTGGCAAGAGACGGTATCTCCCCAGGTCATACTGGCCATATCTGCGCTGCGCGACCACAACATTCAAGCGGTGATGCAGTTTATCCTCGATCATCTACCCGAACACCCCCCATATTACGAGAAGGATGCGCTCACTGACAAAAATGAGCGTTTCTTTGTGTCGGAAATTATCCGCGAGAAAGTATTCAAACTGTATGAAAAGGAGATTCCGTATAGTACGGAAGTAGTCATCACCGCATTTAAGGAAGAGCAATACATCACACGTATAAGCGGAGAGATCATTGTCGAACGTGATTCCCAAAAAAATATCATCATTGGCAGGGGCGGTAGTATGATCAAGAAAGTGGGAACTTATGCACGGCAAGATGTCGAAGAGTTCCTGAAAAGGAAGGTTTTTTTGGAGCTTTTCGTGAAAGTGATCCCCGATTGGCGGAAAAAAGACAATTACCTGAAGCGGTTTGGCTACGAGCGATAGGTTTGCCGAAAAATAAACCGTGCCTGACACTTAGTTATCAAATAATTAATTATCTTTGCAGCCCCGCAGCACAAGGCTACCGGGAGCTATGTTGTATACATAAAAATAAAAAGAATGGCAGTTAAAATTAGATTGCAAAGACACGGTAAAAAGGGGAGGCCTTTCTACCACGTAGTAGTAGCCGATTCGCGCTCACCGCGCGACGGTAAATTTATCGAACGTATCGGCTCTTATAACCCCAACACAAATCCGGCTACCATCGATTTGAATTTCGATAAGGCACTTGATTGGTTGGATAAGGGTGCGCAACCCACAGATACTACCCGTGCGATTTTATCGTATAAAGGAGTCCTTTACAAAAAGCATTTGTTGGGTGGTGTGAAAAAAGGCGCCTTTGATGAAGCCGCTGCTGATGTCAAATTTGAAGAATGGCTGAAAGCCAAAGAGGCAAAAATACAAGGCAAGGCGGAAAACGTAGCACAAGACAAGGAAGAAGTCAGGAAGACGGCCTTGGCAGTTGAAGCGAAACGGAAAGCAGCAGTTGCTGCTGCAGTTGCTGCGAAAAACACGCCGCCAGCAGAAGAACCTGCTGAAGCCGAAGAAGTAACGGCCGAGGCTCCGGAGGCAGTAGAAGTGCCTGCTGCGGAAGCAACTGAGCCCGCAGTGGAAGAAGTGGCTGAAACGGCAGCTCCTGAGGCAGAGGCGACAGAAGCTGCTACCGAATCCGAAGCGGCTACTGATGAGGTTGCTGCCGAAGAAGAAAAGAAAGCTGAAGAATAGCAATTTGTTTTACCCAGCACGGAAGAAGCCGCTCAGGAGGGAAGTCAAACCCATCCCGAGCGGCTTTGTTGTTGGTCTATAATATCAAGTTAACTTCATGGCGAAATGGAAATAGCCGATCACTTCTATATTGGATATATCAGTAAAACACGTGGACTCAAAGGCGAAGTACAGCTGTTTTTTGAGTTTGACGACTATAAAAGCCTGGATTTGGGTGTGTTGTTTCTGCAAGTTAACGGTAATTTGGTGCCCTATTTTGTAGAGCGCTCAAATGTATTGCCCAACCGTACCGCTTATTTGTTTTTTGAGGATGTAGACCATATCGACAATGCACAGGCACTGGTCCGCAAGCAGGTTTATCTGCCAAATGAAAAGCGTCCCGAACGCGACCCCGATGATTTTCGCCTTACCGATTTGAAAGGATATACAGCGATTGATAAAACGCATGGAGTGCTTGGCGAGATTACCGAAGTACATCAATACCCGCAGCAGCACGTGGCTGCGGTAATGTATAAAGGAAACGAGGTGCTATTTCCACTAACCAATGAATGGTTATTGTCAATCGATAAGGGAAACAATACGATCGAGGTAGATCTACCCGATGGCTTGATTGATATCTATTTATGATGAGCTATTGAAGCCTGCAATAAGGGGTTTATCCAAATTGGCACTATAGCAATGAATAGCGCTGCAACTTCACTTTGCATTAAAGAAGAATTTGGCTAAGTTTGGCGGCTGTTTAAATAAGGCGTGGCGATATGAAGATAACCGAACACATTAAAAATGCCCGAGGGAAAACCCTCTATTCGTTTGAAATACTGCCGCCCATAAAGGGGCAGAGTATACAATCTATTTTTAATGCCATCGACCCCTTGATGGAGTTCGCTCCCCCCTTTATCGACGTTACCTACCTGCGCGAAGATTACATTTACAAACAACACCCCAATGGGTTGCTGGAAAAAGTAGCCTACCGGAAGCGGCCAAGCACCGTAGCGACCTGTGCTGCCATCATGAATAAGTATAAGGTTGATGCTGTGCCTCACTTAATCTGTGGCGGATTCACTAAAGAGGAAACGGAGAATGCGCTCATTGATTTGCAGTTTCTGGGTATTGATAATGTGCTGGCACTCAGAGGGGATGCCCGTAAGAGCGATAGCTCTTTCATTCCTACCCCCGGCGGCCACGCGTATGCTTCCGATTTGCTTCAGCATGTGGTCAACATGAATAATGGCCGATATCTCCATGAAGACATGGAAAATTCCGAAAAGACCGATTTCTGCGTTGGCGTAGCCGGGTATCCCGAGAAGCATTTTGAGTCGCCGAATCTGGATACTGACTTCAAGTACCTGAAGAAGAAAGTGGAGTTGGGGGCCGATTTTATTGTGACCCAGATGTTTTTCGACAACAGTAAGTATAAAGCATTCGTTGACAACTGCCGGGCAAACGGTATCAATGTACCCATCATTCCAGGCTTGAAGCCACTCACAAGCAGCAAGCAACTCGTCAGCCTACCCAAGATTTTCCACCTCGATATCCCGTTGGAACTAAGTGAAGCTGTGCACGCGTGCAAATCAGAACAGGAGGTCCGTGATGTTGGTGTAGAGTGGATGATTCAACAATGCAAAGAACTCAAGGCCATGGACGCGCCCGTGTTGCACTTTTATACCATGGGTAATCCAAAACCAACCAAAAGGATTATAGAGGCAGTTTTTTAAACCACCTCCCGTTATTTGTTGGCTTCTTTTGCCCAAGTATCGCGAAGAGTTACCGTCCGGTTGAAAACCAACTTTTCCTGCGTTGACTTGCTGTCCAACGTAAAATAACCCTTGCGGATAAACTGATAGCCCTTCCCTGGTATAGCGTTCAACAAATCGGGTTCCACATACGCTTTTTCTATAACCTGCAGGCTGTCCGGATTGACGGTTGCCCGGAAATCTTCTTCGGCAGCGGGGTTCTCCACATTGAATAGGCGATCGTATAACCGCACTTCTACGGTTTCGGCGTGAGGCACACTCACCCAATGGATGGTTCCTTTTACTTTGATGCCGCTCGTATCTTCACCGCTTCTGGATTCGGGAATATACGTGCAGTGGATTTCGGTTACATTGCCGTTGTCGTCCTTCACGAAATCTTCACATTTGACAATATAGGCATGTTTGAGCCTTACCATCAATCCAGGGCCGAGGCGGAAGAATTTCCTGGGAGGGTTTTCCATGAAGTCTTCCCGCTCAATCCATAGCGTGCTGCTGAAAGGGATGGCCCGATTACCCTCGCCATCGACGGCCTCGGGGTTATTTTCGCCGGTTAGGACTTCGTCCATCCCTGTGGGGTAGTTGGTGATGACGAGCTTGATTGGATCGAGCACCGCCATCCGGCGCCACGCGGTTTTATTGAGGTCTTCGCGGATGCAGAATTCCAGCAGCCCCACATCGATGATGTTCTCCCGCTTAGCCACGCCAATGCGGTCACAGAAATTGCGGATACTCCCGGGTGTATACCCTCGCCGACGTAGCCCGCTGATGGTGGGCATCCGAGGATCATCCCAGCTTTCAACGTACTTTTCGTTGACTAATTGGAGCAACTTCCGTTTGCTCATCACCGTATAGTTTAAATTAAGCCGTGCAAACTCGTATTGCCTGGAAGGAAAGATTTCCAGTTGTTCAATCAGCCAGTCATACAGCGGCCGGTGAGGAACAAATTCGAGGGTGCAGACCGAGTGGGTGATTTGTTCAATTGAGTCGCTTTGGCCGTGTGCGAAATCATACATGGGGTAAATGCACCACTTATCGCCTGTGCGGTGATGATGGGCATGTTTAATACGGTATAATAAGGGATCGCGCAGATGCATGTTGGGGCTGCCCAGATCGATTTTGGCGCGCAACACTTTCGAACCGTCACGATGTTTCCCGTCGCGCATTTCCTCAAACAGACGGAGGTTCTCGTCCACGCTTCGATCTCGGTAGGGTGTGGGTTTACCCGGCTCGGTGGGCGTGCCTTTGGAGGCTGCAATGGCTTCGGACGAACTGTCGTCTACATAGGCTAGTCCCTTTTTTATAAGTTGAACGGCAAAGTCGTACAGCGTGTCAAAGTAGTCGGATGTGTACAACTCATCTACCCATTCAAAGCCGAGCCACTTGATGTCATTTTTGATGCTCTCTACGTACTCGGTTTCTTCGGTCACCGGATTCGTGTCGTCAAAGCGTAGGTTGGTCTTGCCGCTATATTTTTTGGCCAGCCCGAAATTGAGCACAATGGATTTGGCATGACCGATATGCAGGTAGCCATTCGGTTCGGGCGGAAAGCGGGTGAGCACCCTGCCGTCGTGCTTGCCGCTTTCGATATCTTTCTCGATGATTTCTTCTATGAAATTGAGGGATTTTTCTTCATTTTCCATAGCGCAAAGGTAGCTGTTTTCGGTCGAATGTAAAGCATGGTCAAGCGCGGAAGGTAAAGCGACAAAAACAAAAAAATAAACCTTAATGAAGCAATTATGTCTAATTTTACGTCTCTCTTAAAAACAGGCAGGTATGATTAAACGGTACATTCTCTTTTGTTGGTTTTTGATTATCCCGTTTTTGGGCAGTGCGCAAGCGAAGCGGCCACAGGTACTGGTATACGGTTACGGGGCGGATGCCTATGCAGCAGCGATCCAGTCGGCGATGTCAAATTTGAATACCGTATGGGTGGTCAATGGCGATAGGATTATGCCGGAATTGACCTCGGAGTTCATTTCGCTCACAAACAATGCTCATTTGGATGCGGGAATTTGGGCTAACTTGCTAGCGGCGACCAAGAAGGAAAAGGCAAGCGATTCGCTATTGGCCACGGTGAAGCGACGGATAAATCCACAGCTGGTCCAAAATGCGATGGATAGTGTGTTGAAAACATTCAAGAACCTGACCGTAATTGAGGGGGGGACACTCCGATCAGTAAAGCAATCGGGTAAAAACTGGCGGGTCGAATTGGACGATCGGAGCCGCTTCAAGATACGCGCGGTCGTCGACGCATCCGTGGATGCCCAACTGTATCGTATGGCAAAGGGTACATTAGATAGCTTCCATGTTCGAACGGATATCCAGGACGATTATTTCCAGTCGGTCCCCTATGAGGGCCTGGCCCGTGCAGGTGTGGCGGTGGGTGAGCGCGATGGGCATGGTTATTCATTGCCCTTGGGTGCGCTCGTCCCGATGGGTGAAAACAACCTCTTTTTAACAAGAAATATACCCGTGGTGCGGCACCTGTTCACCGGTGCAGCGGCGGATATCCCGTTGATGATGCACGTTGGGCAGGCCGTGGGTGCCGCAGCGGCGTACACCGCTTTTTTCAAAGCCACCCCCGAAAAATTGGATGTGCGAAGTGTGCAGGGTGAGTTGTTGCAGTATGGCGGGCGACTGGTCCCTTTCGTGGATGTGCCGTTGGAGAGTCCGCATTTCGGTGCTATCCAGCGTGTCGGAGCCACGGGTATGTTATTGGGAAGGGAAGACGAGCGAGGCCGCCTGCATTTTGATGCCGACTTACCTGTTACCGCTGATGAGGTTAAACCGGTATTGAACGCGCTTTTTTCGAGAAGCCAGATTTGGTTTATCAACCATGCAGATGTCGATACATTCACCTTGGCCGACTTATTCAGCTACATCAAATTTGTCGGCCAGCGGGGGAACGAATTGGAAGCCCAGGTTGAAAAAAATTGGGAGCGTCGGTACCATTTTGAAAGCGGGTATGACGAGCAGCAACAAGCAACACGTGCGCAAGTGGCGGTGCTGCTGGATGCCTATTGTGATCCGTTCGATGTGAAGGTAGGGCTGGATGGGGCCATTCAACGATAACTTCGTGTCTGCCGTGAAACGACGATTTAGGTTAGACTGATTTGTCGTTTTATACTCTCTTCCAACGAGATGATTGTTTCAGTGCGCTGTATGCCCTTTACAGCTTGGATGTCTTCGTTGAGTACCTTTCGTAGATGGGTCGTGTCGCGACATACGATTTTGGCAAACATGCTGTATGTGCCGGTGCAGTAATGTAATTCAACGACCTCTTTGACCTGTTTTAATTGCTCAACCGCATGATTGTATTGAGACCCTTTTTCCAGGTAGATCCCGAGGAATGCGGTGATGTCAAAACCTATTTTCTGCGGGTTTATGATGAGGTTGGACCCGCGTATGATACCCAGTTCTTCCATTTTTTTCATCCGGACATGTATCGTTCCGCCGGAAACAATCAGTTTTTTCGCGATTTCAGTGTATGGTATTGATGCATTATTCATTAATATGGATAAAATCTGTGTATCTAAGTTGTCTATCTCGTAATTTTCGTTTCGCTTTTCCATAATTAGTAACTATTTTGATAAATAATGTGATATTTTTTTGTGTTTTTTATAAAAATACAATTTTTAATATGATAAAACTTCAATTAATTGAAGTTTTTGTTATATTTGTATCAATAAGAAAGTGAAAATGTGTGAATGACTTGTTTTTAGTGTTGCCCTCCCTCAATTTAATATAGGTTTATAATTGGTTAGCGTAGGAGCTCCCTTCCCAGGGGAGCTCCTTGCATTTGGTAGTGCGTTGGGGCTCTCTTATTATAAGATGTCATAGATGAGTGATATTTGTTGCCAATTCTTCAAAACTAGGTACATAATTTCGATTATTTATGAAAATATCTCAATTTTTTATTACAACGTATCAAAACTGTATCTTTACCTAGCACAAGATATATCCGTTAGGCAAGTATGGAAGACGTCAGGATTTCCCGTAAAAAGCCAGTATATGCCGTAAGCCCGGCATTGCGCAAATACCTACGCCACTATGAGCGTGAAGCACGTATGCCGATTGATTATGAAGACTTGCTCGATTTTTATGAGACCCTGCCGGTGATGGACAAGCACGGCCGCGATACGTTATGGGAAACACCCCTATACCCGCCACATGTTCAGGAAAGTTTATACAACGGACTCAAAATCATTTATGCGGAGTTGAAGGCATCGGGTAATACCCGTATTGTAGAACACAAATACATCGACCGTGTAGAGTACTGCGCGTTTGGAAATACGCATCCATTTAGGATACGTATCGTAAACCGGCTGAATGATGTATACGATTACTTCTACGTAAAGCAAGCCGATGCATCTCGGATATACGGGTTGGAGTTGGAACAGATTATATCGCCCAACACTGTGAATTATTTGGTGGGGGGGCAAACCCTCGTGGAAGAACATATTGTTGGAATTCCGGGCGATGTATTTACGAAGTCACTCATGCACAATCCCGACTACAACCCCAAACGGATTGCGAAGGAATTCGTAAAGTTCAATGAACGGTGTATCATTACACTACTGGGCGATATGCGGTCCTATAACTTCGTCATGCAGATTACACCTGATTTCGATGATTTCCAGTTCCGTATCCGCGCCATCGATTTTGACCAGCAATTTTATGAAGGCAATCCCAAGGTGTATATGCCCCAATACTTCAAAGACAACCTGGCTTATGTGCAGCTGTGTATGAATCACCTAACCGACCGTACGGCATTGCAATACCAGCAGGAAGAACGATCATCTATCGTGCATCGGGTGCGCAGCGAACGCCATCGTATCGCAGCATTACGCGATGTATCTAATACAGAGGAATTGTCTACCTCCGAAAATGTAAAGCAGCTAAGGGAGGCATATGCCATATACTATGAGAACAGTCAATACCTGAAATGCCAAACCATGACAGATATTATCGAACTTAATATAAAGAATGTAATCAGGCAGGTAAAGCTTTAACGCATTACTTGGTGCGGTCGGCATTATCTTTTACAAATGCTGCCCATCCCGAATAGTTGCTTTTCGAACCGGCCGATCGTTGGTTTTGGAAGGAGTGGCACACGGCGACCGCCAGCCCGTCGGTGGCATCCAAAAATTGCGGTGTTTCGTTAAATTTCAGGAGGGTCTTGAGCATTGCTGCCACCTGTTCCTTGGCCGCATTCCCATTACCGGTGACCGATTGCTTGATTTTCCGCGGTGCGTATTCGAAAATGGGGATATTTTTATTCAATGCCGCGGCCATTGCTACGCCCTGTGCCCGGCCGAGCTTCAGCATCACCTGTATGTTTTTGCCATAAAACGGTGCTTCTAATGCCATGCAGTCGGGTTGGTATTGCTCGATTAGTACACTGATTTTCTCGAAGATACGTTGTAATTTGAGCGCATGGTTATCCAGGTGATCTAATTTGATGACACCAAGATTCAGGAGCGACAGCTGCTTTCCAGCCTCTTTGACAATACCATACCCCAAAATGGCGGTGCCGGGGTCAATTCCCAAAATAATCCGTTCTGCCTTTGCCGCTTTTTGCATGATGCAATATTAATGCTTTTTGGTGGATTATTTGCCCGTACGCCCTCCGTTATTCGAATGTCGTAGAGCGCTCGTAGGTCGATAAAAGGAAAATAGTCCGATGAAATTAGTAACATTGCACGCTAGAATCATTCGGGTTTGACTAATAAGACAAAGAAGACGCTTGGCATTGTACTGAAGGTTGCCATTTTGGCCCTGGTGGCTTGGGTGCTCTACCAAAAACTCAACAATCACCAAAGTCTGAAGGAGTTCGAGCGGCTGATGTATAACCTGGGCACCAGCACGGTGGTAACTACGTTATCTGTGGTCATTGTGCTGATGTTTGCAAACTGGTTTTTGGAGGTGGTGAAGTGGCGATACCTGTGTCGTCCTATTGAACAGATAAGTTTATGGCGAGCCACGCAATCCGTATTCTGCGGATTAACGTGGGCTGTTTTCACGCCGAACCGTATCGGAGAATATGGCGGACGGGTTATGTTTCTTCAACCCCGTAAACGCATCTTTGGTGTAGTGGCTATGGGCGTGGGGGCATTGGCGCAGCTGGTACTCACAAGTGTGGCAGGGTCGCTCAGCATTGCATGGTTTATCAACCGTTTTTTTGAAGTTAGCGCGGTTGGCGGTGTCGCCATCTGGTTGCTGGCCGCGCTCTATGCAGGCTTTTTTCTGACCTTATATTTCAACGTGCGCTGGATTAATAGCTGGATGCAGCGGATTGGATTCCTGCGTAAATTCCATCGCTTTTTTGAAATCCTAACCCGTTATAGTCTTGGAGAACTCATAACCGTCTTTTTTAATTCACTTGCCAGGTTTATCATCTTCACTTCGCAATATTGCATCCTGATGCTGGTCATTATTCCTGATATCGAGTTTCTCCCTATGCTGCTACTCATCTTTATCCTGTTTTTTGTGCAGGCGGCGTTGCCCACACTCGACCTGTTTGATTTCGGCGTGCGCAGTGTTACGGCCAGCTATTTGTATGCACATATTACCGACCACGATATTGCCGTGATGGCAATCGCTTCGTGCGTTTGGTTTATTAACCTTATATTGCCCGCCATTTTGGGATCAGTGTTTGTCTTAAAAATCAATTTCTTTGGCGACACAACTAGTTAGTATCGCATTAGCTGTATTCACCGGAATATATGCGGTGCTGGTATGTTACATGCGGGCAGGGTGGGCCGCGTTACCATTCTTCTCCGCCACGAGCATTCCAAAGACAAAAGTAAGTGTACTGATTGCGGCACGCAATGAAGCGGCGAACATCGGGCGCACCCTTTCAGATATACTGGCTCAGGACTTTCCGAAGGAATTGCTTGAAGTTATCGTGGTAGACGATCACTCCACGGACGATACTGCGGCCATTGTGAGCTCATTTGCCGAACGGGGCGTGAAGCTTTTGAAACTAAACGAGTCAGAACCTTTAAATTCATACAAGAAGAAAGCGATATCGCTGGCGATTCAGATGGCCTCGGGCGAATTTATCGTTACGACAGACGCCGATTGCCGGATGGAAAAGGAGTGGCTGACTACTGTGATTACCTATGCTGAAGAAAAGGGAGCGGTGCTGGTTTCCTCCCCGGTGGTGTACTCGGGGCAACAGACGGTTTTTGAAGAATTGCAAACGCTCGAGTTCCTCTACCTGATCGGGTTAGGTGCTGCAGGGATTGGCAAGAAACACGCATCCACCTGTAACGGGGCTAATCTCGCCTACCGCCGCGATGTGTTTTACGAATTGGGCGGTTTCAACGGCATTGACCATCTTGCTTCGGGGGATGACGAATTGTTTTTGCATAAAGTGGCAGGTAAATATCCGGACAGGATCGGCTTTTGCAAATCGAGATCTGCGATTGTCTATACCGATGCCAAACGGACATTGCGCGGTTTCATCAACCAGCGTAGACGGTGGGCTTCTAAAAGTACACATTATAAAAACAAGGGGATTGTGGCATTGGGCCTGGCGATATGGGCGTTTAACCTGTTGCTGTTGCTCACCGGACTGGCACCCTTTTTTTTTACAGTAAGTAGCTACTTCGTTGGTGGTTTTCTTATTGCGATAATCTTCAAATTGACGGTGGAAATGTATTTTTTGTATCCATTATGCCGGTTTGTCCATCGCGTGGATTTATTGGTGTACTTGCCCGTACTGACCATCCTGCATATCGTTTACATCGTATATATCGGTATCGCCGGGAACCTAGGTAAATATCAATGGAAAGGACGGCGGGTCAATTGACTGTTAGTTCCCTATCTTTTCTCTTATTTTTGTTTCTGCCTCCGCCACCACATCTTCTGCATTGCGGCCGTGCGGCTCAATCGGTTCCAGTACTTCCCAAGACATCCGCGTGAACGTGTTGAGTGGGAAAAAGCCGTAGCGTACCATTTGCCATGAATTGTTGATGGCAATAGGAACAACAAGCACCTGTGGTACTTTTTTCATTATGGTAGCGATACCGCCTACATTAAATGGCTTGATGACACCCGTTTTGGCACGGGTGCCTTCGGGGAAGATAAAAGCAGACCAGTTTTTGGTTTTCATGTTATTGGCCAGCTTGAGGATTTCGGCTATGGACTGTTTGGGATCCTTGCGGTCGATATTAGCGGCGCCCCCATGACGAAGATTGAACGATATGCTGGGTATGCCTTTCGCCAGTTCGATCTTGGAAATGAATTTGCCCTGGTGTTTACGTAAAAAGAAAATCAACGGCGGGATATCATACATGCTTTGGTGGTTAGCTACGAAAAGTAACGGACGGTCTACCGGAAGGTTCTGCCGGTTGACAAACGTTACTGTATTGCCTAACACATAATAAGTGGCGAGTAGGCACAGGTTGAGCGCTTCGACACATCGCATGTGTGCACGGTGCCCCCCTAATTTCAGACATAACCACTGGATGGGATGGAATACGGTTATAATAATACCGAAAAGCAGGTAGAAAATGGGAGAAAGGACGTAGCCCAGGATTTTTTTCATTCGGATAATTTCGCGATAACTAAGTTTAGGTACAAAGATATCATTATCGGCGCGATCACCACCCACCTTGTTCAAAAGTCGCCCTAGTGTATGCACCTGGTATGGCATGGTCGCCCTCCGCAAAGTCGAAATGAACAACCTTGACGTCCGGCAGCTCGGTATACGCATAGGTAGCTTCCATCATATACACCTGTGCACCAGATGACCCCATTTGCTGGGTGAGATAACTGGCATCGACAATTCGCACGAAAAGCGTGTCGTTGGAGGTGCGGTCCACCTGGAGTCCAATTTCGGGGTAATTGGTGCGCAATGCCAGCGTCAATGCGTCTACCGTGAGCGATGTTTGGTCGAAATCGACGTTTTTTTCTGCTTCCAATTTTTCCGATTCCTCGTCAAAAAAGGCAATGTACGGCAACGCAGGCAATGGTGCCCCCATATCCGCTGCAATCTCCGATGCGGGGTCTTCGTGTATCGCCTCCGAAGCATTATTCCGCGATTCATTTTGGCAGGAAGACGCAATCAACACCAATACAAATGGTAATAACCGCAGTGAATTCGTTAGCGAGTAGATACTTTTAACTTGTGTCATGACGGCATATTTTTATGTAAAACACATCATTTTATGGTGTCGTTACTGCCACGGGCAATACCTTACCATTAAAGAGCCGCTGGCCCGTTAGGGCGAAGTGAGCGATATAAGCACCCATGTCGTTTGCCGTAACGGGCGATTTATACTGTGGAAACGCATTGGCAAGCATTTCTGTTTGCGCCGAACCCAAAGCTAAACAATTTATTTTAATGGCTTTTTCCTCAAACTCCATCGCCAGACATTCCGTAAGGATATGCAGGGCGGCTTTGCTCGCTGAATATGCGGCTAGCCCCGGAAACTTCACACTTCCTTGAAACCCGCCCATACTACCGATATTCACGATATGGCTATTGGGCAGCATCAACGGGGTCAGGTGCTGTGTCATGCACACGGGACCCAGGAGATTACTTTCCAGCATAGCCGAAAAGTCATCGACGGACGTCTTTTCGAAGGACTTATTGATCAGTAAACCGGCATTGTTGATCAATACATCTACGTGGCCCAGCTTTTCGGCTACCAAAGGGAGGAGTTCCTTTTCATAGTCGCCATGCACGATATCAAAAGCGAGCGGGTAGACCGTGGCCACCGGCGAGTGACGGAGCGCTGTTTCCCGTAATTTTTCCAGGCCATTTAACGAACGGGCTAAGGCGACCACCTGGTGGCCCGCAAGGGCCAATGCCAATGCGGTCTCAAAACCTATTCCCTTGCTTGCGCCAGTAATTACTATAGTTGCCATGCTGTTATATTGGTTCAATCATTTTCCTGTTCATCGTCCATGTCGGCTTCCGCCGCATCAGGAAGCTTGTCCTCACCCAAGCCTTGAGGCCTGAAAATAAAATATGATCCAAACGCCGCTAATAAAGCAGAAGTAAGGTAAAATAATAGGCTGATAAGTATAGCAAGATGCATGTCGAGTTGAAAATACTTCGCTCCAAAAACGAACACCATTTCACGCGCGCCGAGGCCGCCGACCGTGAAAGGCACGACTGCGACCAGCGAAGAGAGTAGGAACATAAGCAGATAGGGAGCGAATTTGCCTTCAAAGCCCAATGCATACAATAAAAAAATGGCACAGATCACCTGCATCGATTGCGCACCCAGCGCTTTAAGGTGGGTAGGGACAAAACGTTTGCCGAAATCAGGAAAGTACCTGCGTATAATTGCATAATACACAACTGACCCGATAATGACAACAATGATGGGCACTTGGCTGGGAATCTGGAGGCGCGGAATAAAAATGACCAATGCGGCGGTAATCAAACAGAGGGCCCATAACCCGCTCAACCGGTCAAAGAATACCGCAGATAAGAGTTTACGGCCTTTGATACTGAATTTACGGCGCAAGAAATAGATTTTATAACCGTCGCCACCTACTCCTCCGGGGAGGAATAGGTTATAGAATAACCCCAACAGGTAAAGCCTGAAATTATACCGTTCAGAGAGTACCAGACCAACACCCTTGAAGAAACCGTTGAGGCGGGAAGATGCAATCACAATCGAACAACCGTAGGCCATAAACGCAAAGGCCAGAAATAGGGGGTTGGAATCAGTAATGGTCTGCCGGATAAATTGCCAGAAACTGAGCGGGTATTCATTGGAGCCGGCCTTGGTGTTTTCCATCGCCTGTTCGCGATAGTCGGCCTCCACTTTGCTGAATACCCAATATAACGCGATGACAGTGATGCAAACCTTTAAAACGGTTTTCGTAATGCGCCATATTTGCTTCTTCGTCATGGAGGACCAGCTAAAAGCCCCAAAGGTAAAAAAAGGTGACGACTATCGTGCCTGCTTTAGCCGAAGATAATGGGGTATATCCGCACATACAACATAATAACATACACGATGAGAAGCGTTGTGTTCAACGATAGCATCCAGTTGAGATCGGTTTTCCGGTACTTGTATCGCAAGGAGAGGATAAGCAGCACCAGGAAACTCATAAAGAGCAACCCGGGAAATATAAGCGCCCATTTGTTTTCAATATACACCAAGGTTTCGCGGTATGATCTAGTGGTCTGTTGGTCGAGAACCGCGGGAGCAAAAGCGAATAATAACAGCAAAATGAATAACCTTACCAATAATTTCGCTGCAAACTGACTGATGGTATGGTTTTTGGACTGGGTGACCATGCTGGGTGAATAACGTGTCTTTCGTGAACAAACATACGTGAATATCCACTATGGTATATAAAAATAATTCATTTTATAGCTGAATCCTTTATCTTTACGTCATAATAGGACTTAATTTTAGTAATTTTCCAGTAAGTTGAACACCATGAATAGAACGTTATTTTTCTTCGCAGCTCTGATATCTGCATCTTTCTTGTTAACTTCATGCGCAGCCCAGCAGGGCGCAGCAGACGGCGCGCCAAGCGCTGCCTCATGGCGTAAGGGCGTGAAGGGCCAATGGGTATTACACTCGGTAGATAAGGAAAACTTTCCTACAGCATATAGTGTGAAGACTGTTTTTGAAGAAGCACCTGCGGAATGTTTTATCGGCAGTGTTTGGAATCTACCCAATAATGGTAAAGGGACCATCACATTTGACGCCGAAGGTACGCTTTGTGCGCCTGGCGCAGTTCGGAACATTGTATGGTCTATTTATAATCCCGGTAAAGATAATGGAGAACCCAAGTTTCAGTTCAAGAAGATTTATCCAGGCGATAAGCCAAGTAACGTCACGGCAGGATATCGATTGGATTTATCGTATGCCGATGCCGATCAGTTAACGCTGCGGATGCCGTTAAATTTAGATGGCCAAACGGGTTACCTGGTGTTCAATTTTGAGCGCCTTCAATAAGGAGAATTGATGAACCAAATAAATAAAAAAGTTATGAAAACGATCCTATTATCATTCTTTGCGGTAACATTTATGTTCACCGTCACCTTCGCGCAACAGGATAAGAGCCAGCGTGCCAGTCCGCCGGATAGCATCACCGTGACGACCGGTGACGGTGTGACTATCGACATCCATTACAGCAAGCCCTCGCTGAAAGGCCGTCAGATTGGTGTTGACATTGCGCCTTTCGGTAAAGTTTGGCGCACAGGAGCTAATGAAGCGACCACGTTTGAAGTAGATAAAGATGTGTTGGTTCAGGGGCAACCTCTCGCGGCGGGCAAATACAGTCTTTATTCCATTCCGGGCGAGCAACAGGTCACTCTTATTTTCAATAAGGCTTGGGACCAATGGGGTACAGTCTATGATGAAACGCAAGACGCATTGCGTGTAGACACTACGCCGGCGGAGACTGGAGGCGACCCGATAGAGCAATTTACGATTACCGGTGATAAAGACGGTACAGTAACCTTGCTGTGGGGTGTTCATGCCGTTCCGTTCAAGGTTGCTGCGCAGTAAGCGGCGGTCTTGCACCTTTTCGGGACTGTTTACCTGAAAAAAATTGATAGCTTTGCCTTTCTGTTTATTAGAAGGATAAAAAAGTGAAAGGTATTATTTTGGCCGGGGGATCC
>Ga0182739_1002472_pt1 | contig 17252 bp, 12 predicted proteins | sample eDN5th30CBELigBY_FD_128873 | JGI IMG/M metagenome (GOLD analysis project Ga0182739, IMG submission 128873) | Enriched backyard soil microbial communities from Emeryville, California, USA - eDNA 5th pass 30_C BE-Lig BY (version 2) (version 2) | ecosystem: Environmental > Terrestrial > Soil >... | reverse complement strand
GCCAGGAAGGAGCGGTAGGCGGCGGCGGTCGTCGCAAAGCCGTCGGGAACCCGCACGCCGGCCGCCGTCAGGGTGCGGGTCATCTCCCCCAGTGACGCGTTCTTGCCGCCGACCTGCGCGATGTCGTCGAGCCCCACCTCATCGAACCAGAGGATGTACCGATGCCCCATTGCGTCCTCCCGTGTTGCCCGCTGTCAGGCTACGCCGGGCGGAGGACAAAAGCACCGGTTCCGGTGGCGGCCGCACCCGGTGCCGGGCACGCCCGGAAGGCCGTGAGTCGCGCCACAGTTACCGGACCGGGCCTGTGATCTCCATTACATTACGAGCATGGCTGCACACATGGACGCGAAACAGGCGGACGCGAACCACGGCAACGGCGGAGCGCCTTCGGCGCGCCCGGACGGGCCCCCGGGCGCGGGGACGGGCCACAAGCCGCCGCGGCCGGAGATGTCCAGCCTGGCTCCGGCCCCCATCCGCGCTTCCCCGCCGCCGCCGCGCGTGGTCCACGCGATGCGGCTGGCATGGGTCCTCAGCTTCGTCACGGGCGTCGCGGCCTGCCTGGTCGCCTACTTCTCGCGCGATGCCACGCTGGCGCACCTCAAGGCGCTCGTCGCGCAGCGCCAGCCCGCCGGCGCCGAAGTGGCGGTGGATGCGCTCGTGTCGACGCTGTTTTGGGTGTGCCTGGGCACGCTCCTGGCCGTCATGGCCCTCCAGGCCCTGCTGGTGAAGGTGATGATGAACCGGCACGGCCGCCTGCGCTGGGCCCTGCTGGCGGTCCTTCCCCTGCACGGGTTCGCGGTCCTTTTGCTGGACGGTTTCCTGGTCCTGCCCTCCGCCGCGGGGACCGCCCTGAGCGTGCTGTTGCTGGCGCAGCTAGCGCTGGTCGGGACGGGACTGGTCCTGGGCGTGATGGACGGGGCCAGCGCCTGGTTCCGGGCGAAGTAGGACGCGGGCCGTTCCGGCGCTGTCCGGGGCGGTGCCGGAGGCCAGCAGGGCCAGCGCGGCCTCGCAGCCGCGGATGACGCTGCGGCAATCCTCGACGGCGGCGCGGTCCGCCAGCGGGTCGTCGGCGGCCTTGCGCCACCGGTCCAGGCACTCCAGGGCACGGGCCCGGAGTGCGTCGATAGAGGCTCCCTGCTCCAGCCCCAACCGGTCCGCCGGCGCGTCGCCGCATCCTCCGACGAGGCGGCCCGCTTCGGCGGCCAGCCACGGTTCCAGGCGGAGCCGTCCGCCGTGGACCTTCGCGGCGATCCGCAACTCCCGGAAGTCGTGGGCGTTGGCGCGGACGCGTTCGAGGGACTCGGCCAGCCGGAGCGTTCCGGCTCGCGGGCGGGTGCGGAGCAGGGCCTCGATGCCATTGAGGATGGCGCACGCCTTCAACCGGGTCCCGTGCGCCACGAAACCGGCGAAGATGAGGTCCATCAGCTCGGCCAGCCCGCTGCGCCGGACCAGTTCGCGGGCCAGCGGAGACGGCCGGCGGATCCCGCCGCGGATCAGGGCGGAGGCCAGCCGGATGCCGAACAGGCCGAACCGTTCCAGGAGCCTGGCCCGCAGGTCCTGGCCGATCCCCTCGGGCCCGTCCGGGCGAACGAACCGGTCGGCGGACAGCAGCAGGCGCTCCCGGGTGGTCCGGTCCAGGCCGGACAGTTCCACCAGCGCTTCGAATTCGTCCTTGCGCAGGGTGCGCGCCGCCCGCGCCACCAGCCCGGCCACGGGAACCACGCCGAGTGCGAGGTCGCCCAGCAAGCCGTCGCGGGCATACTCCTCGGCGCAGCCCCGGGCGGAGATGAGCGAATCGATCCGGCCCGCGCCGATCTCGTCGGCGCGGGAAAGCACCACCAGGGCGTTGACGGCTTCGGGGCCGGTGGCGGAGGCGTCCCGCAGCGCGCGCAGGCAGTCCAGGTCCGCCTCGCGCGGATGCCGCATCAGGTACACGGTCGCGTCGGCATCCACGGCAACGGCCGCGGGCACCGGAAGAGCGGCGGAACCGGCCGGAGGGGCGGAAACCGCCTCCTGCTGCGGGGCCGGGCCGGGGGTGTCGATCAGCGTCAGGGCGCGCAGCCCTTCCGCCGGCCACTCGATGACCAGCCGTTCCACCCCGTGCGCGGCCAGCGGCCCCAAATCCGCAACGAGCCGGCCATCCTTCCGGTCCAGGCGCAACGTGCGGACCTGGCCGGAAGCGGAATGCGCCGTCGCCCGCGGAGCGGGACCGTAGCGGTACCACACCACCATGTGCGGGTGCCGGCCGGCCCCAGCCAGGGCGATCCCCTCCCCCGCGATGGCGTTGAGCAGGGTGGTCTTGCCGGCCTTGGCCATGCCCGCCAGCGCCACCCGCACCGGCTCGCCCAGGCGTTCGGCGTAGCCCTGCAACAGGGCACACGCGGCCGGATCGTCCCGGTAGACCTCCAGCGTTTCCCGAAGGAGCTCTCCCACGGCCCCCCGGATCGTTGTGTTCGTGCCCGTGCCGTCCATGCCGGCTTCGATGATGCCCGTCCCGCTCATGCCTGGCCTGCCTCCGTCCGTGCCGGCTCCGTCCGGCCAGCCTGTTCCGCCCGTTCAGGCTGCTCCGCCGGCGCGGGGTCGCCGGCCGCCGCCAGGCGGGCGTCCAGCGCGTCGACGCGCTCCAGCCTGGCCCTGATCCGCCGGATGCGTTCCTCCCGTTCGAGCGCGAAGGTCTCGGCCGCTTCCTGGGCGGCGTTCGAGGAGTCGGCCAGGGACCGGTGGTGCTCTTCGGCGATGTCCAGGAAGTGGTCCCTGGTTTCGCGCTGGACCAGGCGGAGCCTGTCCTTGAGCTGCTTGCCCACCTGGAAGACGACGTCGTCGATGTGCCGGCGCACCAGCGCCTTGGCGTCGGCCTGGCGGCGCTTGAGGCGGGCCTTCCGGTCTTCCTGGTACGCCCTGATGCCCAGGAGCACTCCGGCGCCTGCGGAGACGGGATTGATCAGCGGCATTCCGAACAGGGTGGTGAGCAGGCCGAACATCAGGATGCCTCCGTAGGATCCGCGCATGCCGATCAGGACCTTTTGGAACAGGCCGACGTAGCCCTGCTCCAGCTCGGGCACGTCCGCAACCGGATCGAGCACGTTGCCCGTGTCATCCACCCGCAATCCCGGCAGCGGAACGCCGTCCTCGGCGAAGTGCTCGGCGACCTCGCGGGCCAGCCAGGCCGCCCGGCCATCGGTCCACATAAATGTGTCCGAAACCGCCGCCGCGACCCCCTGCTGCAGCCACGCGGAGAATTCGGACCAGACGGGGCCGGGGTCGCCCTGGTCGATGGACTTTTCGGCATCCCGCTGGATGTGCCGCAGCCGGTCCCTGAGGTCGTGTTCGAGGTCCGAGATCAGGTCGCCGACGCCGTCGTTGAGCGTTGTCTGCCAGCGGGCCGACCGCCGGCGCAGTTCGTCCGCCCGCTGCTTGGCGGCTTCCAGTTCGGCGAGGCGCCGGGGCGTCTCGGCCGGGTTTTCCAGGGCGTCCAGTTCGGACCGCAGGGACAGCCGCAGGTGGTCGGTTACGGAGCGCAGGTCCTGGGCGGCCCGGCGGTGCCGGGTGCGCTGGGCCTTGCCCAGGACCTCCTGGCGCAGATAGGCCACCAGCGGACCGTATCCGGATTCGGCCTGCAGTTCGCTGTCCTGCAGCCGGGCCGCGTGCAGCCGCAGTTCCGCGGAAACGGGGAACAGCGGTATGGCCGGATCGACGCGGTCCAGGAGGACCCTGTCCGCGGCGGCCACGTCGCGCCATTGGGGGTAGATGTCGGTCTTGGCCACCACGCAGGCCACGTGGGGGGCCATCTGGAGCCCGTGGCGCAGGAACCTGAGTTCCGACTCCGTCAGTTCCTGCGACGCGTCGGTGACCAGCAGCATCGCGTCCGCGCTGCCGAGGGAAACCAGGGTGGCCAACTCGTGGGCCGAATGCTCCCCGCCCACGCCCGGGGAATCCACCACGACCAGGCCGTCGGCCAGGATCTGGCGCGGGACGCGGACCTCCGCCCCCAGCAGCCGCATCCGGTTTCCGGCATTGCCTTTCGCTGACACGTAGCCGGCGATCTCCTCCAGTCCGACCGGCCTGCGCCCGGCGGTGGCCGGGCCGTCCGCGGAGGGGGCACCGTCCTGCGGGACCAGGACCGCCGCGGACGCGGTCTCGCCATAGCGGACCTCGGTGGGCACGGACGTGGCGACCGCATCGTCGACCGGGCACGCGGGCGCGTTGACCAGGGCGTTGACCAGCTGGCTCTTCCCTTGCTTGAACTCCCCCACAACGACCACGCGGACGCCCGTTTCCGTGAGCCTGCGGCGCGTGCCTTCCAGCCGGCGGCGCAGGTCGGGCCGTCCTGCCGGGTCCGCCTGCGCTATGCCGTCCTCCAGCATTTCCAGCAGTTCCGCCAGTTCGGCCACGTTTCCTCCTTGCGCTTGCTTTCAGCCCGCCTGTTGGGCCTGTCCGGCGGGCGGACGATGCCCGCCGGACAGGCCGGGGCCGGCAGTGCCCCCTCCGTCCGGGCCCCCGGTTTCCCCTGGGGCGCCATGGTTCCCCAGATGGCGTTCCCTGGGTGCCGTTCCCTAGGTGGCGTCGGCGCCGTCCGCGTCGGGCAGGTCCACGTCGGTGTCGATGTCGTTGTCCTGCACGACGACGGAATCGTCGATGTCGGTGTACTCGGGCTCGTAGTGCTCGACCTCGACATCGACCTTGTTGTCCTCGACCCTCGTGCGCGAGGTGCCGGCGTTGACGTTGTTGTTGCTGCCCGAGGAGTGCACCTCGGTCGAGGAGTCCGTCCTGACGTCGGCCTTGGAGCTGCCGCTGACGGCCGCGGACCCGGCGCCGGAGGAGGACGCGGAGTCATCGCCGGAGGTCGTCACCGATTCGTTGTCGAAGTGTTGGGTGACATCGCCGTTGGACCAGATGTTCTGGTTGACCGACTGGTCCGTGATGGTGTCGCGGTCGTCCACCTTGGAGGAGTAGTGGTACTCGTTGACGATCTTGGTGATCTGGTCCCTGGCATGGCCATAGTCGCCGCCGCCGCTGCCACCGCTGCCGCCGGCACCACCACCGCCACCGCCACCGCCGCCGCCACTGCTGCCGCCGGCACCGCCACCACCGCCGCCACCACCGCCGCCACCGCTGCCGCCGCCATCCCAGCGGCCGCCGTTGCCGCCATCCCAGCCGCCGTTGCCGCCACCCCAGCCGCCGCCACCCCAACCGCCACCGCCCCAACCGCCGAGGTCGAAGTCGTTTTCGGGGTCGTTGTCCTTGATGGCGGAATCGTTGCCGCCGGTGTCGTAGTCGCGGTCGAAGGAGACGTCGGAGAAGTCAACGAGGCTGGGCATGACCGCGTCCACGTCGGAGGAGCAGACATTGCCCAGGCCGGCGGCGCTCAGGGACCTGTCGGGGTCCTCCTGGAAGGCCGCCGCGGCCCCCTGGTCCTTGAATAGGTTCATCATGAAGTCGAGCAGAACGGTCGAAACGTTCGTCATGCGAGGCTCCTTCAGGCCGAAAGGTCTTCGGAATTACAGGTGTCGGGCGGGTGCCCGGCACCATCAACCTATGCGGGCGGGGCCGGCCCCACATCGGGACCGCTCCCCTGTCGGGGAATCCCCGAATAGGGGGTGCCCCCTCCCGCTATAGGGGGGCACCAAGGCTTGACATCAGCCCCCTGCAGTGCATCTGCGACGCCCCCTTCACTTGCCGGGACGCCGCCCTCGATGTCCAGGACCTGCTGGAGCCGGGCCAGCAGTTCGGTGCGCGTGGCCGCCCCGAGCCGGGTGCGGATGCGGGCCATGTGGTGTTCGGCCGTGCGCGGAGAGATGAACATCGCCTCCCCGATCTCGCGGTAGGTCTTGCCCCGGAGGACCAGCCGGGCGACATCCCGCTCACGGGGGCTGAGCGCGGCGGCGGTCGGACCGGCTTCCGCGGGGGCCGTGTCCGGGGGGGCCTCCTGCCGCCCGGGCCGGTCGCCGGCCTCGGGGCTTGGGCCGGGTGCCGGGCGGGCACCGCGGCGCAGTTCGCGGGCGCAGGAGAGCAGCCGGTTCATGTCCCTGCGGTCCTCCACGCGGGCCGCGGCGTGTCCGGCCAGCCGTGCCCCGTCCCAGGCCAGCCCCGCGCTGGCCAGTCCGCCGGCGGCGGACTCCACGGCCGCGACGTCGGCCTCCCCCGCCAGGACCGCGACCCAGACCTTCCCGGCGGTGGCCAGCCGGGAAGCCAGCCGGGCCACCGGACCGTCCTGTGCCGCGGCGCGGGCCAGGGCCGCCGCGTGCGGGACGAGGTCCTGCGGACGCTCGGCGAGGATCGCGGCCTGGACCGAATACCAGTGCAGCGGGATCGACCACAGTGGCGGGTCTCCCAGCCGCCCCAGCACGGCCCAGGCTTCCTCCAGTTGCGGCCGCAGCAGGTCGCCGTCACGCAAACGTGCGCCTGCGACGGCCAGTTCGCCCAGCGACAGGAGGCCGTACAGGTCAGCCACAACGTGCATCTGGTAGTCGCGGGCCTTGCGCCAGGAACGCACGAGGGCCGGGAGGTCGTCGGTGCGGCGGGCCAGGCCCACCGCGAGCGCGTGCAGGAAAAGCCTGTCGCGCGGCGTCACCAGGTGCTCGTCCCGGGTGGCTTCGGCCATGAGGGCGCGGGCGCGCTCCGGGCGGTCCAGCAGCATCTGGGACCAGGCGTGCAGGATCAGGAGCCGGGGCCGGGCAGCCGCTCCGCCCTGCCCCCCGGCCAGGGCCGCGGCAAGGACCGACTCCGCCGTGCCGGGCTTGCCGCAGTGGAAGGCCACCAAGGCGGCCAGCGCCGCCGGCAGCTCGGGCAGCGGAGCATGGACGCCGGCGGCCGTCAGCGTGTCCGAGGCCCGGACCAGCGCGGAGAGGGCCTCGGCGGTCCGGCCTTCGACCGCGTCCAGGCAGCCCTGCCCCATCAGGGCCGCCGCAACGGACGGAAGGGTGGGCGAACCGGAAGGCGCCGGGGCCCCCAGCATGGCCCGGGCACCGTCCAGGTCACCGACGCCGATGAGGGCAACCGCGGCCAGGGGCGAGGATTCCCCGGCCCCGGCCGGCCCAAGCCACCGGTAGACGTCGGCCCCGCGCTTGAGCTGCCCGCGCCGGGACCATACGGCGGCGGCGACGTTGGCCGCCCGTTCCGCGTCCGGGGGGTCCTCCAGGGCCAGGAGGCCGTCGGCGGTCCGTCCCGCCGCCTCCAGGTCCCCGTCCGCCCACGCCGCCTGGGCCCGCCGGGCCGCCAGGCGCACGCCGTCCGCCCCGGCGGCTTTCGCTTCGTCGTACAGTTGCAGCGCGCGGGCCGGATCGGCACCCAGGGCGTCGTCCCCGGCCCGTTCCAGGGCACGGGCCACCCGCATGTCCCGCACGCCGCTGCGGGCCAGGTCCCGGGCGACGGCGTCGAGCGCGCAACCGGTGGCCACATAGCCATCCACCAGCGTCCGCTGGAGGCTGCGCAGCCGAAAACGCGGCATCGTGCCGATCAGTGCCTGGCGCACCAGGGGGATGAGCCGCCCGTCGGGCAGCAGCAGCCCGGCGGTGCGGGCTTCCTCCACCAGGTCGTCGATGGCCTGCCCGGCAGCGTCGGGCCAGGGGGGTTCCACGTCGGCGGAGTCGAAGCCCGCGGCCAGCGAGAGGAGCACCTGCCGCAGGCCCGGGTCGACCCTCTGCAGGTCGTGGCCGAGCTGCCGCGCCACGGCGTCCAGGCCGCGGGGGTCCAGCAGCACGGCGTCTCCGTCCCTGCGCACGGCCGCCAGGGTCCGGGCGACCAGCCACGCCATGCCGCCGGTCGCTTCCAGCACGTCGGTCACCAGCGCCGCCGTTACCGGGCCCCCCGCCCGGGCCGCGATCCGGGCCTCGGCCTCCGCGCGGTCCAGGGGGTCCAGCAGGACCTGCGGCCGGTGCCGCTCAAGGGCCCGCACCAGCCTGTCCAGGGCCGGATTCAGGGCCGAAGTCCGGTAGGCGACCACGAGGTCGGCGTCGTGTCCCTCCACCAATGAATGCAGGCGGCCCAGTTCCGTTTCGCCGAGCCGGTGCGCGTCGTCGACCAACACGGCCGACGACGCCGCGCGCCCTGCGGGATCCACGTGGCCGTGGTCGCGGCTGACGGGAATGCCGCTGGCGCGATACGTCGCCTCCAGGCGATCCAGCAGGGCGGTCTTGCCGGAGCCCCCTGCTCCCGCGATGCCCACGAGCAGGCGTTCCTTCGGACGTGCGGACACGTCGGCGAACAGGGTGGCCGCGTGCGTCCTGTCCAGCGGGCGCGCGGCGGCTTTGGCGTGGGTTCCCCGCTCCATGCCGGCTCACGCCCCCGACGGCGAGGCCGCGGCGACGGCTGCCGGCCGGGGCAGGGGAATGTAGAGGATGCCGCCGGCCTCCACCGTGGGCGCCCCGGGCGCCAACAGGCCCAGGTCGTGCGGATGGGGCCGGGCCGCCGTTCCATGGACCGTCAGGACGCTGGCCACGACGGCCTGCGTGCCCACCCCCGCCCTGAAATGGGCCGCAGCGGCCACTGCGGCGCCCCGGGCGGTCACGGAAACGGGGTCGGCATCGACGATGACGCTCCCGCCGGCTTTCTCGGCGAAGATCCGTTCGGCCAGCGGAATGGGGGCAGAGCCCCCCGCCAGGATGACCGCGGCCAGGTCCCCGACGGCGACGTCCGCCGACCGCAGCGCCCTGTCCAGGACGTCTGCGGCCTCCCGCAGGAGCTTTTCGGCGCCGGCCTCGAAGTCCGCGCGGGCCAGCTCCACCTGCTTCCGCACGCCGGGCAGGGCCACCGTGATGGAGGCCCGGGTGTCGGCGGAGAGGGCCTCCTTGGCTGCGGTGCACTCGCGCCGAACCTGCCACAGTGCGGAGGCCACCGCGGGATCGCCGGTATCCAGGGCCTTGGCGTCCGGTCCGCCCGCCGCCTCCAGGACGCGGGCGAACACGACGTCGTCCAAGGCGGCGCCCAAGTCGACGCCGGCGGGGCTGCCCGAAACCTCAAATGCGGCGGTCTCGAACTGCGCCTGCCCGCCGTCCGCGCCGCTGTCCCGGTTCCGGCGCAGCACGGTGGCTTCGACGCTGCCGCCCAGGTCGCAGACGGCGACGATGCTGCCGGGGCCCAGGGAGCTTCCGGCGGCACGGCGCAGGGTGGATGGGTGCAGTGCCGAATGGTGCAGTGCCGCCGCAACGGGTTCGCTCAGCAGGAAGGCGTGGGCCAGTCCCGTCTCAGCGAGCGCCCGGCGGGCCACCGCCACCCGGTAGCCGCCCCATCCGCGCGGATGGGTGAGGGCCACGGCCGCGGCGGGAGCCCCCTCGCGGGCCTCCACGGTGGTGACCACCCACCGGGCCATCGCCGCGAACAGCTCCTCCGGCGGCACCAGCGTGTCCCCCACGGCGAGGGGGACCGAATCCCCCATGCGGGACTTGAAGCCGCGGGCCAGGCGTTCGGGGCATCCACGGCCGGCGGCTGCCGCCGCATCCCCGGCCAGCACGCGGCCGTCCCCGGCCAGGAAGAGGGCGCTGGCCGCCCGCGCCGTTTCCGCACCCAGGTTCAGCGTGGCGGCGTCCAGCGTGGTGGCGTCCGCTCCGCCACCGATCCGGACGATCGCCGCGCCCGTGGAGCACGTGCCGATGTCAATGCCAAGAACGTACGTCACGATTCCCCCCCAAGGAGTGACTTGAACCACCGCCCACACGAACCCGTTCGGGCGCGCTCAGGCTAGCATCCGATTTCGTGGACCGGAATGGGGGCGGCTTCCGCGGCCGGCTTTCGCCGATGCGGGAGCGGCCCCGGGGGGTTACCATCAGGCATGGCCACCAGGCGTGGGGACCGGGGTGCGCCGGTCCATTTCCAGCAGCTCGACCAGCCGAGCCAACGACGCCTCGTCTACGTCGTGGCGCTGCGGATCGTGGGCATCGCGGCGCTGATCTTCGCGATCTACTTCCGGATTCCGGTGGGCGGATTCAACGATCCCAACCCCGCGGCTGCCTGGGTTCGGCTCGCGGGCCTCGCCGCGGTGTTCCTCGGTGCCATGGTGGTGCAGATGCGCAGGGTGGCCGGCGCCAAGGTGCCGCAGGCCCGGGCGGTTGAGGCGGTGGTCCATGGCGTGCTGTTGTTCGTCTGCCTCTTCGCGCTGTTCTACCTGTCGATGTCGACGACCGATGCCGCTTCTTTCAGCGAGCCGCTGACCCGGGTGGATGCCCTGTACTTCACCGTCACCACGTTCGCCACGGTCGGCTTCGGGGACATCGCGGCCGTCAGCCAGCTGGCCCGGGGTGTGGTCACCGTCCAGATGATCGCCGGCCTGGGCCTGCTGTTTTTGGTGGCCAAACTCAGCTTCTACGCGGCCCGCAGGAGTTTGGGCGGCACGCCCTGAACTCCTGCGGGCGGGCGGTCACTCCGGGCCGAACGCGGCCCGCAGGGTCTCTTCCTCCTCATGGCTCAGGTTGGTCTGGATCAGTTCCATCTTGCTGCCGCTGAACGCCTCGGTGACCTTGTCCATCACGGCTCCGGTCGTCATCACGAACAGGGCCGAGGTGCCGGGCGTGACCTTCTCCCGGACGCCGTTGATGAACGAATCGTCGATGCCCACGTCTGTCAGGGCTCCTGCCGTCGCGCCGGCCGCCGCGCCCACGGCGGCCCCCAGCAGCGGGACGAAGAAGATCAGGCCGAACAGCAGTCCCCAGAACGTTCCGCCCAGGGCCCCCGCACCGGCGAGGTTGTGCAGTTGGCGGGTCTTGGGTTTCTTGGCGTCGGGCGCCCAGGAGATGACGGCCGCATCGCGGACCTCGATGAGTCCTTGGGTCTGCAGGTTAAGCAGGGTCCTTTCCGCCTCTTCGGCCCCGGTTGCGTCCTCAAATTTCCATACCGACAAGGTTGCCATGGTGAGCCTTTCGCTGACCGACCGGATGCAACCGGTCCCGACCGCGCCGCACGGCCTTCGCACGGCGCCGAACGGGGCGAGCGTACCCACGCCGGGGCGGCCGCAACAAGGGCGGCGGGGCGGGTCCGGGCAGGTCTGGGCCGATTTCATCCACAAAGGATGATGTGGCTCCCATGGCCCCGCCGAAGCATGTAGTTACCAGCCAATGGTGACGCCCGGGCCGCCGGTATCCGACGGGTCGGGCCCAATGAGGAGCCGCGGATGTCGAAAGCACGCCCGTTCCCAAGGTTGCTCCGACCCCAACCGGTGCACATTCACTCGCAGCAGGTTTACCCGCATTCAAGAGTTAGGAAGGGATCATGAGTATCTGGGAAGACTTTTGGGACATCGTCTGGTGGTTCATCTGGGTGTTCGCGTTCGTCGCCTACCTGTACGCCCTGTTCGCCATCATCAGCGACCTGTTTCGGGACCATACCCTCAACGGGTGGCTGAAGGCCCTGTGGCTGATCTTTCTGGTCTTCGTGCCCTTCCTCACGGCCCTGATCTACCTGATCGCCCGCGGACGCGGCATGGCCGAGCGCTCGGCGAAGGAGATGAAGGCCTACCAGGCCTCGACCGAGGCCTACATCAGGGATGTGGCCGGAGCGAGTCCCAGCGAGGAAATCGGCAAGGCGAAGGCCCTGCTGGACTCCGGAGCCATCACTGCCGAAGACTTCGAAAAGATCAAGAACAAGGCCCTGGCGGCCTGATGGCGCCCCGGCCGGGCCGGGCGGGGGGCCCGGCCGGCGTGGGGCCCGGCCGGCGTGGGGTGGCCAGGCGCCCAAGGCATTTTTTCGGGCGAAGGGCCGCCCCGCGGCCGCGTGGAGGCGGCGATCTTGTTCGCCGTCTGGCCTGCGCCTAGCATGTGGCTCGTGAAGGAAAAGTCAGCCTCCGGCTGGTTGCCCGGAACGGAATTCAGGGGTGCGGAAATCGGGGACACGTCTTTCAAGGTGCGTCCACCCGCCGGCGGCTTCGGGGCCGTGGCCCGGCCGCGCCTGGTCGATGCGCTGGCCCAGGCCGCCCAGGCCCACCGGATCACGGTGGTGAATGCGCCCGCCGGATACGGAAAAACCACCGCCCTTGCCGAGTGGGTCCGCGACGGCGGCATGCCCTACGCGTGGCTTTCGACGGATCGGTTCGATGCCGCCCCCGCCCGGCTTTTCCGCTGGGTCGTTGCCTCGCTGCACGCCGCGGCCGAACAGCTCCCCCTCCCCGACCGCGCAGCGGTGCTGGCGCTGGACCACGGCCTCCACTCCGATCCGGCCCGCTCGTACGAGCGGGTGCTCGAAGCCCTCGGGAACCTCACGGCACCGGTGGTGCTGGTCGTCGACGACCTGCACGTGCCCGGACGGAAAGTGGGTGCGGGGATCCTCGGTGTGCTCGCGGCATCGGGGCCGCCCACCGTGCGCCTGGTGTTCTCCTCCCGCGGCGTCCCTCCCCTTCCGCTGGAACGGATCAGGCACGGGAGGGGGGTTTCGGACCTCCGTACCCACGATTTGGCCTTTACCCGGGACGAGGCCCGCCAACTGGCTGCCACGCTCGGCCCGCCGGCCACGCGCGACGCCGACACCGTCTGGCGGCAGGCCGCCGGCTGGCCCGTGGCCGTGCACCGGAGCCTCAAGGCGACGGCGCGGATCCGCGGGTCGGGGGCTCGGACCGCCCCCGATCCGCCGCCGGGCACGGCGCTGGCCCGTTATGTGGCCGAGGAAGTGCTTGACCAGGTGCCGCAGGCGCTGGCGGACTTCGTGCTCCGGGCCACGATCACCGACAGGATCAGCCGCCGGCTCGCCGTCGAACTCTCAGCCCGCCCCGGCGGGGGCCGCATGCTCCACGACTGCATCCGCCGCTCCCTTTTCATCGAGGAAACCGAAGGCCCCGGAGGCGAATCCGCCTACCGGTGGCAACCCCTGTTTGCCGCCCAGTGCCGCCACATCCTGGAGTTGCGCGATCCGCTCCTGTACGAATCCCTCCACCGCATCACCGCCCGGCACCACCGGGACACCGACGTGCCGGCCTGCGTGGCGCACGCGCTGCGGGGTCGGGACCCGCTGCAGGCCGTGGCCTCGCTCGGGGCGCATTGGCTGGAGTTCGTCCTGCGCAGCGACGCGGACGCCCTGGAGGGATTGTGCCTGCAACTCCCGTACCCGTGGAGCGACGATGCGGAAATCCTCGCGATCAGGTCGGCCTGCCGCACCCTTGCCGGCGATGCCGCCTCCGCGGCCGACCTCCTTCGCCGGGCCCTTTCCCGGGCCAACACCCTGGATGCCGAACGCCGCCGGCGGTTCCACGCCAGCCACAGGCTCTTCGAACTGTTCGTCGGCGAGCGCCGGCCCGGCCTGCGGGCGGCGGCCGATGCGGGCCGGCGGATCCTGGACGTCGACTCCGAGGGAATGTGGGCTGTCCAGGCCGCGGGCGTGTTCCTGCTGGGCCAGGCCGAGGTACGCCTCCAGCGGGACGGCGCGGGCGCCGTCCACCTGTTGCGGACGGCGGCGGCGGCCGGAGCTGCCAACCGGCTGGAGGCGGTCGAGGTGTGTTCCTCCGCGGAGCTGGCCCTGGGGCTGGCCCTGTCCGGCGACCTCGTGGCGGCACAGGAGGCTGCCACGCACGCCCTGGAACGCGCCGGCGCCCTGGGGTGGCCGCACCAGGGGCAGCTCGCCCCGGCGTGGCTGGCGCAGGGCATCGCCGACTACTGGAGGAACGATGCCGAAGAGGCGGGCGTCCACCTGAGCCGCGGCATCGGCGCCGGGCGGGGGCCCTTTCCCCTCGGGGCGCTGCTGCGGCTGTACCGGGTGCTGGCCGACTGCGCCCTGGGCGACCCGGCCCATCTCGCCGAGGCCCACGCGGACCTGGAGGCCGCGGAGGACTGGGAGGCCCACGGGTTCCCGGGGGCCGAGTTGCACGCCATTGCGGCGGCCAAGGTAGCCGAGGCCATGGGCGACCTGGACGGAGCCCTGGGCCTGGTGCGGCCGCTGGCCGCCGGGGGGACGTCGCCGCTGGCCACCATGCTCGGGGCGGAGCTGCTCCGGCGCGGCGGAGAGGCTCCGGCGGCACGGCGCTGCGCCCAGTCCCTGGCTGCCGCCCGGAACATTCCGTACATCGACACCGGCCTGGCGCTGACCGAGGCGCTCCTGTCCGATGCGGCGGGCGATTCGGCCACCGCGCACGAACGGGTGGAGCACGCGGCCTCCGTCGCGGAGCGGCAGTCCATCCTGCGGCCGTTCATCGCCCGCAGCGCCGACCTCGAGGACCTGCTCATCCGGCATCTGGCGTGGGGCACCGCGCACGAGTCCTTCATTGCCGCGCGCACGGCGCAGCACGGGCACGACCACACCCACCGGCCGCCGTCGTACTGGGCGCTCACGGAACGGGAGCTGGAGGTCCTCACGTACATGCGCTCGATGATGACGGCTGCCGACATCGCCAAGGGCCTGTTCGTGTCCGTAAACACCGTCAAGACGCACCAGCGCTCCATCTACCGCAAGCTCGGCGTGGCGAGCCGGCGCGAGGCGCTGCGCATCGCCGTCGAACGTGGCTTGACGTAACCGCCGGGAGCCTGGCCCAGCCGCAAGGAGGCACCATGTCCAGCCCGCAGCCCCCCACCGAGCCGTTCAACGGAAAACTCGCCCTGCTGCTGGCGATGGCGATGTTCGTGCTGGTGGTGGACACCTCCATCATGAACGTGTCGATCTCGGCGGTGGTGCAGGACATCGGCACGACCGTCAGCGGGCTCCAGTCGACGATCGCGCTCGAGGCGCTGGTGTCCGCCGCCTTCATCCTCATCGGCGGAAAGGTCGGCGACCTGATCGGGCGCAAGCTCGCCTACGTGATCGGGCTGTCCTGCTATGCCATCGGCGCCGGGGCCATGACGCTGACCCAGGGCCTGCTGCCAATCGTCATCTTCTGGGCCGTGATCGGCGGTTTGGGTGCCTCGCTGCTCCTGCCGGCCATGCAGTCCCTCATCCACGGCAATTTCGGGGGATCGGCGCAGAAGCGGGTCTATGCCCTGGTCGGCGCCTCGGCCGCGATCGCCGCCGCGGTCGGGCCGCTGCTGGGCGGGTTCATCACCACGTTCCTGTCCTGGCGCGTCGCCTTCCTGCTCGAGGTCGTGATCATCGCGATCGTGCTCAGCGGCATCGGCCTGGTCCGCGACGTGCCCTACACCGGGTCCCGGGACCTGGACGTGGTCGGATCCGTGCTGTCGATCGTGGGCATGGGCGGCATCGTGCTCGGCATCCTCGCCTGGCAGGAGGGCGGGGAGGCGGTCGGGGCCCTTCTGGTGGTCGGCGCCGCCGGGCTGGGCGGCCTGGCCTCATGGCTCCCGCGGCGCAAGCGCCGCGCGAAGGCCCCCCTGATTGACCCCGATCTTTTCCAGTCGAAGTTCTTCCGGTTCGGCGCCACGGAGCAGATGCTCCAGCAGGTCGCCCTCGGCGGCACCATGATCGTGCTGCCGATCTACCTGCAGATGGTGCTCGAATACAACGCGATGCAGGCGGGGCTGTCGATCGCCCCGCTCTCGCTCACCATGTTCGCGGTCGCGATGCTCATCGGAAACAAGGGGACGAAGCGGCGCCCCGCCGGACTGGTCCGCTGGGGGTTCCTGCTCCTGGTGGCGGGCCTGCTGGCGATCGTGCCGATCGTGCCGCGCGCGGACTCCGGCTGGTGGCTGCTGGTGCCCCTGGTGGTCGCCGGCTGCGGGCTGGGGCTGCTGGTCTCGCAGCTGAACAACTACACCCTCTCCCCCATCTCCGACGAGCGGGTCAGCGAGGCGGCCAGCGTGAACTCGGCCGCCGGTTCGTTCGGACTCTCGTTCGGCCTCGCCTTTGCCGGCGGCATCATGCTGGCGGCGCTGTCGATCATCTTCACCTCCATGGCGACCTCCAGCACGGTGCTTCCGCCGGACGAGCAGCAGCAGGTCGCCCGGGTGCTGGAGGAGGATGCCCAGGTGATGAGCAACACGCAGCTGGACACGCTGCTGGCCGGCCAGCCGGAGGAGTACCAGGAGGAAATCCTCCGGATCAACACGGAAGCCCGGCCGATCTCGCTCCAGATCGCGCTCTTCGTGCCGATCCTGGCGGGCCTGGCGGGCCTGGCCGTCTCCACGCGCATGCTGCGGCTGCCGGACCCGCAGCCGGCCGGCACGGGCGAGGGGTCGATCCTGGGCTGAGCGCGGGACCTTTGGCCCGTCCCCGGGTGCACGGCGCAGGATCAGCCCGGTGCGGGGACGAACGGGAACAGGTCCGCCGCCCCGCCCTGCACCACCACGCAGGTGGACTCCGGAACCTCCTGCCACGCCCCCTGCAGGTCCCCCAGCGGCTCGGACACCACGATGCGCGTGTCGTCGGAGAGCCCGTGGAGCAACGGGTTGTCGGGGTACTGGGCGCGGAGCGTGGACACGTCCGTGTTGTGGAAAAGCGTCCGGGAATGGCCCTCGCTCGAGTAGCGGAACGCCCAGGTGGTCTCCCCGTTGGTGGTCGCCACCGTCATCTGCAGGGGGTGCTCGATGCCGTGGCGGCGGCCGGTCCCTTCGATGAGTTCGACGGCGGTGGCGACCGCCGCGCGCGGGTCCTCTTGCAGCCCGAAGGTCAGCGCCAGGTAGAAGAACAGTTCGGAGTCCGTCGATCCCTCGATGAGCGGGAAAAGCGCCGGATCCACGGCGAGCACCAGATCGCGCTTCACTGTTGGGAAATTGGCGATGAGCCCGTTGTGCATCCACAGCCACCGGCCGTAGCGGAAGGGGTGGCAGTTGGTCTGCTGGACCGCCGTGCCGGTGGTGGCCCGGATATGGGCGAAGACCCGTTCGGCCGAGGCGTGGGACGAGAGTTCGCGCAGGTTCCGGTCGTGCCAGGCCGGTTCGGTGCTGTAGTACACCCCGGGGATCGGGTCGGTGCCGTACCAGCCGACGCCGAAGCCGTCCCCGTTGGTGGTTTCGACGCCCAGCCGCGAGTGTTTGCTCTGCATCACCAGCGAGTTGACCGGTTTGTACAGGAGATCGTCCAGCCCCACCCGTGAACCGGAATAGGCAAGCCAGCGACACATGGCATCCTCCTCGTCCTCTGAAAGCCATGGGACCACGGACCGCCGGCGCGCGGATCATCCCCGGGGGGTGATTCGGCCGGCGGGGCACGTCGGCGTGTCGGGGTTTGCCCAACGCCGCCGGCTTACCGCTAGTGTGGTTCACACGACGAGGGCCCGACAGGGCAGCATGCACGACCGACAGCGCAATGGTTTGGAGAGTTCATGGAAGTTTGGCCCGGAGACGCCTATCCCCTGGGTGCCACCTACGACGGCACCGGCACCAACTTCGCCTTGTACAGCGAAGCCGCCGAAGCGGTCCAGCTGTGCCTGTTCGACGACGACGGCACCGAGACGCGGG
>Ga0182739_1002471_pt1 | contig 17253 bp, 13 predicted proteins | sample eDN5th30CBELigBY_FD_128873 | JGI IMG/M metagenome (GOLD analysis project Ga0182739, IMG submission 128873) | Enriched backyard soil microbial communities from Emeryville, California, USA - eDNA 5th pass 30_C BE-Lig BY (version 2) (version 2) | ecosystem: Environmental > Terrestrial > Soil >... | reverse complement strand
GATCATCCCGGGCGACTTCTTCCGCGAGCAGCTCGAGACGGCCTATCGGCTGGGCGACAGCCTGTGCCTGTGGGGAACGCTGCTGCCGCGGGCGAACGGCAAGGTCCAGCGCGCCACCTGGGATCCCAAGGCGGCCTGGTGGCAGCAGACCAAGGCGTTCCTGAAGGAGAAGGGCAAGGCGGGCGCCGCCGCCTGCCATGCCTGAACGCGAGGGCGGCCGACACCGGGTCGGCCGCCCTCGATCATGAGTGGCTGCCCGCTCAGGCCGCCTGCAGCTTGTCCATCGCGTCGTCCAGTCCGGACCAGAGCCGGTCGAACAGCTGGTCGATCTCGGCCTCGTCGATGATCAGCGGCGGGCAGATGCCGATCGCGTCGAAGGGCAGGCCGCGCAGGATCAGGCCGTGCGGCAGGCAGGCATTGACCGCGGTGACCGAGGCCTTGGCCGAGGCCGGGAACTGCTCGCGGGTTGCCTTGTCCTTGACCAGCTCGACCGCACCGATCAGGCCCACGCCACGCGCCTCGCCGACCAGCGGGTGCTGCTCCATGGCCTTCAGGCGCTTCATGAAGTGCGGGGCGACCGACTGGACGTGGCCGAGCGTGTCCTCCTCCTCGTAGATCTTGAGGGTCTCGAGGGCGACGGCGGCCGAGACCGGGTGGCCGCCATAGGTGTAGCCCATGCCGATATTGCCGAGCTCGCCCGAGCGGTCGGCCAGCACCTGGTAGAACTCGTCGCTCATCAGCAGGCCCGCGATCGGCAGGTAGGCCGAGGAGAGCTGCTTGGCGACGGTCATCAGGTCGGGCTCGATGCCGTAGGTCTGCGAGCCGAACATCTGGCCGGTCCGGCAGAAGCCGCAGATCACCTCGTCGGCGACGAACAGGACGTCGTACTTCTTCAGGACCGGGATGATCTTGGGGAAGTAGCTGTCCGGCGGGACGATCACGCCGCCGGCACCCTGGACCGGCTCGGCGACGAAGGCGGCGACCGTGTCGGGGCCGTGCTCCAGGATCAGCTCCTCCAGCTCCCGGGCGAGCCGGTCGGTGAACTGCTCCTCGGTCTCGCCCGCCTGGCCCTCGCGGTAGAAGGTCGGCGCGGTGACGTTCAGGAACCGGTCGGCCATCGGCAGGTCGAAGCCCTTGCGGGCATATTCCAGCGCGGTGAGGTGGCCGGCCGCCAGCGTGATGCCGTGATAGGCCCGCTTGCGGCTGATGATCTTCTTCTTCTCGGGGCGGTCCTTGGCGTTGTTGTAGTACCAGATCAGCTTGATCGCGGTATCGATCGCCTCGGAGCCCGAGTTCACGAACCAGACCTTGCTCAGGCTGGCCGGGGCCATCGCCAGCAGCTTCTCGCCCAGCTCGATCACCGGCGTGGTCGAGCGGTGCGCGAACTGGTGCGAATAGGGCATGATCTCCATCTGGCGGCGCGCCGCCTCGACCAGACGCTTGTTGTCGAAGCCCAGTGCCGCGCACCACAGGCCGGCCAGCCCCTCGATATACTGCTTGCCGTCGTCGTCCTCGACCCACACGCCCTTGCCCTTGGTGATCACCAGGGGCCCCTGCTTCTCGTGAACGCGCAGGTTCGTGTAGGGATGGACCAGATAGGCGATGTCGCGGGCTGCGAGCGAGTTCGGTGCGTGGGTCATGATGGAGGAGTTCCAGGAAGCCGACGAAGCGACCTCCATGGTAGAAGCCGCGGACGGCCACGGCCACCCCCACCGGCGGCGGCCCGCCCGGCCACTTGCACATGGGCGGATGGGCATTATCTGGCAGAAGCCAGTCCGGAGGTATCGATGATCGGGCAGATCGAGCGGCCAGGCAGCCGCCTTGCGCCACCAGCCGCCGCCACCGGCCCGCTGCCACAGGGCCACCCGCCCGTCCTCCGCGAGAAGATCGGGGTGATCCTGTCCAATCTCGGCACGCCGGACGGGACCAGCTACTGGCCGATGCGCCGCTACCTGTCGGAGTTCCTGTCCGACCGCCGCGTGATCGAGAAGCCGTTTTTGCTCTGGCAGGCCCTGCTCCAGGGCGTGATCCTGACCAAGCGGCCGAGCCGCAAGGGCAAGGACTACGAGACCATCTGGAACAAGGAGCTGGACGAGGGGCCGCTCAAGACGGTGACCCGCTCCCAGGCCGAGAAGGTCCAGGCGATCCTGGCCGAGCGCTATCCGAACGTGATCGTCGATTTCGGCATGCGCTACGCCAACCCGGCGCTGCCGGCGGTGGTGGAGCGGCTGTTCCGCCAGGGCTGCACCCGGCTGGTGCTCCTGCCGCTCTATCCGCAATACAGCGCCGCCACGACCGCCACCGGCTGCGACGTGGTGTTCAAGAAGCTCATGGCGATGCGCTGGCAGCCGGCCCTGCGCACGGCACCGCCCTATCACGACCATCCGGCCTATATCCGGGCGATCGCCGACAGCATCCGCGACCATCTGGCCGGGCTGGACTGGCAGCCGGACAAGGTGGTGATGAGCTTCCACGGGATGCCCAAGGAGTACCTCCTGCGTGGCGACCCCTACCATTGCCAGTGCCACAAGACCGCGCGGCTGGTGTTCACCGAGCTGGGGCTGGAACCGGAGCGGACCCAGGTCTGCTTCCAGTCGCGCTTCGGGCCGGACGAGTGGCTGCAGCCCTATCTGGACGAGACCATGGCCGCCCTGCCGAAGCAGGGCGTGAAGAAGGTCGCGGTGATCTCGCCGGGCTTCTCGGTCGACTGCCTGGAGACGCTGGAGGAGATCGAGGGCGAGAACCGCGAGATCTTCACCCATGCCGGCGGCGAGCAGTTCACCTACATCCCCTGCCTGAACGACGGCGCGGCCGGCATCCGGCTGATCGTGGAGCTGGTCGAGCGCGAGCTGGCCGGCTGGGTCTGAGCCCGGGCGGGCAGCCGGCGCCCGAAAAGGACCCGAAGCAGCGTTGCGACGGGCTCTTCAGTGCCGCTGTTCCCCGGTCATGCCGACCACCCTGCCGCCTTCCAGGGTGAAGGTCCTGGAGCTGAAGCCGGAGCAGAAGCCGGCCGCCTTGCTGGACCGCTTGCCGTCGCGCCAGTAGTAGCGGGTTTGGACCACCAGCCGGTCGGGCGTGTCCTCGAGCACGTCGGCCTGGGTCACCTGCATCGAAGGGCTGATGCAGCGGGCACCTTCCTCCCAGGCATGCGCCCTATAGTAGGCTTCGATGGCGGCGACGGCGTCCGGATGGTCGGGCAGCGGCGGCTGCAGGGTGCTGCAGCCGGCCAGCGCGGCCAGCACCGCTGCCGCCAGCCAAGGTCGCATGTTCATCCGGGTCATGCCTCGTGGTCGAACGTGTTCCACCAGCGAAGTTGCCCTAATCCGGCCTGGCGGAGAAGGCCGGCACCCCTGGCGGAACGGTCGACCCGGCAGCCCGGACCCGGGATGGCCGGATCCGGGCGGGCTGTCTCGCTCAGAACGGCGTGGTCCGCGTGCTGATCGATTCCACGAACTTCACGACTAGGGCCCACTTGGCCGGGTCGCCCAGCCCGTCGGCGAACCGGCCGTTCCCGGTGCGGTGCTTGCGGTCGGCCACGACGCAGGCGATCGTCTCGCACGCCCCATTATGCATGTAGGGCGGTGCACCGAAGATGCCGAGCAGCGACGGCACGCTGAAGCCCACTCCCTTGCCGTCATTGTTGTAGTCGATGCCGAGCGCATCCTGCTGGGCCTGCAGGACGCCGGCCACGACGACGGGCGCTGCCTTCTCCGCTCCGCCGATATTGCCGTCGATCGGGTTGCCGCGGCCTCTGACGCCCAGGTTGAACGAGCCGACATCCTCCAAGAAGCGGTCCAGGAACTGGGCGGCCACCGGGTTGCCGAACACCGGGTCCTTGGCACAGCCGGGCAGGGCCGCATTGTTGATGTTCCGCTCGCAGAAGATGTCGGTGTTCCTGGGCGGCGGCCTGAAGTCGACGATGCTCTTGCTCCACAGCCCGCCATTGTGACACCGGGCGCAGCCGCCGGTCCGGAACAGGTCACGGCCCTGCCGGATCTGGGCGACGGGGACGCCACCCTGGATCTGCCGGCTGTCGAGCGGGCCGTTCAGCGGGCGCACCGCGAACTGCACCCACTCCTTCATCGCGTCGAGCGACTTCACCCTGGCCGAGCTGCCGGGCAGGGTGACCGTGGCCTGGTTGCGGTTGGCGTTGGACTTGAGGAAGTCGTTGATCACGCAGGGCGGCTGGTTCGGGTTGACGTCGCCCAGGATCAGGCCGTGGTTCGGGTCGAAATTGCTCTGCGGCGGCGGCGGCGCGCTGCAGTCGATCGGGGTGGCCAGGGCACCCGCGCTGGATACGTTGCGGGTGTTGAGGTCGAAGTCCTGCACCTGGTCGCGCAGGGCGGAGTAGTTCAGGATCCGCTGCTGGTTGCGGTTGTGCGGACTGAAGGTGCCGCCCAGCGAGAGGGACTTGCGCGGGCCGGCGTTGAACGACCAGACGATGCCGTCGGTCAGGCCCTTGAAGTGGCAGCTGGCGCAGTTCTGCCAGCCCTCCTGGGACAGGCGCTCGTCGGCCGACACCCGGCCGATCCGGTTGAAGTGCCCGCGGCTGGAGAAGAACATCTCCGCGCCGACCAGGATCCGCTCGGCCCGCGAGCCGGGCGCGGGCAGGGGCGTGGTGCGAACCACCTTCACCACCCGGTCCCGGGTCAGGTCGACGATGGAGACGTTGCGCGACACGAAGTTGTTGACGTAGGCGAACCTGCCGGCCGAATCGATCACGATGCCCTGTGGGTTCTTGCCGGCATTGTTGCCACGGGTCGCCGCATTGGCGGGATCGTTCAGGTCGACATAGCGGGTGGTGTCGCCGTCCACGGTGAAGCCGAGATTGCCGTTGCCGGCCACCCTGAGCTTGACCAGCAGGTCGCTGCCGGCCGAGACCGCGTAGGCGCTGCCGGCACCGCTGGGCCTGGTGAACGCGATCGCCCAGGTGTTGGCGAAGAACAGCCGCTTCTTGTTCGGCTCCGGGTTCCTGGCTCCCAGGTGCAGGTTCAGCGCGCCGTCGTCCTGCTGGTTGGCACCGTTGATGCCCCGGATGGTGTTGACGTAGGCCTCGGTGGAATTCTGGAACTGCAGCACGCCTTCCGGTGAAGCGGCGATGTTCGGCAGGTAGGCATTGTTGCCGTGGATCACGATGCTCTGCATCTGGTTCGGGAAGGCCGTGGAGGCGGTGCCTTTGACCGGGGTCCCGTTGGCGACGATCTGGAAGCCGGTCGCCTGCGGCTGCAACCGGATCGCCTTGGCCACCTTGTAGCCGCCGATGCCGCCAGCGCCCGTGTTGATGTCCAGGCGGCAGACCAGGCCCTCCCGGCCCTGATCGTCGGCCTGCACGCCGTTGCGCCTGGTGAAGGAAATGAAGCGGGTGACGTAGAGCTTCTTGCTGTCCTGCGTCACCGCCAGGCCGCGCGGCTGGAAATGGCGCTGGCGGTCGGGGTCGTTGCACAGGCTGTCGCGCAGGTCGACATGGCCGATGACCGTCCGCGTCGCCGCGTTGATGACGGTGATCGTGTCCTGGCCGCTGTTGGCGACGAACACCCGCCGGCCGTCCGGCGAGATCACGATGTTCCAGGGCTCGGCACCGGTCGTGATCGTCCGCTCGACCCGGGCCGACCAGCCGCCATAGCCGCTGTCGTTGATCCGGATCACCGTCACGCTGCTGCCGGCGGCATTGGCGACGTAGGCGTACCGGTTGTCCGGATCCAGGGCCACGCTCTCGGGCTCGTCACCGACCCTGATCTTGGCCAGTACGGACTTGTTGTCGGTGCGCAGCACCGAAACGCTGTCGTCGGCCGGATTCACGCTCCAGACCAGCCGGTCGTCCTGCGAGATCGCGATCGGGCTGGAATAGGTGGCGCCCTGATAGACGGCTCTCGCCGCCGCCTCACCCTCCTGGGCGGCTGCGGTCGGCGCGAGTGTGCCGATCGCCAGCGTCGAGCCCAGCAACAGACCGGCGAACGAGCGCCGGCGCTTCTTCCCCATTGCCTCGGTGTGCATCCGCGGACCCTCTCTCGAAGAACAAATTCTCCCAGCGCAGAGGAATGCCGCGTATCATAGCGGATCCGAGTATGATTTCAGCACGAATATTATAAATGATCTGCAATAGACTGTAGTTGCGCAATGTCCAGAAATATCACAGCATTACTCGATGTCATGTGCCTGTCATTGCATCCGAGGATGATGGTATGGCGATGGACCGAGGGTAGGCCGGTAACGGATGCTGCCGGTCTCCGCGACGATCAGCGAGCTGTATGCTCCCTCCATCGGAGAGCATGAGGCTTGCCGCAAACGAGGAAAATGCCAGCCACCGGTGGGCTGGCGATGCTTGCGGTGTAGTGTCCGGGGGCTGCCGTGCCTTGGGCATTTCAGGACACGGCACGCGGGTGCGGGGCCGCCTGCCGACCTACCCGACGGCGTCCGCCGGTTCGGGATCGTGGTGCACTTCGTTCTCGCCGGGCCAGGCCCGCATGGCCGCCTCGACGGTGGCCAGCAGCTCGTCCCGGCTGGCCCCGTCGCGTGCCTGGATCGTCATGCCCTGCGCCATGGTCTGATAGAAGGTGGCGAGGGCGGAAGTGTTGGTGCCAGCGGGCAGCTCGCCTTCCGCCAGCGCCTGGTCCAGCCGGTCGCACAGCCGCTGCAGCGACGCCTTGCGCCGCCGGGCGAGCTCCTCGGCCAGATGGCTGAATTCCTCGCCGCAGTTCATCGCCGAGGTCACCGTCATGCAGCCGCGCGGCAGGTCCGGCCGGGTCAGCCGGTCGGCCGTGGCGCGCAGCACCGCCTCGACCGCGGCCCGCGCCGTCGGTGCCTGGGCCATGATCAGGGCGGCGGAGCTCAGCACGTCGCCCTGGTAGCGGTCGAGGGCCTCCAGGAACAGCCGCTCCTTGTCGCCGAACGCGGCATACAGGCTGGGCGGGCTGATGCCCATGGCTTCGGTCAGGTCGGCGATCGAGGTCGCGGCATAGCCCTGGCGCCAGAACAGCAGCATGGCCTGCTCGAGCGCCGCGGCACGATCGAACGATCGCGGTCGTCCGCGCCGCTTCAGACATAGTTCGTCGGGGTTCGTCATGATGAACGATAGATGGGCGAAGGATGGACCACGAGCAAGGTCCGGCGCCCGGGCGGGGGCGGCGCTGTGCCAAGTGATATTTGTCACAATCCCCAGGGTTTGACGCGACGTCATCGCTGCCCATTTCGTAGCAACTGATACAGAACCTGGAAAAAGCGTCATGCCCGAGACCGCCGTCATCAGCCCTGACTCGGGCCGGCCTCGGACACTGCGTGCCGCAGGTGGGGGACAGTCATGACGATCAGTCGGATCTGGCGCATCGGCGCCGCCTTCGCTGCCCTGACAGCACTCGCCGCTTGTGGGGACGACGACCAGCAGCAGGCCGACGCGGCGCCCCCGCCGCCGGCCGTCACCGTGGCCAAGCCGCTCGTCCAGGAGATCGTCGACCGGGACGAGTTCACCGGCCGGTTCAACCCCTATGCCATCGTCGACGTGCGCGCCCGGGTGTCCGGCTATCTCGACCAGATCGCGTTCACGGACGGCCAGATGGTCAAGAAGGGCGACCTCCTGTTCGTCATCGACCAGCGGCCGTTCCGCAATGCGCTGCAGGAGGCCGAGGCGAACCTGGTCAGTGCCAGGGCGCGCCAGCAGCTGGCGGCCACCGACCTGGAGCGGTCGCGGGCCCTGGTATCCACCTCGGCGGTCGCCAAGGCGACCTTCGACCAGCGCCTCCAGGACAAGCAGGTGGCCGATGCCGGCGTGCAGTCGGCGGAGGCGGAGCTGGCCAAGGCGAAGCTCGACCTGGAGTTCACCGAGGTGCGCGCCCCGCTGGACGGGCGCATCTCGCGCCGGCTGGTCGATATCGGCAATCTGGTGTCGGGCGAGCCGTCGGCCACCATCCTGACCACGATCGTGGCGCTCGACCCGATCTATTTCGACTTCGACATGAGCGAGAGCGAGTTCTTGGCCTATAGCCGGGCCGCGGCCGAGGGGCGGATGGCCTCGCAGCGCGACGGCAAGGTGGAAGTCGTGCTGCGCCTGCCCGACGAGCAGAACTGGTCGCTGAAAGGCACGCTCGACTTCCTGGACAACCGGATCGACCCGGCGAGCGGCACCCTGCGCGCCCGCGCGGTCGTCGAGAACCCGAACCTGTTCCTCACGCCCGGCCAGTTCGGCCGCCTCGGCATGCCGGGTTCCGAGCCCTACGAGGCGATCCTGGTGCCGGACCGGGCCGTGCTGAGCGACCAGGCGCGCAAGCTGATCATGACGGTGGATGCCGAGAACGTGGTGCAGCCCAAGGTCGTGCGGATCGGGCCGCTCCATGACGGCCTACGCGTCGTGCGCCAGGGCATCACCGGCGAGGACGACGTGATCGTGGACGGGCTCGTGCGTGCGCGGCCGGGTGCCAAGGTGACGCCCGAGCCCGGCAAGGTCGAGGTCGAAGTCGCGACGACTGAGAACTGAGGAGCGGTCGATGCGCTTCACCCATGTGTTCGTCGACCGCCCGATCCTGGCGGCGGTCGTCTCGATCATCATCACCATCGTCGGCGGCATCGCCTATCTGGGCCTGCCGGTGGCGCAGTATCCCGAGGTGGCTCCGCCCACCGTCACGGTGACGGCGAGCTATCCCGGTGCCTCGGCGGAGACCGTGGCCGACACGGTGGCGGCACCGCTGGAGCAGGAGATCAACGGCGTGGAGGACATGCTCTACATGTCCTCGCAGTCCACCGCCGATGGCGCGCTGACCATCACCATCGCCTTCGAGCTCGGCACCGACCTGGATAAGGCGCAGGTGCTGGTCCAGAACCGCGTCTCGATCGCGGAGGCGAGCCTGCCCGAGGAGGTCCGTCGCCTGGGCATCACCACCCAGAAAAGTTCGCCCGACATGCTGATGGTCATCCATCTGCTGTCGACCGATCCGGGCGTGGACCTGCTCTATCTTTCCAACTACGCGGTGCTGCAGGTCCGTGACGTGCTGTCCCGGGTCGACGGGGTGGGCGATGTCCGCCTGTTCGGTGCGCGCGAATATTCGATGCGGGTCTGGATCGACCCGGAGCGCGCGGCGGCCCTGGACCTGACGCCGGGCGAGATCGTCGAAGCGCTGCGCGCGCAGAACGTCCAGGTTGCCTCGGGCGTGCTGAACCAGCCGCCCAATCCGTCGCCGGGCGACTTCCAGCTCAACCTGGAAACCAAGGGCCGGCTGGTCGAGCCCAAGGAATTCGCCAACATCGTGGTCAAGACCGACGGCAGCGGGCGGGTGACCCGGATCCGCGACGTGGCCCGGGTGGAGGTCGGTGCCGTCGACTATTCGACCAACGGCTACCTCGACGAGGACCCGGCTTTGCCACTGCTGGTGTTCCAGCGTCCGGGCTCCAACGCGCTGGCGACATCCCAGGCGCTGCACGCCACCATGGAGGAATTGTCGCACAACTTCCCCCATGGCCTGGAATACCGGATCGTCTACGACCCGACCGAGTTCATCGCCGAATCGGTGCACGAGGTCTACAAGACCATCTTCGAGGCCGTGGCGCTGGTCGTGATCGTGGTGATCCTGTTCCTCAAGACCTGGCGGGCCTCGATCATCCCGATCCTGGCGATCCCGGTCTCGCTGATCGGCACCTTCGCGGTGATGGCCGCGATGGGCTTCTCGCTCAACAACCTGTCGCTGTTCGGCCTGGTGCTGGCGATCGGCATCGTGGTCGATGATGCGATCGTCGTGGTGGAGAATGTCGAGCGCAACCTCGCGGCCGGCATGACGCCCAACGAGGCCGCGCACCGGACCATGGACGAGGTCGGCACCGCCCTGGTGGCGATCGCCCTCGTGCTGATCGCGGTGTTCGTGCCGACCGCCTTCATCACCGGCATCTCCGGCCAGTTCTACCGGCAGTTCGCGCTGACCATCGCCGCTGCCACCGGCATCTCCCTGATCGTGTCGCTGACGCTGAGCCCGGCCCTGGCAGCATTGCTGCTGAAGCCGCACGACCCGCACCACAAGCCAGGCCGGCTGGCCCGGCCGGTGCACGCCTTCTTCCGCGGCTTCGACTATGTGTTCGACCGGGTCTCGGGCGGCTATGCCGGCCTGACCCGGCGGCTGGTGCGCCTCCCGGTGCTGATCCTGCTCGTCTATGCCGGCCTCCTGGGCTTCACCTGGTTCCAGGTGGAGCGCACGCCCGGCGGCTTCATTCCCGAGCAGGACCAGGGCTACCTGATCACCGTGATCCAGCTCCCGCCCGGCTCGTCCCTGGACCGTACCGACAAGGTGGTGCGCGAGGTGGCGGGACTGATCCGGGAAACCCCTGGCGTCGCCCACAGCGTGGCCTTCTCCGGCTTCGACGGCGCCACCTTCACCAACACGCCCAGCGGCGGCGTGATCTTCTCGGCGCTGGCTCCGTTCCCGGAGCGGGCGGCGGCGGGCCAGGACGCGAACACGATCCTTGCCGAGTTCCGCCAGCGCCTGGGCGGGGTCCAGGAAGCGATGGTGTTCAGCCTGATGCCGCCACCGGTCCGTGGCCTGGGCACGGGCGGCGGCTTCAAGATGATGATCCAGGACCGCAACGGCCGCGGCCTGCCGGCGCTGGAGGAGGCGACCCAGGCGGTGGCCGCGGCCGCCAATGCCGAACCGGGCCTCACCTCGGTATTCTCCCTGTTCAGCACCAAGACGCCCAAGGTCTATGCCGACATCGACCGGGTGCAGGCGGAGATGCTGGAGGTCCCGGCCTCCAGGGTGTTCGAGGCGCTGGAGGTCTATCTCGGCTCCGCCTACGTCAACGACTACAACCTGTCCGGGCGCACCTTCCGGGTGACCGCGCAGGCCGACTGGCCCTATCGCCAGACCCCGCGCGACGTGGCGAGGCTCAAGACCCGCAGCGACAACGGCGCCATGGTGCCGCTGGGCTCGGTCGCGACCTTCCGCGACATCACCGGGCCCTACCGGGTGGCGCGCTACAACCTCTACCCGGCGGCCGAGCTGCAGGGCTCGACCCTGCCGGGCACGTCGAGCGCCCAGGCGCTGGACAAGATGGAGCGGCTGGCGGGCGAACTCCTGCCGAGCGGCTTCGCCTATGAGTGGACCGAGCTGTCGCTCCAGGAGAAACTGGCCGGCAACACCGCGGTGTTCGCCTTCCTGGCGGCGGTCGTGTTCGTGTTCCTGGTGCTGGCGGGCCTCTATGAGAGCTGGCTCCTGCCGCTGGCGGTGATCCTGATCGTGCCGATGTGCGTGCTCGCGGCGATCAGCGGCGTGCTGGCCGCGGGCTTTGCCAACGACATCCTGGTGCAGATCGGCCTGGTCGTGCTGATCGGCCTGGCGGCGAAGAACGCGATCCTGATCGTGGAGTTCGCCAAGCAGGCCGAGGAGCGGGGCATGAACCGGCTGGATGCGGCGGTGGAGGCGGCGCGTACCCGGCTGCGCCCGATCGTCATGACCTCCCTGGCCTTCATCCTGGGCGTGGTGCCGCTGGTGATCAGCACCGGGGCGGGGGCCGAGATGCGCCGCACGCTCGGCACCACCGTGTTCGCGGGCATGCTGGGGGTGACCCTGTTCGGCCTGCTGTTCACGCCGGTGTTCTACGTGGTCTGCCGCTGGCTGGCCGGCCGGCGGCGCAGCCGGACCCAGGCGGCGGTGCCGGCCGCGTGACCGGCCGGGCGGCGGGGAGGGTGCGACACCTCCCCGCCGCTCCGCCCCGACGGCGCCGACGGGCTTGACCGGCCCGGCGGCGCCGTTTCTTGTGCCAGATCGGGACGGCGTGCGCGGCGGTCCGCGCAGCGCGATCACGGAAATGGCTGGGCATGGGCGGTGAGCGGCCGGTCTTGTGGGGCAACCTGGCCGGGGTCGCCGGCAACCTCGTCTGGGCGACCACCATCCCGGTGACGGAGATCCTGCTGGCGACCTGGCCGCCCTTGGCCCTGGCGGCCGCCCGGCTGCTCGTCGCGGCACTGGGCGTGCTCCTGCTGTTCCCGCTGCTGCGCCGCCCGCTGCTTCTGGGCGGCATTCCCTGGCCGGTCGTGCTGCGCCTGTCCTGCTTCTACATGGTGCCGTCCGTGGCGCTGATGATCTGGGGGCAGGATCTGTCCGACCCGATGGCGGCCGCGATCGTCTTCACCACCATGCCGCTGGTATCCGCCGTGATCGGCGCGGTGCAGGGTACGGAGCGGGTGCGTGGCAGCCTGCTGCTGGCTGTCGGCCTGGCGATCGCCGGCGGGATCCTGGCCAGCGGCAGCTTCGAGCAGGGTGCGCCCGGCTTTCGCGGCGGCGAGGTGGTGCTGCTCGTCTCGATCACGCTCTGGGCGCTGTTCTCCCGCGGCATCGTGCGCGACCTGCGCGGCCACGATTCCCTCACACAGTCGCTGGTGACGCTGGCGGCCGGTGGCGCCGCGCTCACTCTGCTTTCCGCCGGGCTGACGGGCGCCGGCTGGCTGCCGCCGGTGGCGCCCGATGGGCGAGAGATCCTGCTGCTGCTCTGGATGGGCTGCATCGGCATCGGCCTGTCCATGCCGCTCTGGTTCCTGTCGGTGCGGCTCCTGGGCGTGACCATCGCGTCGATGCACCAGAACCTGCTGCCGTTCTATGTCGTGGTGCTGGCGGTGCTGCTGGGCCAGGGCGAGATCGGCGGTCGCACCCTCGCAGGTGCCGCTCTGGTGAGCCTGGGCGCACTGGTGGCCCAGCTTCCCTGGGCCAGGATGTGGCGCGGCCGGGCTACCCCTGTCTGAGCCCTTGCTCTGTCTTGCGGTCGCTGCAAGTTCAGGACGGAGCCATTGTCCGGGAGGGGAGCATGCCGCATATCGCCGTGATCGTCGGAAGCCTCCGGCGGGAATCCATCAACCGCAAGCTCGCGCAGGCACTCGCCAGGCTCGCCGGGAGCCAGTGCCGGTTCGACCTGCTCGAGCTGGGCGACATCCCGCTCTACAACGAGGACCTGTTCGATCCTGAGCCACCGGCACCGGTCCAGCGGATGAAGGCAGCGGTCACAGAGGCCGACGCGGTGCTGTTCGTGACGCCGGAGTACAACCGCTCGTTCACGCCGGCGGTGAAGAACGTGCTGGACTGGGGCAGCCGGCCGTACGGCAAGAGCTGCTGGCCGGGCAAGCCCGCCGCGATCGTCGGCGCTTCGCCGGGTGCGATCGGTACTGCCGTGGCCCAGTCTCACCTCCGCCATGTCCTGGTCGGGCTGGGCATGGCGCTGATGGGCCAGCCGGAGATCTATCTGACCTTCAAGCCCGACATGATCGATGCCGAGCACAACGTGGTGGACGACCGCACCCGCCAGCTCCTGGGCAACCACCTGGCTGCCTTCCTCGCCTGGATCGAGCGTCACCGGCCGGGCTGATCCGCCGGGCCAGCGGTCAGCCGGTCCAGCAGGAACGCCGCGCGTGCCGCCACGGGCAGGCGCGGCACCTCGACCAGCGTATAGCCGAGCTCGCCATAGGTCCTGACCATCTCGGCATGGGTCTGCCTGGCGATCTCCGGCGACTGGCGGCGCTCCCGGTCCTGGACGAAGATCTCGGGCCAGGGCGGGCAGACGAATACCTGGCGATGGTAGCGGTACGTGCGTGCGGCATCCGTCAAGGCGGGCGGCACCGGCAGGCCCTCCAGGCGCAGATAGCCCAGCACGTCCGGGATGCCGCGATCGAACCAGAGCCGGGAGCTGCCGGCGGCGCGGTGGAAGTTCGCCAGCTCGCGCTCCAGCATGGCCCGGGTGAAGGCAGTCCGGTCGCCCCAGGGCAGGGCATTGCCGCCACTTCTCACCTGCTCCTGGATGATGGCGCGGCCGGTCTCGGCGACGCACCGCTCGCCAAGTCCGTTCAGGGCGGCGAGCAGCGTGCTCTTGCCCGAGCCGGGGCCGCCGGTGAGCACGATGCGACAGGGCTGGTGCAAGGATGGTTCCTCCGATCGTCGGTCAGGTGCGGCCATGGGTGCCGGACGGATCGACTTTTGCCAGGGACTTGCTAATCCGCCCCGGGGCCGGCCTTGCCGCCGGCGCCATGTCCATTTCTCAGCAAAGGCAGGAACTTGACCGGACCTCTCGCGCTCTACCGGGAGAAGCTCGCCGATGGCGGGCTGAAGGCCGATCCCGATCAGGAGCGGGCGGTCCAGCGCCTGCAGCGCCTGCACGACGAGCTGGCGGCCCGTCCGCCACGGGACGGCAATGGCGGCAATGGCGGCAATGGCGGCGGGTTCTGGAGCGGCCTGTTCGGCCGCAAGGCGTCGCCCGCGCCGCCGCCGGTCAAGGGCCTGTATCTCTGGGGATCGGTCGGCCGCGGCAAGTCGATGCTGATGGACCTGTTCGTCGCGGCCACGCCGGAGCCGAGGACCCGGCGGGTCCACTTCCATGCCTTCATGCTGGAAGTGCAGCGCCGGCTGCACGAGCTGCGCCAGGCCGGTGCGGAGGGCGATCCGGTCGGGCGGCTGGCCGATGCGATCGCCGCCGAGACGCGGCTATTGTGCTTCGACGAGTTCCACGTGGTCAACATCGCGGACGCGATGATCCTGGGCCGGCTGTTCACCGGCCTGTTCGATGCCGGCGTCACCGTGGTCGCGACCTCGAACTGGCCGCCGGAGCGGCTGTACTGGAACGGGCTGAACCGCGAGCGCTTCTTGCCGTTCATCGCGCTGCTGCAGGAGCGGGTCGACGTCCTGAGCCTGAACGGCCCGGTCGATTACCGGGTCGAGCGGCTGCGCGACCTCGCCACCTGGTTCGCCCCCCTGGATGAGGCAGCGGCCGAGGCGGCGGAACGGCTGTTCCTGGCGCTGACCGACGGGCAGCCGGGGGCACCGGTCGATCTGTCCGTAGGTGCCCGCAGCCTGAGGGTCGCCCGGGCCGAGGGGCCCATCGCCTTCTTCGACTTTCCCGAGCTGTGCGACCGGCCGCTGGGATCCGCCGATTATCTGGCGATCGCCGAGCGCTTCCGGGTCGTGTTCCTGGCCGGCGTCCCGATCCTGGCCCCGGCCCGGCGCAACGAGGCCAGGCGCTTCATGACCCTGGTCGACGTGCTCTACGAGAACCGGCGCCTATTGGTGGTCACCGCGGCCGGACGGCCGGACGAGCTCTACCCGGTCGGGGAGGGTGCCTTCGAGTTCCAGCGGACGGTCAGCCGGCTCCTGGAGATGCAGAGCAGTGCCTGGCTGGAAGCCGCGGATGCGGCGGGCGGCGAACTCCTGCGCCGGGACTTCGCCCCGTTCGCGCTGACCTCGGACCTGAACTGAACCACGCCACGCATCCGCGGCGGTGGCCGCGGCGATGAGGCCCAGTGCTGCCGGCAGGGCGGCGAACGGCATCGCCAGCACGGTCATGGCCGGGCGTGCTGTATGAATCTGGCCGAGGCCGTCCCAGAACAGCCAGGCGGTGGCCAGGAGGAAGCCCGCGGCCGCCGTCCAGGGCAGGGCGGCACTCGCTCCGCCTCTCACCGCCGGCAGGAGCCGGCGCCAGCACCAGGCGACGGCCAGCATCCCGGTCCACGGTGCGGTGGCGAGCAGGGTCAGGAGCAGGGGCGACACCTGCTCGGGTACGGCCGTGCCACTCACCGCACCCGCCCAGGCCAGCGCCCACTGGTTGAACGTGCCATGGCTGAACCAGGCGGCCGCGAACGCCAAGGCGGCAGCGCCCAGACCGGCGGTCGGCCTAGCCAGCAGCACCACCGCGGCAGCGATTCCGGCGGCGTAGTGGGCTGGCAGTGAAACCAGGCTGCGGATCAGCAGGAGCGTGCCGTCCTCGCCCGTGCCCGCCAAATAGAGCAGGTTCTCGTAGCTGCCGAAGCCCAGCGAGATCAGGATCGCGGCCTCGGCGCGGGCCGGCGCCGCCGCGACCGGCAGGCGCGGCGCCAGTACCAGCCAGAGCGCCAGGGCCTTGGCCAGTTCCTCCAGCATCCCGGATTCCAGCCAGCCGCTGGCCAGCGTGGCATAGGCGGGCGGCATGGCGGAGGCGAACGGCGCCACGATCGCGAAGGGGGCCAGCAGCGGTGCCAGCAGCATGCCCAGGCCGAAGGCATCGGCGCGCTGGCGGGGCGTGGCGGCATGGGCGGTGCGGGCGAGCGTCAGGAGCAGGAGCAGGCCCGGCATCGCCAAGGCGGCTGGCAGCCAGAGCAGGCCGCTCATGGCAGGTCGCCGCCCGGGATGCCGACCAGCAGGCCCAGCAGCCCGAACAGCGCCAGTGCCGCGCCCGCCACCAGCGGCGGCAGCAGCAGGGGACGCAGACGGCAGGGCCGGCCGATCCGGCCCCGGCCGGCCAGCGTCGCCAGCACGGCGTGCGCCAGCAGGAGCATCAGGACGGCGGCGCCCGGCCGGCCGTGCCACAGCAGCAGGAAGGGCGCGGCCAGTGCCGCCGTGGCTGCGGCCGGCAACCCGGCCGACAGTGCCCACCACCCGCCGAACAGGAGCGCTGGCCATGCGGCCGGCCTGATCTCGTCGTCGCGCTGCGCCTGGTCGTCCATGGAGCGCCTTCCGCTGATCGCCTGCCGCATCGCTAGCCGGTTTCACGCCGGGCGTGCGGGACCATCACGGTTAACGCACATTAAGGTACCGTGGCGGGACCGGTGCCGTCTGCCGTCAGCCCACCTGGCAGAGCCGCCAGGGGCCGATGTCGACATGGAGATGGTCGTGGTGGAAGCGGTCGGCCGGCGGACCCAGCACGACCTGGAAGTGCCGGCACGCCGCCTTGCCGACCGCGCGCAGGAACCGGCCGGCGGCGTCTTGGCGGTACCAGTCCCGCGCGACGTCGATGCGGCGGCCATCCGCGAGCTGGAAGCCGCGCACGTCGATCGCGCGTGCCGAGGCATGGAGGCTGGGCCGGCTGCTGTTGCCGGTCATCGAGCGGCAGGACCAGCTCCCGGCAGTCAGCACGGCCGTCACCGGCGCACCGGCCTCTGTCCGGGCGAGCCGGTCCAGTTCCGGCACGAAGCCGGTCCAGGCGGCCGCCATGGCACAGGAGGTCTCGAGCGGCGGCAGCAGCGCCGGGCCGGCGCGCTCGAGAACCAGAGGCTGATCCACGCTGCAGGCACCGCCCGGCGCTGCCGGCCAGGGGCCGAAGTGCGCGCCGGATCCTGCGAGCGCCGCCATGCAGCCCGGATCGGTCGGGGGAGTGGCAGGCTGCCGCGTACCGCAGCCGGCGAGCAGTGCCAGCAGGGCCAGGGCAATGCAGCCGGGCAGGAATCGAACAAAGTCTTTCGGCATTAACGCTGGATTCACCGGTAGGAAGCGAAGATGGCGCAAGGCGGCGGGGCCATGCTCGCGTGCGGGGTCCGTGGCCGCCGTCTGTCCT
>Ga0182739_1002470_pt1 | contig 17256 bp, 15 predicted proteins | sample eDN5th30CBELigBY_FD_128873 | JGI IMG/M metagenome (GOLD analysis project Ga0182739, IMG submission 128873) | Enriched backyard soil microbial communities from Emeryville, California, USA - eDNA 5th pass 30_C BE-Lig BY (version 2) (version 2) | ecosystem: Environmental > Terrestrial > Soil >... | reverse complement strand
GTGACGAGATGGCTCCAAAGGCCGGAGATGCAAGGCGGGCGCAGGTTGAAAAGCCTGAGTGCATGGGTACATGCTCGATGGCTTTTCAAACAAGCCCAACGCCGCAGATTCGGTCTTTGGGGCCATCGCAGTAGAGCGCTCATGAATAAAGCAGGCTAAATGCTTTTGGCTCCGGTCGGGTCCGGATCAATACCGGATGTGGAGCGAGCGCAAAAGGACGCGGTCAATCTGCCCCGTCACCGGGAGGCGTCGGGAGACCTGGTACGAGCGGATCGCCGAACTGGTGCGCGGCCCGAAGTCGCCGTCGATCCGGCCGCGGTAAAAGCGCCGTTTGGCCAACTCGCGCTGGACATCGCGAACGGTGCCCCGGGAGTAGTAGACCGACCGGGGAGGGTAACGGTGGGACGGCTTCACCACCACCGTCGTGGTGCGCTGGTACGAAGCGGCTTCAGCCGGGATCGCGGAAAAGACCATCACTGCGAGGAGCGGAGTGGCAAAACGGAGACGGAACGGTTTCATTTTCATAGGAATCATCGGTTTGGGGTGGATTTCTTTAAAAGTGCAGGGGGGGCCGTCGGATATCGGCACGACTCCGGCATGGACTTGACGACCGAAGTCTTCAAGAGAGGGATCGGGAGCCGGCGCGGGCGTGCGCCGGGTCAACTCAAGTGAACGGGGCGAAGCCCCGGGGCGGTTACAGCAGCCGCAGGGAACGAAGCAGGTTCCCATCGACCCGACCGGTCACCGGGAGGCCGCGGTCGACCTGGTAGGTGCGGATCGCCGCACGGGTACGGGGACCCATCGCCCCGTCCAGGGCCCCTCCATAATAGCCGAGCCTGGCCAGTTCGCGCTGAACCTCGTAAGTGGACGGCGCAGCGCTCTGGACGGTGACGGGGCGGACCACGGTGACCGGTCGGCCATAAACCACCGGAGCAGGGGCATAATAGGGAGCATAGTAAGGGCGATAATAAGAACGGTAGTAGGGAGAGGCGTAATAGGGAGAAGAGTAAATGCCGACGCTGACCCGCGGAGCGCGGTAATAGGAGCGCGAAGAATAGTAACCGGAGTGGTAACTGCGGGAGGAGCGGTGGTGATGCCCATGGCGACCGGCGAAAACCGGCGTCACCATCGCACCGAGAAGCAGGGCGACCAGAAAGGGAAGAGTCGGGCGAATTTTGGGAAACGGCGTTTTCATAGCGTCACTGCAAGGTTGGACCACCGGAGGGGTCAAATTATTCAATGGAACCCGAAACTATTTTGCCGCGTTCGGCGGCCCCGGTTACAGGGAGGCGACAAAAAGGCCGCGAAATTCCATGCCGGCCGCGCTGTTCTCACCGCTGACTTCGACGCTCAGGGTCAACCGGCCCTTGCCCCGGCGCAAGTATTGGTGGTGAAATTTTTTCCATTCGGCGGCCTCCGGTTCGCGCACCCTCGCCCGGAACTCCCCGGCGACCGGTCGGCGGTAAACGGCGTGCCCTTCCTGGATCACCACATGCGCATCGCCGTCGCCCAGCTTGAGCCAGAGAAACGTGTACCCGGCCACCGTGGCCAGCGCGCACAGGCTTCCGCCGAAGATGGTGCCGAGATGGTTGTGGTTGACTCCCTCCGGGGCGGAGAGCACCAGTTCCCCCGCCGGGCCGAACCCGACGCGAATTTCCATCCAGCGGGTGAGCGGGATCTTCTCGTAGAGATAATTCTCGATCTCGGCAGGGGTTTGCGGGAGCGAAGTCATTAACGTTGCCCGGGCAGCGAGATGCCACACAGTTTTTTATAAAGGCCGACCGCGTACGAATCGGTCATCCCGGCGATGAAATCGGTCATCAGTTGAAGCCGCGTGTACGGATCGCGCGAAGGCTCCCGGCCGGGGCCGATGAACTGTTCGGGGATCAGCCGGAGCAGCGTCCGCGTGCGTCCGGAGTAGCCCCCCTCCCGTCGCGCAGCGCGTTCCTCCACCGCTCCGACCACCAGGTCGAGCAGCCCGCCGATCACCTGAAACCCGGCGACCTCGATCTCCAACCCCCGCGCGCTGGAGTAGATCGTCTCGCGCGAGCGTTTTTCGATCACGCGCAACGGTTCGGCCACGGCGGTGCATTCGATGAGCGGCGTCTCGAATTCTCCGTGAAGCAGCGCCTCTTCATGCGCGAGGAAAACATCGCAGACCTGCGCCAGCACGTCGCCGATCGCCACCGCGCGGAGAAACTCGATCCGCTCCTTTTCCCGCTGCATTTTTTCGGCGCGCAGGAGGTGCTTTTTCGGGTCGACGAGCAACCCGGCAAAAGCGTCGCGCACCTCCTCATAGGAAAGGATGCCGATGCGCACCCCGTCTTCGAAATCGACCAGGCGGTAACAGATGTCGTCGGCGGCCTCCACGGCAAAGGCGAGCGGGTGGCGGCACCATTGTGCCGGGTCCGCGCCGTTGGCTTCCGGTGGCCGCGGCAACATCCCCGTTTCGGCGGCGACTTCCCGGAACAGCCCGATCTCGGACCGGAAAAAGGACGATTTCCGGGTGCTTACCCGCCCTTTGCCGCATCCCGCCGCCGTCACCGGGTACTTGGCGAACGCCCCGAGCGTCGCACAGGTCAACTGCAAGCCGCCCCGGTTGTCGGGCATCTGGAGCGCGGAAAGAACCCGGAACCCCTGCGCGTTCCCTTCAAAGCGGGTGAAATCGGCCCGTTGCTCCTCGCTTAAAAGGGCGTGAAACGGGCGCGCCACCTCCGAGCGCTCAAACCAGAGCCGGATCGCATCCTCCCCCGAGTGGCCAAAGGGCGGGTTGCCGATGTCGTGCGCCAGGCATGCCGCAGCGACGATCGCCCCGACATCCGAAGGGTGGATGGAGGAGCCGGTCGGCCTCTGCGCAATCCTTTCCCCGATCATCGTCCCGAGCGAGCGCCCGACGCACGCCGCCTCCAGGCTATGGGTCAGCCGGGTGCGCACATAGTCGCTCTCCGCCAGCGGGAAGACCTGCGTCTTGTCCTGCATCCGGCGAAAGGCGGAGGAAAAAACGATCCGGTCATAATCGCGCTGAAACGGCGAACGCTCCGGGCGGGGCGTGTCGGTGCGATCTCTCCCAAGGCGCTTTGCGGAAAGGAGCGTATCCCATTGCATCATATCGCCGCCACCATGCCACTGCCATGTGCGGGAGGAAAGCGTTAAAGCGGGCCCCGTCATGCGGGGGGAGGTCCATACCCGCCGCCGGTCGGCGTCCGGATGGTGATCGCCTCTCCGGCCTGCAGCCGGGTTTCGGCGCAGCCGGGGAGTTCTTCGCTCTCGCCGGTGTTGCGGCGGACGGTGTTGCGGCCCGGCTCGCCGGGAGCGCCCCCTTTGAGGCCGGGCGGGGGGAGGCGGCGGTGGCCGGAGAGGATGGCGCATTGCATCGGTTCCAGGAAACGGAGGGTGCGGGAGGTGCCCTCGCCCGCGTTCCAGCGCCCCTTGCCGCCCGAGCCGTGGCGGATGTGGAAATCCTCCAGCACCACCGGGAAGCGCGATTCAAGGATCTCCGGATCGGTCAGGCGCGAGTTGGTCATGTGGGTGTGGACGGCGGCGGCTCCGTGGAAACCTTCCCCGGCGGGCGCTCCCGAGCAGAGCGTTTCGTAATATTGGTGCCGGTCGTTGCCAAAGGTCAGGTTGTTCATTGTCCCCTGCGCGGGAGCGAGCACGCCAAAGGCGGCAAAGAGGCAGTTGGTCACCGCCTGGCTCACCTCGACATTGCCCGCCACCACGGCCGCCGGGTGGCGCGGGGAGAGCATGGAGCCCTCCGGGGCGATGATGTGGACCGGCCGCAGGCAACCGGCGTTCATCGGGATGTTTTCCTCCACCAGCACGCGGAAGGCGTAGAGCACGGCGGCGCGCGTGACCGGTTCGGGCGCGTTGAAGTTGTCGGGCTGCTGCGGCGAGGTGCCGGTGAAATCGACCGTCGCCTCCCGTTTTTCGCGGTCGATGGAGATCGCAACACGAATCTCGCACCCCTGGTCCATCGGATAGCTATTCCGCGCCTCCGCCAGCCTGGCGATGACCCGGCGCACGCTCTCCTCGGCATGGTCCTGAACATGCCCCATGTACGCTTCCACCACGGGAAGGCCATACTGTGCGATCATCCTGCGCATCTCCGCCACGCCCCGTTCGTTGGCGGCGATCTGCGCCTTCAGATCGGCCACATTCTGCGCGACATTGCGGGCGGGGTGGCGCGCCTGTGTCAGGAGCAAGATCAACTCGCGCTCCCGGAACCGGCCCCGCTCCATCAACCTGAAATTGTCGATGTAGACCCCTTCCTCCTCGATGTTGCGCGCGTTGGGCGACATTGAGCCGGGGGTGATCCCGCCGATGTCGGCATGGTGCCCGCGCGAAGCAACCCAGAAGAGGAGATCGCTCCCCCCTTCATCAAAAACCGGCGTGCAGACGGTGATGTCGGGCAGGTGCGTGCCGCCGTTGTACGGGGCATTGATCGCGAAAACATCGCCCGGCCGCACGTCCCGGTTCTGGCGGATGATCGCTTCCACCGAACGGTCCATTGACCCGAGATGAACCGGCATGTGCGGCGCATTCGCCACGAGCGCGCCGGTGCGGTCGAAGATGGCGCATGAAAAATCGAGCCGTTCCTTGATGTTGACCGAACTGGCGGTGTTCTGGAGCGTCACCCCCATCTGCTCGGCGATCGACATCAGCAGATGGTTGAAAATCTCCAGCATGACCGGGTCGGCTTCGGTGCCAACGGTAGTCCGTTTCGGAAGGGGCGCGCAACGTTGCAGCAGCAGATGACCGTGCGCCTCGGCGGTTGCCTTCCAGCCCGGCTCGATCACCACCGTCTGGTGCGGCTCCATCAGCAGCGCGGGCCCGGCGAGGCTTTGGCCCGGAGCCAATGCCTCCCGGCGGTGAACCGGCGCTTCGTGCCAGCTCCCGTCGGAATAGAAACGGCTGCGCAGGAGCGGCGGGGGGAGCGGTTCCGGCGTTGCGGGCAGCGGCGTGGCGTCGGCAGCAGCCTCCATCGTCTCACCGCCGATCGCCTCCACGGAAAGAGCGTCGAGGATCACCTCGCGGGTTTCGTCGATGAACCCGAACCGCGCCCGGTGAGCCGTCTCGAACGCTTTGCGCAACGCGGCATCCCCCGCGCCCTGCGCCTCGGTCGGAAACGCTTCGCCTTCCCCTATCCGGAACGCGGGCAGCTCCAGCGAAGTATCGGTCCCGCCATAACGAAGATGGGCGCGCACCTCCGCGGCGATCTGCCCGCGCGCGATTCCCTGGGCGGCCACTTCGGCGCACACCTCCTCAAAACATGGTCGGGCGGCTTCCAGCAGCAGAGGGGCGGTATCGGCTCCGAGCGCCTGCCCGAGCGAGACCTGCCGAAGGGCGCGCAACTGCGCCAGCCCCATGCCATAGGCGGAAAGGAGGCCGGAAAACGGATGAATCATCACGCTCGGGATGCCGAGCGCGTCGGCCACCAGGCAGGCGTGCTGTCCGCTCGCCCCGCCAAAGGCGTTGAGCAGGTAACGGGAGACATCGTACCCGCGCGCCACGGAAATTTTCTTGATCGCACCCGCCATGTTGGCTACCGCGATCTTCAAAAACCCGTCGGCCACCGCTTCCGCCGAACGCCCGTCGCCCACCTCCGTCGCCAGCGCTTCAAACGCCGCCCGCACCCCCTCGCGGTCGAGCGGCTGGTCCTGCCCGGGTCCGAAAATGGCCGGGAAAAGCGACGGGATCAGCTTGCCGACCATCACGTTGGCGTCGGTCACTGTCAGCGGCCCGCCGCGCCGGTAGCTTTTCGGCCCCGGGTCCGCCCCCGCCGACTCCGGCCCGACCCGGAAGCGGCTCCCGTCGTAACGGAGGATCGACCCGCCACCCGCTGCGACGGTGTGGATCGCCATCATCGGCGCGCGCATCCGCCCCCCGGCCACCTCGGTCTCGTGCGTCCGTTCGTAGTGGCCGTCGAAATGTGCGACATCGGTGGATGTCCCTCCCATGTCAAAGCCGATCACGCGCGGAAACCCGGCCTGCACCGCCGTCTGCGCCAGCGCCACCACGCCCCCCGCCGGGCCGGAAAGGATCGCATCCTTCCCGCGCAACCGCTCCCCGCTGGTCAGCCCCCCGGAACTCATCATCAGCATCAGCCGGATGCCGGTCCGTTCGATCTCCAGTTCCGCGGTCACCTGCGCCACATACCGTTGCAACAGCGGCGAAAGGTAGGCGTCGACCACCGTCGTATCCCCCCGGCCGACCAGTTTGATGAGCGGCGACACCTCGTGGCTTGCCGAGACCTGCGCAAACCCGGCTTCCCGCGCGATCCGGGCCGCCGCCTGTTCGTGGGCGGGATGGCGGTAGGCATGGAGAAAGACGATCGCCAGCGAACGGTACCCCGCCAGTTCCCCCAGCACGCGGCGGAGTTGCCTTTCGTCGAGCGGCGTTTCCACCGTCCCATCGGCCCGCACCCGTTCGTCGATCTCCACCACGCGGTCGTAAAGCAGGTCGGGCTTGCGGATCTCGCGGGCAAAAATATCGGCGCGCGCCTGGTAACCGATCGCCAGCGCATCGCGAAAGCCGCGCGTGATCAGGAGCGCCGTCGGCTCCCCCTTGCGTTCCAGCAGCGCGTTGGTCGCGACCGTCGTTCCCATGCGGACCTCGTTGACCAGCCCGGCGGGAATCGGCTCCCCGGCTTCAAGCTCCAGCAGGCGGCGGATACCGGCCATTGCGGCATCGCGATAAATGCCCCGGTTTTCGGAAAGCAGCTTGCACGCATGCAGGACCCCCGCCGGGTCACGCCCGATGATGTCGGTAAACGTCCCGCCCCGGTCGATACGGAAGTCCCACCCGGTTGTACTGTTGGTTTCTTTGGCCGTCGGCATCCTCTTTTAAGGAAAAAGGAGCCATGTTGGCGGAAGCCCCGCGGCAAAGTAAACGAGAAACAGCTACCGGCCCCGCCAGTGGACGATGGTACGCGGTGCGGTCAACCCCGGCTCCACCCCCGGGACGCGCTCGGTGCAAAGCTCGACCTTTCCCTCTGCCCGCAAGGCGGCGATCAGCGGAAAAACAACCATCTCCTTTTCATTGAGCCCGCCCGCAGGCCAGAGCGGCACGACCGCTTCGAGCAGCGTGTGAATCCAGACCTGTCTCTCCCTTTCAAGCAGGCCGACCACCGCTTCGGCGACCGCCGCAGCCGAAGGCGGCAGCCCGAGGGGAAGCAGAGCGGGGTCGTTGCAGGGAACGACCTGCACCCCTTGCTCGCGATGAATCCGCACGCCGCTGAACGAAGGCGCGTGGAAGTGCCACTGGACTCCCTGGGGAAAGGCCATTGTGCTCGACGCCAGCACGTAGCTTCCATCCCCGAGCCGCCCCAGTTCCAACGGCTTGGTGTGTCGCACGGCGACGATTTCATCAGGATGATCCGTATGGAGGCAGACACCGAGGATTGATGCGGGGAGGCGTCGATGCGTCTCCATGGCGGCTTGCAGAAGGCGGAGCGGTTCGTCGGGAAGCGCGTCCACCCCGGCGGAAATCGCCTGGCTGCGGAGGTCGCACGGGTGGATGTAGCGCCCATCCGGCAGCGGCACGCAAGCGCCGAATGGTTCCCCGCAGGCAGTGGAAAAGCCATACCCGCGTTCCAGCAAATCCTTGGCAGCCCCGGCGGTATCGACCCTTCCCTTGTAAGGCCCGACCCCGCTGTTGGCGATGTAGGCGGTCCTTTGGAAAGTATCAATGAAAGGGTGGGCATAGGTCGCCCCGCCGCCGCCCGGCGTCCGGCTATGGGCGATGCCGACAGTGCCCGGCAGTTGCAGGGCGGGGGTCGCGGCGATCAGCGTCTCCACATCGCCCACCACCTTGGCATGGTGGAGCACCCCTTCATGGAGCGTCACGATCCCCGTGGAGAACCCTCCCGCCAGCCCCTCTTCCCTGCGCAACATTTCCAGGAGAATGGGAGCCGCGGCTTCTTTTCCGAGATAACCTGCAATTACACACATGGGGAAACACGATGGGAAGTAACATTCGGTTACTCAAGCCCCTTGTTCCCCATTCGCCGTCACTTCGGCAGCCGTCTTGAAATGAGTCTTTGCGACTTCACGCAGGACGCCGCCTCCATGCTTGCCCACCAGCTCCCGCGCGGCGGTTTTCACGCCCGCGCTCACGCCGCGCGGCAAGGTCGCCATGCCGAAGCGGCGGCCAAGTTTCTGCAACCCGTCGATAAACCGCTCGCGCGCAAGGATCGACGCGGCGGCAACGGCGAGGTCGGACTCCGCCTTGGTCCTCTGGTCGAGATGGATCGCGCGCCCCTTGGTCAAGAGCGCCCGTTGGATCAGCGCCGGGTTGGCAAACTGGTCGGAGAGCGCCCTCGGGCAGTCGGGCCGCTGGTCGAGCAGGTTTTCAATGACCCGTGCATGCCCCCAGGCGAGGAGCTGGTTGAGGTTCCCGATCTTTTCGTAAAGCTCGTTGTACTTTGCCGGGCTGATCTCGACGACCGAGATCCCGCGCCCGCCGGTGATCTCGCGGATCTGTTCGGAGAGCGACCGGATGCGCGCGTCGGAGCCGATCCGCTTGGAATCCTGGATGCCGCTCTTCATCAGGGCCTGCACCAGATCGCGGTCGACATAAACTCCGGCGATGATCAAGGGCCCAAAAAAGTCGCCCTTGCCACTTTCATCGATCCCGAAGTGCGGTGCAAACATCTCCGGGTCGTGTACCTCTTCGTACCCGATCCGCGCTTCGCCCAGAATTTCGGGCTCCAGCCGGAATTCGACAAACTCGCCGGTTCCTTTTCCCTGAACGACCACCTTCGGCCCCTTTTCGTAGACGGCGATGTTGATCTTCCCTTTTCTGGCGTAATAAAGCGTGTACGGTTTGGGCTCAAAGTCCCACCCCTCGTCGTCCAGAAGCTGGCGCAACCGCGCGGCCTGATCGGGCGTGAGGGGGGATGTAAAAAGGGTCGACATGTCGCCAGCCATCCAATCGCATCGCGCGCCGCGCTCCGAGCAAAAAAAACAGCCGATTGCCGCCAACCCCGCCCCTTTTCAGGAGGCGCTCACCGGTTGGTTCGCTCAAGCGGGGCGCGACCTGCCGTGGCGACGGACCGGCGACCCGTATGCCATCCTGGTCTCCGAGATGATGCTCCAGCAGACGCAGGTGGCGACCGTCATCGGCTATTTCCACCGCTGGATGGAACGTTTCCCGACCGTGGAAGCGCTCGCCCGGGCGGAAGAAGCCGAGGTGCTCCACCTCTGGCAGGGGCTCGGCTACTACTCCCGCGCCAAACGCCTCGCGGCGGCGGCGAAGGAGATCGTCGAACGGCACGGCGGGGCCTTCCCGCGCGACGAGGCGTCGATCCGCACCCTGCCCGGCGTCGGCCCATACACGGCGGCTGCGGTGGCGACCTTTGCGTTTGACCACCCGGTCCCGCCGATCGACGGCAACATCGCCCGCGTCATGGCGCGCCTGCTCGACGACCCCACGCCGATCGACACCGCTGCCGGAATCGCCCGCCTGCGCGAAACGGCCACGGCATGGCAACCCCGGGAACGCGCCGGGGTCTTCAACGAGGCGCTGATGGAACTCGGCGCGCTCGTCTGCACCCCGCGCACCCCGTCGTGCCTCATCTGCCCGGTCCAGCGGTTCTGCGCGACCGAAACACCGGAGCGCCTCCCGGTCAAAAAGCCGCGCCCGAAGGTGATCGCCCTCGACGAACTCTGCGGCTGGACGGAGAAGGAAGGAGCGATCCTGCTCGAACAGCAGACCGGCTCGCGCTGGAACGGCTTGTGGCGGCTTCCGTTGCTGGAAGGCGGGGGAGGGGGAAAGCCGCTGGTGAAACTCACCTATCCGTTCACCAACCACCGGATCACGCTCCGGGTCGTGGCCGCCCCGCCGCCCGAAACGCTCCCGGAAAACTGTGCATGGATTTCGCACGAACAACTCGGCGCCATCGCCATGACCGCCCCCCACCGCCGCGCCGTCGAAGCCCTCCTGCGCCGGTCTTCAAAAAAGTGAGCCTTCGCGCGCTTCCCGGGCCTGGCGCTCCATTTTCGCGATCAGCCGCGCCTGCTGGAACCCGGCCCACGACTGGCTCAAGGCAAAAAACGCGATCAGGCCGAGCCAGAAATCGCGCATCACCACCGCCAGCGCCACCAGCGCCACCGCGCCGAACATCCCGATCCCGCTCGCGATCACCAGGCTCTTGACCGCTCCGAGCGGAAACCAGAGGAGCGCGCGCAGGATCTGCCCGCCATCAAGCGGAAAGATCGGCAGCAGGTTGAAGATCAGCAGGACCAGGTTGATGATCGAAAGGGTCTCCAGCAGTTGCACGGCGCTAGGGATCGTCACCAGCCACCCGGCGGAGAGGGCCGCCTGTTTGGCCAGCCAGAAGACCGGGAGGAGCGCCACGTTGACGAGCGGCCCGGCGGCAATGCTCCAGAGGACCGCCCCGGGCCGGTTGGGCGGCGCGACATAGGCGATCCCGCCCAGCGGCCAGAGGAGGATCTGCCGCGCCTCGCCCCCGGTGGAGCGGCACGCCAGCGCATGCCCGTATTCGTGCATCAGGACCAGCAGAAAAAGGCCAAGGTACTCCGCCGCACTCCAGATCGGCGACGGGTAAAGATCGGCACGCCGGTCGAGCTGGTACGCCGCCACGGCAAACCAGAGCCAGTGAAGATAGACCGTAATGCCAAGAAAACGGAAAAGACGGATGGAGTGTTGAGGCGCAGACATGGGGAAATTTGAGGCAACCTACCGTCTCGCGGCCTAAAAAGCACAAACTATTCGCAAAGATCGTCGCGAAAGGCTACGATGGGCATCTATGACCTACCGCAACCTCTCCCTCCTGGCCCTTTGCGGCGCTCTCCTGACCACTTCGGTCGTCGCCGCCCCCGAAAGTTACGAAATCGACCCCGCTCATACGAGCATCGGCTTTCGCATCAAGCACCTCTTCTCCTCGGTCACCGGCCGTTTCAACGAGATCAACGGTTCCTTCACCGTTGACCCGCAGGACCCGGAAAAAGCCGAGGTCAAAGTGACCATCCCGATCGCCTCGGTTGACACCGGCAATGAAAAGCGCGACGGCCACCTGCGGACCGGCGACTTTTTCGACGCGGAAAAGTTCAAGGAAATGACCTTCACGAGCAAGAGCGTCAAGCGGACCGGCGAAAACAGCGCCGAGATCACCGGCGATCTCTCGCTTCACGGCGTGACCAAAGAGGTCGTCCTCAAGACCGATTTCCTCGGCAAGGGCCCGGGCCCCGACGGGGTCAACCGGACCGGCTGGAAGGCGACGACCGCGATCAAGCGGAGCGACTTCGGGATCACCTACGGCAAGGAAATTGAAGGCACCCCGCTCATCGGCGACGAAGTGGAGATTATCCTCGACATCGAAGCCATCCAGAAGCCTTAAATTGCGGGAATGACTCTCTTTGATCTCTCTGGTGAAGTGGCGGTGGTCATCGGTGCAACCGGTGTCCTTGGCGGTGCGTTGGCGCAAGGTCTGGCGGAAGCCGGGGCCAAGGTGGCCGTGCTCGGGCGCAATGCCGGGCGCGGTGCGGCGTGCGTGGACCGGATCACCGCAGCGGGCGGTACGGCGAAGTTTTTTGCGGCCGACGCCGCCGACCGTTGCAGCCTCGCCGAAGCCCACCAGGCGATCGAAGCCGACCTCGGCGCGCCGACGATCCTCGTCAACGCCGCCGGGGGGAACGATCCGAAGGTCACCGTCACCCCGGAACGTTCCTTTGAGTCGATCACCGTCGAGGATTGGGGTGCCGCGTTTGACCTCAACCTCGTCGGCGGCGCGCTGCTGCCGTGTCAGGAATTCGGGGCGGCAATGGTCAAGCGGGGCAAGGGGAGCATCATCAACATCGCGAGCGTTTCGGCGCACCTGCCGCTCTCTCGCGTGGTGGCGTATTCCTCGGCCAAGGCGGCGGTGATCAACCTGACGCAGTTCCTCGCCCGCGAATGGGCTCCAAACGGCGTGCGGGTCAACACGATCACCCCCGGCTTTTTCCCGGCGGAACAGAACAAGCGCCTTCTCTTCAATGAAGACGGCACCCCGACCGAGCGCGGCGGACAGATCCTCGGGCACACCCCGGCGGGCCGTTTCGGCGAAGCGCACGAACTGATCGGCGCGGCCATCTTCCTCGCCAGCGAAAAGGCGAGCAGCTTCGTGACGGGCAGCGACCTGCGGGTCGACGGCGGGTTCCTCGCCCAGACGATCTGACCGGTCATGGAACTCCTCCTCGCCTTCGACATCGGTACGTCGTCGCTGCGTACCTCCCTTTTTACCATTGAAGCCAAACGGCTGACTGCGACCACCGCGCAGGAGGAGTACCCGCTTCTGACCACCGCCGACGGCGGGGCCGAACTGGAACCCGCCCGCCTGAAGGCGGCGGCGCTCGCCTGTCTGGAAAAAACCTTCCGCGTTTTGCGTGAGGAAGCCACGCTGCAAGGGGCGCGGATCGTCGGCATTGGCGCTTCGTGCTTCTGGCACAGCCTCGTCGGCGTCGATCACGACAACCGCCCGCTCACCCCGGTGGTGACCTGGGCTGATTCCCGCTGCATTGGCGACGCTGAAACCTACCGCCGGGCGTTTGACGAGCGCGAGACCCACGCCAAAACCGGCTGCATGTCGCGCACTTCGTTCTGGCCCGCCAAGCTCCTCTGGCTGCGGCGGACCGACCCGGAGACTTTCGCCAAGGTCGCCCGCTGGCTCTCCCCGGCTGAATGGCTCCAGCGCGAGTTTTGCGGAGAAGCCGCCTGCGCCTACGGCATGGCGACCGGCACCGGCCTTTTCAATCCCTCGACCCTCGATTGGGTGCCGGAGCTGCTGGAACATTGCGACCTCCAAAGCTCACAACTCGGGAACCTGAGCGACAAACCGACCACCGCCACCGCTGAAACCGTTGCGCGCTTTCCGGAGTTGAAGGACGTCCCGTGGTTCCCCGCCATCGGCGACGGCGCGGCGAGCAACCTCGGCTCCGGCGCGACCAAACCGGGGCTCGCCGCGATCAACGTCGGCACCAGCGCCGCGCTCCGCGTCATGTCGGAAGGGAGCGACGCCGTGGCCCCGTTCGGCCTTTTCTGTTACCGCGTCGACGCCCGGCGTTACCTCGTCGGTGGGGCGGTGAGCAATGCCGGAAACCTCCGCGCCTGGTGCGTGAAGGAACTGCAACTCCCCGGAGACGATAACGCGATCGAAGCCGAACTGCTCGCCCGCGCAACGCCGGAACACGGCCTCATGGTCCTTCCGTTCTGGACCGCCGAACGCGCCCCGACGTGGCGCGGCGACCTGAAAGGGGCCGTCATCGGCCTCACCCAGCACACCAGCGCGCTCGACCTTCTCCAGGCGACCACCGAAGCGGTCTATTACCGGATCGCGCTCATTGAAGAGATGGTCGCCCGCCATGAAGGGAGCCGGCCGAAGCTGATCGTCTCCGGCGGCATCCAGAAATCACCCGCGTCGATCCAGCGCCTCGCCTCGGTTCTGAACGCGCCGCTTTACGCCAACCACGAAGCCGAAGCCTCCATCCGAGGGGCCGCCGTCTTCGTCGCCGAAAAGCTGGGCCGTACGATCCCGCCCTTCTGCGGAGCCGAGCCGATCCCGCCCTGCCCGCAGGCCGCCAGTCGCTACCGGGTTGAACGGGAAAAACAGCAGCAACTGGAGCGCTTGATCGAAAAGCTTCAGGACGGGTAGGGGGGCACAACTGGGCGGCCTCCGCGCCGGTGGCATTGCGGGGAGTTGGTACACCCGTGTTTCCCATGTCGTCAGAAGTTGCCCAAATTTTTTAAAGTCGGAATCTCTTTCCGGACCTACTCCCCCGCCTCCGGCTTCCACGCCTTCCGCTCCCGGGGGCCGAAAAGAGCCGTGCCGACCCGCACCATCGTCGAGCCTTCCTCAATGGCGACCTCGAAATCATGGCTCATCCCCATGGAAAGTTCACCAAACGGCACGCCCGCCGCAATCGCCAGCCGGTCGCGCAACATCCGCAGCTTCACGAAAAAGGGACGCGCCCCTTCGGCGTCGGGGGTGAGGGGCGGGATCGCCATCAACCCGTCGATCTCCAGCCGGTCGAGCGCCAGAAGCGTCTCCAGATCCGCTTCGAGCCGGTCCGGGGCAAAGCCGTACTTGCTGCTCTCCGCGGCGAGGTTGACCTGAAGAAGAACCTTCGGGAAGAGCCCGAGTTCCCCCGCGATCCGGTTCAGGTCGTTCGCCAGTTCCAGCGAATCAACGCTGTGAATCCGCTCAAAAAGCGGCAGTGCCTGCCGGATTTTGTTCGACTGGAGATGACCGACCAGGTGCCACCGCGCCCGGCCCGGCAGCCGAGGCGCTTTGGAGCGGGCCTCCTGCACCCGGCTTTCGCCGAAGACGAGCTGGTCGGCGTCAATCAGTTCGGCGAGACGTTCGGGCGGATGCCCCTTGCTGACCGCGATCAGCTCCACCGCCGTTTCCTCCCTTCCGCTGCGGCGGGCGGCTTGCGTGATGCGATTGCGGATCGTTTCCAGGCGTTGGTCGGTGGACTCGTTCATTGGACTCTTTGATAAAAGCGGATTGACCGGCAGGGAATCCTCTCATTAGATTCCTTAATGGTTCCCATGCACATCGAGACACTCAAGATTTTTTGTGATGTCGTCGACACAGCCAGTTTTTCCAAGGCCGGTACGCTCAATTCCATGACACAGAGCGCGGTGAGTCAACAGATTCTCTCGCTCGAACGGAAATTGGGGCGAACACTGCTGGAGCGGGGGCGTCGGCAATGCTGCGTCACCCCGGAGGGGGAGGTGCTGCTCAAGGCGGCGCGGGAGATTCTGGCGATCTACGACGGCCTGGACGAACGCTTCAACGAACTGGCGAACGTCGTCGCCGGGGAGTTGCACATTGCGGCGGTCTACTCGATCGGCCTCCACGATCTCCCCCCTTACCTGAAGGAATTCCGGCGGACCTACCCGGAAGTCGATGTCCACGTCGCCTATCGCCGCTCGGCGCAGGTCTACGCGCAGGTGCTCGCGGGGGAGGCCCACTTCGGGCTGGTCGCCTATCCGGCGCAACGCAAGGGGATTCATGTCGAACCGTTCATGGACGACGAACTGGTCCTCATCTGCCATCCCGGCCACCCGCTGGCGCTCAAGGGGTGTGTGGAACCGGAGGCGTTCCGCGAGGAAAAGTTCATCGCGTTCGATCCCGACCTGCCGACCCGGCAGGCGATCGACCGGCACTTCCGCGAACTCGGCGTCATGCTGGTCCACTCGCTGGAGTTTGACAACATCGAGACCGTCAAGCGCGCCGTCGAGATTGAGCAGGGAGTTTCGGTCGTTCCGCTCGCCAGCGTCCGGTCGGAAGTCGAGGGGGGGACGCTCAAGGCCGTCTCGCTCGACCCGCCGCTGCGCCGCCCGATCGGCATCCTCCTCAAACGCAACCGCCCCCGCACCCCGGCGGTCCGCGAGTTTCTGGCGTTGCTGCACCACGTCACCGCGAAAATCAATCCCTCCCGCGCGGCCGTCCCCGCTTCCTCTTCCGACGGAGCGGAGCCGCCCTCACCGTGACGGTGCCGCGCCGCGCCGCCGCCTCTTTTCCCATGAAAGACCTCCCCTCCCTGCGCCGCGACCTGAAGACGGTCCTGCTCGACGAAACCGCCATCGCCCGTCGGCTCGATACGCTGGCCGCTGAACTGGCGGACCATTACCGGGGCAAGCCGCTCGTGGTCATCGCCCTGATGAATGGCAGCTACGTCTTCGCCTCCGAGCTGTTGCGCCGGCTCGACCTGCCGCTGGAGGTGGCGTTTCTCCGCGTTTCAAGCTATGAGGGAACCGTCTCCACGGGTGATATTTGTTTTCATGAAAACGCACTGCCTTCCCTCGCCGGGCGGCATCTCCTGTTGCTCGACGACATCCTCGACACCGGCGCGACCCTCCAGGCGGTCCTCCACCATTTCAAGGCCCGCTCCGGAGCCGAAAGCATCCGCTCCTGCGTCCTGCTCCACAAACAGACCCCGCGCCACCATGGAGCGCTCGCGGATCACGTCGGTTTCGAGATCGAAGACCTCTTCGTCGTCGGCTACGGCCTCGACTACTGCGGCCGCTACCGGCAATTGCCGGTCGTCGGCGTTTTACGGGATGAACTGATCGGGCATTGACGGTCATGGCCCGGTTGTACGATCAGCTCATTCAGGCGCTCCTGCTGGAAATGGGGAGCGGTGCCTACCATGAGGGGGATCGCTTCTTCTCTTATCGGAAAATCTGTCAGCTTTTCGGCATCTCGCTGCCGACCGCGAGGAGCGCCTTCGACTTTCTGATCCGGGAAAACCTGCTCCAGCCCCAGGACCGGAGCGGCCTTTATCTGCAACCCGGTTTCCGCCAGAAGGCGCTTTTTCTCTATCACAAGGCCGAGGAAATTCCGCCGCTGGCAGCGCCCCAGCGCTGGAGCCACCGGCGTTTTCAGTTGGCCTCACCGGAACCGGCGGAGCAACGCCCGTTCGTCGCCTTTTTTCCGCTCCAGTCCGCTTCTTCCCCGATGTTTTTCAAGAAGGTTCCCTCATTTATGGGTCGGCACTTCGCATCCTGTGCCAAAGGTTTCCTCAACATGGCGGCGCAGACTGAAGCCAGGGCGCTGATCGTTTTTTGCCGGACGCGGAGCTACGAAGGCGTGGAGGAAGTCGTTCGGCAATGCCTCCGGTTCAACGCCAGGGGGGTGGCGTTCTTTGATCGAAGCTACCCTGAATTTTTTACGCTGGCCGCCCGGGAATTGCTCAGGAAAGGGATTCCATTGATCAGGGTTTTCGACGATTGCCGATACCTTGACGTAGTTTCACTCAATCATAACAATATCGCCATTGGTTATGAATCGGTGCGCTACCTCGCGCGCAAAGGGCATCGCAAGATGGCCGTCCTTTATGCATCGTACAGCGCCACATCGGCAACGGAAGACCGGATCAAGGGTGCAAGGCTTGCCGCTGAAGAGAGCGGGGGAAAGGTCGAACTCGTTCTGGAAGCCGTGCGCCACGACCCCCCTTCCACGCTGCATGCCTTCGTGGCTAAACATCGCCGGATCAACGGGTTCTATGTCGTCAATTCATGGATTTTTCAACGGCTTGAAACGGCGTTGAAGGAGTCCCGCCTTCGCCGCGAAACACCGCCCGACATCTTTGTCTGCACCGCCCGCGGGAACGTCCCCCCGTTCAAGGGAGTTTCCGACGGTTTCTACCTCGACTATGAAGCGCTCGGCGCAGAAGCGATGAAAACCTTCAAGGCGATCGCGGAGGGAAGCCCCCTCTCCAAGAATGTGCTGCTGGAGCCTTCATCGATCTT
>Ga0182739_1002469_pt1 | contig 17270 bp, 14 predicted proteins | sample eDN5th30CBELigBY_FD_128873 | JGI IMG/M metagenome (GOLD analysis project Ga0182739, IMG submission 128873) | Enriched backyard soil microbial communities from Emeryville, California, USA - eDNA 5th pass 30_C BE-Lig BY (version 2) (version 2) | ecosystem: Environmental > Terrestrial > Soil >... | reverse complement strand
CGTTTCTTTTGCTTCAAAATCAATGTAGTATCCATTCCATACGCCATTATAATCCGTCGTTGAAGGTGTGCGGAAATAAGCCTCTTTAATGACAGCAGCACTTCTAGCCGGATAATCTACTTTGACGATTTGTATAGGAACAGGTTTCTTGTGTATATTTGCCATATTCCTGTGTAAATAAAACATATTTGTTTCATTTAGGTCATCTTCTAAGCTTTTTCCACGGTTACTGTAATTGACGGCTCTTTTATTTTTTTCTTTAGCACTTGGTTGAGATTTGGCAGATTCTTTATTTTTCTCAATCTGTGGCGCATTTTCATAGAGTTTACCGTTTGGATAACGAATCACCATGGAATCACCTTCTTTCCTGGAAGAAATAATACGTTAATAGTGTATCACAAACAATGTACCCGTTAATAATTTTGTAAAAGCTATGCAAAATATAACTTCTTTTAGCGAATGGACACTATTTTTGCCACATGACAAGGATTCCGTAAAAAAAGAAAGAATCATTGTGGAAAAGGGGGCATTATATGTCGAAATTATCACGCTTAATCGAACAAGTTGAAATGGCACAAACATTATTATCACTGCAAATGGAACGCGAGCAATTAAGAATGAAAGTGGAGCATTTAACCAATCTACTCACTGTTTATCAAAAAGTTAGCTTAGCAGAAACAAAGAGTCAAGTAAAGAATGCCTGTTCGCATATAAGTAGTGCAAACGAGGAGAATTTGATACACTTAAGAACAAATATACTTTAGCCTGAATGGGCAAAGATCAATAAAAAGTAACTTTTGCAGTGAAATACGGTAATTTGCGCTGCATGGTTAAAACAGATGAAATTACTCGAGGTGCACTTTATGCAATTAATAGATGAAACATACAAATTAATAGAAGAATGTGATGCGTGTTTACACCGTTTTCAGGAAATGCGACGTTTAGACAGGGAGCCCGATTTTTTCCATGAGGTCAAGCCGCATGTCGATGACGTCCATACACGTATTCACGAATGGCAGCAGCATGCGACAAATTGGATAAAAAGCCAGCACCCAAAAAATTTATACGTACAGCAAATTGACCACGCAGCCGATGCGATGGAACAATTTGTTGTACAGTCTTTCTTTAAAGGTACGAGCAAAAAACGGTTTATTCAGTCGATTCAATCTGCCCAGTACACATTGAAGCTACTCGCAACAAAGATTGAGGAAGGTGAAGGCGATGCTTAGCAAGAAAAGAACCATTTCACAGCTTGTCGACGAGTGGCAATACGATGAGGAAATGAAACAGAATATTGTCGCTATGCATACGATTGATGAAAAGCAGGCACAGTACGCAGATTTCCCGTCTAATTTACATCCATCGATCATTAAAGCATTGCACGGGCGCGGCATTGAGCAGCTTTATATCCATCAGCGCCAGGCGTTCGACTATGCACAACAGCAAAAACATTTTACTGCGATTACACCGACAGCTTCGGGAAAATCGTATTGCTACCATCTGCCGGTATTACAGCAAATTTTAGAAGACCGCTCAAGTCGAGCTATTTATTTGTTTCCTACAAAGGCGCTTGCACAGGACCAGAAATCAGATCTTAATGAGTTGATTGAACTGATGGATGAGGATATTTTAAGTTACACATATGATGGAGATACTGCACCGGGCATCCGCCAAAAAATCCGGAAAGCCGGCCATATCGTCATGACCAATCCCGATATGCTGCATTCAGGCATTTTACCGCATCATACGAAATGGGTATCCCTTTTTGAAAACTTGAAGTACATTGTCATTGATGAGTTACATACGTATAAAGGTGTGTTCGGTTCGCATGTCGCACATGTTATAAGAAGACTTCAGCGGATTTGCGAATTTTATGGAAGCAATCCGATTTTTATTTGTACGAGTGCCACAATCAAAAACCCTAAAGAACTGGCGGAAAGCCTGACAAACAGTAAGCATGAATTGATCGAGCAATCAGGTGCGCCTGTTGGGAAGAAAACATTTATATTTTACAATCCGCCGATCGTCCACCCGACATTTGGTGTAAGACGAAGTGCAGTGCTTGAAGTGCGCGATATTTCGAAGCGCTTGTTTGAAGCGGGTATTCAGACGATTATTTTCGCGAAATCAAGAGTCCGTGTGGAAATGCTTGTGACGTATTTAAAGTCGTTAACAGCAAAAAAGATTATGGACGAATCGATTCAAGGGTATCGCGGCGGTTATTTGCCGAGTGAACGGCGGGAGATTGAAAAAGGTTTACGGACTGGATCGATACAGATGGTCGTCAGTACGAATGCACTTGAATTGGGTGTCGATATCGGCCAATTGCAGGCATGTATAATGACCGGATACCCGGGGAATATCGCGAGTGCGTGGCAGCAGGCGGGCAGGGCAGGAAGACGTCAGGATGAGGCACTCATTGTATATGTTGCGCAATCGACGGCATTGGATCAATATGTTGTCCAAAACCCTAGTTATCTATTAGGAAGTTCACCAGAAGAAGCGCGTATTAATCCTGAAAATCTGTTAATTTTAATGGAGCATTTGAAGTGTGCGGCATTTGAACTGCCATTTTCGATGGAAGATACGTATGGGGAATATGAAGTTCAGGAACTGTTAGCGTATTTAGAAGAAGAGGGTGTACTTGTCCGAACGAGCACGAAATGGCACTGGATGAGCGACAGATTCCCGGCACATGAAATTTCACTGCGCTCTGCAGCACAGGAAAATGTTGTCATTATTGATATTTCAACTCCTGCAAATACGAAAGTGATCGGCGAAATGGATACTTACAGTGCAATGACTCTTTTACATGAAGAGGCGATCTATTTACACCAAGGGACACAGTTTCAGGTCGAAAAATTGGATTGGGAAGAGAAAAAGGCTTTCGTCCGGGAAGTGGATGTCGACTACTTTACAGATGCGAATTTGGCGGTCGAGCTGAAAGTGCTAAGTGAAGATAAATCGGCACCATTTAAAAATTCGACAGTAAGCTACGGCGATGTAAGCATTTTAGCGATTCCGACCATCTTTAAGAAAATCCGTTTTAATACACATGACAATATCGGTTCCGGTCCGATTTCAATTCCTCCAATGGAGATGCATACAAATGCCACGTGGATGAGCTTTGAGTTACCGAATAACTGGACAGAAGAGCAACTGACCGACGCACTTACAGGGGCAGCCTATGCAATGGGTAGTTTTATCCCGTTATTCATCCACTGTGACCGTTCGGATGTTTCCGTTGTCCCGCAAGTAAAAGCGGTTCATAATGAAAAACCGACATTGTTTATTTATGACAGTTACCCAGGTGGTATCGGTTTAAGTGAACGTGTGTATGATGTTTTACTGTCACTGCTTGAAAGAACGGCACAGCATGTAGAAAACTGTCCATGTCAGCAAGGGTGTCCTTCATGCATCGGTGCGCAGGATAGTTTAGGAGAAAATAAAAAACAAGTGATGAAAGTATTGAATATTTTAATTAACGAAATGATGTGAGAACATGTCGTATGAAAATAAGCTATTGCAAATGAAAAAACTGCTAGGCAAAAAAACGGAGCAAAAAAAAGAAAAACCAAAATTCATTAAACCTGAACCGCCATTTTACAGTGAACAATGGCAACAGGCAGGGCTTGAACTGGTGGAAAATGAATTCGGCATGCTTTTTAAAAGGGAAGTGCATTATCCATTTGATTATAAGCATGGCGACTACAAGCTTGGGGAATTGTTTCCTTCCTTAATGCGCTGGGAGTTGCTAGCCGAAGATCATCCGTTTGCCATTAGCGGTGATGAAACAATTGTGTTTTTTGATACAGAAACAACCGGTTTAAAAGGCGCGGGTACGCATATTTTCCTCCTCGGCTTTTTGGAAGCGGATGATGAAGGTTTTACGCTCACGCAGTATGTATTGGCGGACCCTTCGAATGAAGCGGCACTTCTTTTTGAATCGAAACTATGGCAGCGGAATGTAACGATTGTTTCCTATAACGGAAAAAGTTTCGACTGGCCGCAGCTCCAAGTACGCTGGACGTTGAACCAGCAATTTTTGCCGCCGCTGAAGTCACAGCGGCAAATTGACCTGCTGCATAGTACGAAACGACTTTGGAAAGATGATCTATCACGTATGAAGCTTACGCAAGTAGAGCAGGATAAGCTTGGCTTTAACCGAATTGGGGATATACCGGGTCATTTAGCACCGATTATTTATTTTGATGCCGTTAAGAGCGGGAATGCGGAAACGCTGATGAAAGTACTGCTGCACAATGAATGGGATTTACTGTCCTTAATTACGTTGTATATTCACTCGACGAACTTATTGTTTGATGATATATCAACGGAGTCGGCAACAACGTATACGAATATCGGGAAATGGTTCGGCGACTTGAAGAAACGGCAAACAAGTACGGAAATATTGCAGGCAGTTACGACACATTTCGAAGCAAAAGATACCGGCTATGCCCATTATTATTTAGCGTATGAATTAAAGCGGATTGGTGAAACGGATTTAGCGATTCAATCATTCCAGACAGCTCTTCCAGCCATCCCTGTCAGAAAACAGCTGCAGGCATATGAACAACTTGCCATGTTATATGAACATAAAGTAAAGGACTACGAGCAGGCATATATTTATACGAAAATAGGGAATAATTTACTTCCTGAAATACCATTTCAAAAAGAAAGCCATCTTCAAAATCAGCGGAAAAATTGGCAGAAAAGGCTAAGCCGTTTAGAGATTAAAAGAAATAAGAATTTTTTCGACAAAAAATGAAAAATTTTTCGACAACTAGAAGATATGTAGTCGTCCCATTTGTCAGACCTATGCTATAATAAACCAAAGAAGTAGCGTGATGGAAGGACGAGGAATAATGGATATTAAATTAACAGCTGACCATATATTGGAAAAAGAATTTAAAAAGAGCATGAAAGGTTATAACATTGACGAAGTAGATCAGTTTTTGGATCTGATTCGTGAAGATTATGACACATTTACTGCAAAAATCGCTTCCCTGGAAGAAGAGAATGAGCGCTTAAAGCAAGAGCTGGCAAACTCAAGCCGCAAATCGGCGGTTGCTCCTGCTCCAACAGCAAATAGTACAAACTTCGATATTTTAAAGCGACTTTCAAACTTGGAGAAGCATGTTTTCGGGAGTAAGCTTTACGAATAGTTAAACTATTCATGGGAATATTGTTTTTTTTCTATTATTGCAGTATACTTTATTCATACATCAATATTCGAGTAATCGCTGCGACTTTTAGGTCGTAGAGGAAAGTCCATGCTCACACGGTGCTGCGATGCCCGTAGTGTTCGTGCTTACTGAAAAAATAAGGTAAGGCAAGAGAATTTCTCTTGACGGCGGAAGGAACTCCTAAGTCTTTTAGATATGGACGAAACTTCCTGAAAGTGCCACAGTGACGGAGCTTATAGTGAAAACTATGAGGTGGAACGAGGTAAACCCCATGAGTGAGAAACCCAAATTATGGTAGGGGCACTCTCCTGAAGGAATTGAACGGATGGAGGGACGGTCAGCTTGGCCGTAGATAGATGATTACTACCTAATCGTACGAGGCGCAAGCTGCTTGAGTACTTAGGAACAAAACATGGCTTATTGATTATTGATGCTTTTTTTGAACATATAAAAGGGCTCTCCATTCTTTTGTGGAGAGCCTTTCTTAGTAGGGAAAATTATAATAAATATAAAATAAAGGTTCATAACGGGGAATAAGGGAACAAAATCAATAAAACAGCAACTGCTTCTCTCGGAGTGAATATATAAAAACTGTTCTTTATATAAGGGTGATATGTCTTGAGCGAATTGAAGTCTAATAAATCCAACTTGCAAGAACTGGCATTGTCTCAGTTTCCAAAAGAATTAATCGAAAGAGTTTTTGAAAATATTGCGGAAGGTATTATGATTACCGACTCGAATAGAAGAATTTTATCGATTAATGTTGCTTTTGAATTTGTAACAGGCTTTAAATTGGAAGAAGTACAAGGGGAAAAACCGTCTATTTTGCAGTCTGGCGTGCATGACAGAGCGTTTTATATTGATATGTGGAAACAAATCGGTAAAACAGGCATGTGGCAAGGTGAAATTTGGAATAGGCGCAAGACGGGTGAATTATACCCTGAATGGCTGACAATACTGGCTATTAAAGATGAAGCAGGTAAGATTACAAATTACTGTGGCATTTTTACGGATTTGTCGGAACGAAAAATCGTGGAAGATGAACTTGAAAAAAGGGCGCTCCATGATTCATTAACAGAAGTGTGCAATCGTTTCGCCTATATCGAACGAATGAATGCACTGCTGGAAATGACCGAGAATAAGGTAATGCCGATCCAGCATGCCGTTCTTTTTATGGATTTAGACCGCTTCAAGCAAGTGAATGATTTGCTCGGCCATGCCATTGGTGATCAGTTACTGGTTGAAGTATCCAAACGCGTCAAAACTTTGGTAAGAAACAAGGATATTTTAGCGCGCTTTGGCGGGGATGAATTTGTCATTACATTAGCAAATATTCAACATCCAAGAGAAGCCGCAAAATTCGCTGAGCATGTGCTCCGGGTATTCGAAGCGCCGATTAAAGTTCATGATCAGGATGTCTATATATCGACGAGTATGGGGATCAGTATTTATCCTGCGGACGGTACGACAACAGAACAGCTTTTGAATCGTGCCGATCGTGCTATGTCATTTTCGAAAGAGAATGGACGTAATTGCTACTCATTTTACTTTGATGAGTTGGAAACGGATTCGAATCGAGTGCTGACACTGGACAGCGAGCTCCGTAAAGCGATTGAAAACAAAGAATTTACGCTTGCTTACCAGCCGAAAATTAGTACAGAGAACAGCGATCTTGTCGGAATTGAAGCATTAGTACGTTGGAACAGTGAGAAACTAGGCTTTGTGTCACCAGCTGAATTTATCGAACATGCCGAAGAGTCGGGTTTAATTATCCCACTCAGCGAGATGATTTTCGAGCTTGCATGTGAGGGTTACCATCAGCTTGTTTCTGCCGGTTACCCGAAAGTACCGATTGCCGTAAATGTTTCAAGCATTCACTTCCAGCAGCAAAGCTTCTTAGAATCGGTTCAAAGAATTTTAGAGCGGAATAATGCCTCTGCTCAAAATTTTGAAATCGAAGTAACGGAACGGACAGTAATGAACAGCGCGCAGGAAACAGTGAGTAAACTTGTTAAACTAAAGCAATTAGGATTTAAGCTATCGATTGATGATTTCGGGACCGGGTATTCTTCATTAAGTTACTTAGTGCGATTCCCGCTCGATGTGCTGAAAATTGACCGCAGCTTCATTCAGCATATTTGTTCGCTTGATGATAAGCAGGCAATTGTCGATGCGATTATACAAATGGCGCATCGTCTGCAAATGAAAGTAGTAGCTGAGGGCGTGGAAACAGGCCAGCAAGTCGATTTACTTAAATCGATGGGCTGTGATTATATTCAAGGGTATTACTACAGTAAACCTTTGCCTATGGAAGAATTAATCGACTTCATCCAATTTTGGGAAGTTGAGCATCAAGGAAGGATTTAAACGCATGACAAAATTTAATTTAGTTGCAACAGCTGCGATGGGCCTAGAGGCAATTGTAGCAGAAGAAGTACGTGATCTAGGATATGAAACACGTGTCGATAACGGGAAAGTATATTTTGAAGGCGATGAAATGGCGATTGCCCGCACGAATCTATGGTTGCGTGTAGCGGATCGTGTGAAAATCGTCGTTGCCCAATTCCCGGCAAGAACATTTGACCAGTTATTTGAAGGGGTAAAAGCAGTTCAATGGGAAAAATACTTACCGGTGGACGCCAATTTCCCTGTCGCAGGTAAATCAGTCAAATCAAAATTATTCAGTGTACCGGATTGTCAGGCTATCACAAAAAAAGCAATTGTTGAACGAATGAAACTGGCTTACAAACGTTTAGGTTTTTTAGATGAGTCCGGTCCGACATTTAAGATCGAAATTTCCATTTTAAAAGATATGGCTACATTAACGATCGATACATCGGGTGTTGGCTTGCATAAACGCGGATACCGTACGACACAAGGTGAAGCGCCATTAAAAGAAACACTTGCAGCAGCATTGGTGAAAATTTCAAAATGGTCGCCAAGCCGTCCGTTCGTAGATCCATTCTGTGGTTCGGGAACGATTGCATTGGAAGCGGCAATGATTGGCCAAAATATCGCACCTGGCTATAACCGTGAATTTATTTCGGAATCATGGCCATGGATGAAGCAGGATATTTGGGATAAAGCGCGTGATGAGGCAGATTCATTAGCGAATTATGATCAGGAATTAACGATTATCGGTTCGGATATCGATCATAAAATGGTGGCAATTGCGCAAGAAAATGCACTTGAAGCAGGCTTTGGCGATTTATTGACATTCAAGCAAATGCAGGCGACAGATTTCACAACGAAACTGACAGACGGAGTTATTGTTACAAACCCGCCATATGGTGAACGTATCGGTGAAGTGGAAGAAATCGAGAAAATGCTGCGCCAGTTTGGTCAAGTAATGCAAAATTATCCAACGTGGTCAGTGTACATGCTGTCATCAATGGAAGATCTTGAAGTGCATTACGGTAAAAAAGCGACGAAAAAGCGTAAGTTATTCAACGGGTTCATCCGCACAGATTTGTACCAATATTGGGGTCAAAAATCTAAGCGCGAAAATTAATAATGAAGAGCGTGTCCGTGAAGACATTCCGGAGAACGCTCTTTTTGTTGCATATTATTAGTCTTTTTTTAGTAACTCATTGTATAATGATGAGTACGGAATTTTTTAATTAAAATTGTAAATTGTTAGTATTTGCGGAAGGGATTGTAAATGATTCCTTCCGCCTTATATTGAGGGGGAACATCCATTTGAGAAAATCTTTACCTTTTGAATTATCGAGAGAGAAAACTTTCTTCGACTCTTTAGGAGATTGGTTAGGCGATGTCCTGTATGACGAATTGCCTGAACGAGGATTTGAATGCCGTGACGAACAAATTTTCATGGCTTACCAAATAGAGCAAGCATTAAAAGAAAAGAACGTGTTATTTGCGGAAGCTGGTGTAGGGACAGGGAAAACGATTGCCTACTTATTACCGGCTGTGTCCTATGCACGTTATACAGGAAAACCGGCACTTATTGCCTGTGCAGATGAAACGTTAATCGACCAGCTCGTAAAAGAGGGCGGCGATATTCATAAACTTCGTGATGTATTAGGACTGGATATTGATGTCCGTCTTGCAAAATCACGTGACCAATATTTATGTTTAAAGCGCTTTGAAGAAGCGGAAAAAACGGAAACAGAAGAGTGGATTGATGATATTGCCTTTTCAATTCCGGATGGGGTATATGCACAGGGCAGTATGATTTCCATACAGCCATACGGTGAACGCTCGGATTACCCGTTAGTAACGGATGAAGACTGGGAAAAAGTAAACTACAATTCAATCATGCAATGTGCGGTTTGTGATTTACGTAATCGTTGCGGCCAAACATTGCATCGTGCACATTACCGTAAATCGACGGATCTGATCATTTGTTCGCAAGATTTTTTAATGGAACATTTGGCGACAAAGGAATCACGCGAGCGTGAAGGGCAGTTACCGCTATTACCGGAAGTTTCGATGATGGTGCTTGATGAAGGCCATTTACTGGAATATGCAGCCCAAAAAGCATTAACATACAAAGTTCAGGCATATACGATTGTAGAGTTACTGGAACGATTAATGGTAGACGGTGTCCGTGAGCGTACATTATATGCAATGGAACATTTACAAGATCACCATGAACTTTTCTTTGATCAATTGCGTGAAGATGTCGTTCAATCAGAAGAAGACCGTAAACGTATTGTGAAATCAGAGCGACTGATCCAATTAGGCGAGCGTGTAATTGCATATGTCGATCAGCTGCTGGAAGAATTCGTTTTCGAATCGGAACTGTATATGATTCCGGAATATGAACTGAATATGGCGGAAGAATTTTTAGAGCATTATGTTGCGGCAATGCGTATTTTTGTTGCACAAGGCGATGCTGTTGACTGGCTGGAGGATACAGACGGGGAAGAGACGCTTGTCATTATGCCACGCCTCATTACCGATGTTCTTTCCGAAACATTATTCTCGAAAAAAATGCCGATCGTGTTCTCATCGGCTACACTATCGGTAAATAAGGATTTCAGCTATATCGCATCAAGCTTAGGCATTGAACAATACCAGAGTTTCAGTGTACCATCACCGTTTGATTACGAAGAAGTAATGAAAATCTATTTACATGACCTTTCGCAATCTGAAAAAACTGCAAAAGTAGAGCAGCTTTTGAAAGATGAGAAGCAAACATTGATTTTATTTAAGTCAAAACAGGCAATGAATCACTTTAAATCAAATGTAGGTTTAATGGAACGTTTAAATATTGCATTCGAAGGCGACCGGGAGCTTTCGGCAATTGTCCGTGAATTCCAAAACGGTGAAGTAAAAACGTTATGTTCGTATCATTTATGGGAAGGCTTAGATTTACCGGAAGAAGCGTTAACGCGCGTCATTATTTTCGATTTGCCATTCCCACCGCATGATCCGTTGTTTGATGCAAAGCGTTCATTTGCACAAAATCCATTTGAAGAAGTGGAATTACCATTCATGCAGCTTCGTCTTCAGCAAGGAATGGGCCGCTTAATTCGTACATCGAATGACCATGGTGACATTCATATTTTATTAAATAACGAAGAAACAAGCGTGAAATCACACTTCACAGATATTTTAGCAGTAGAACCACAATAATGGTTAACCCCGTTCGAGAGGATCGAGCGGGGTTTTTAGTTAGATTGATTTGAGAAGTTCGCGGATTTTCTAATAAGTAACAATGATGTTCTAATAAAATGAAAAAGCATCTAATAAAAAGCTGATTTTCTAATAAGCAAATCATATCTTCTAATATGAAGTTGAGAAGTTCAAATATAGTAGTGAATAATTCTAATAATTTATAGAGTTGTTCTAATATCCGTAAATATCTTCAAATAAAAAACCTTTCATTGAAATGGTCAATAAAAGGCAATCATAATTTATTCGTCTTCTTCAGTATCGATTGTATAGAGTATCACTAAATCCCCGATACCTTCTAGCGTAGCTGGTATTTTGAATGCTTGCTTAAAGCCGTATAATTTCGTATGTCCAACCATTACGGTAGGTGGCGTAATATCAAGCTCCAAATCATGTTGGACCGTGGATGTACATAAATTACCAGCAATCATATTCCCAAGTTCACCTGTGAAAGATTCAAGCATAGCCCCTTCTAAAGGCATTCCGAACATCGCAGAACCGATTGCACTGAAACTTTCCGGTGTACCATCAATGATAATGCGGCCTTTAAAATCACCAACTAACCCGATAAGCACGCCCATTTCATGTTGTTCATACGGTTCATTAATGAGGGAAGGAGATTTCACATCTATGTTCATAGGCAAAATAGTTTTCAGTGAATTAATTGTCCCGTTTAAAATAGTTTGAATATGCGTCGAATTACTCATTATTTATTTCTCCTTCCTAGACTTTTAATTCATATTAACATGTAACTTTGGTATATGTATAGAAGAAAATTCAAAGTAACGATATTGACAGAAAATTTCAAAGCATTTATAATGAAAATGATAATTATTATCAGTATATAAGGCGGTGTTTGAAATGTTGTATGCTTTGGTAGGGGCAACAGTGATCGTTTATGTGGCAATTGGAAACTATGTGTTAAAAAATACAGCGAATTAATCTATAAAATAATGAAAACTATTCATCGCATTGTCCCATCGACAATGCGATTTTTTATGTAGAGTAGATGTATATTTCTGAAATGAATGAAAGGTATATAGTAAAGGCTATTGCTTGAGGTGTTCAATAGCCTTTTGAATGTCGAAAAGCTTTCTTAATAGCTAAAGCCAATGTTCGATACACGTAATGGATTGGTTGATTGTATCCAGACGGATTTTTTTCCCGATAGCCAAAGGGAACATCGGGTGGGTATGGGCACAATCGACATCGGCGAGAATAGGAATTGTTTTTCCATCAAGCTGTTCCAATAATAGATCAAGTGGCTGCTTACCTGTCCCTTCATCATCAAAGAGCTCATGTTTTCCAAGAATAATCCCGCCAACTTTATCGAAAATGCCGTGCAGTTTCAACATTGCAAAGTTCTTTTCTACAGTTGCCGCACTCTTTAATGAATCCTCAATCAGTAAAATATCACCTGAATTAATAACAGGGAAATAAGGTGTCCCGATAAAGCCGTACATTGTGTTATTATTGCCGCCTATTAAACGCCCTTCTACAACACTTTCATGAATACCGATCCATTTATTTGAATAGAGTGCTTTCGGCTTTTCAAAATCGAGCCAGTTAATCATTTCATCTGACCAGACATGTGGCATAGGAACGGAGTACGGAATGCTCGGCTGACAGAAATAGTGTTCGAAATAATTATATGTTTCATGGACTAGCGGCTCAAATTCACCGAACGAGGGGATGAGTGCCGGCCCGTAATATGTAGGTATATTTGTTTTGGCAAAAAGAGCCAATAAAATTGCAGTAGTATCCGAGTAGCCGACCACAATTTTCGGGTTATTTCGAAACGCTTCGTAATCGATATAGGGGAGCAGGCTATTCGAATTTGTCCCGCCAATCGATGACATGATCATTTTAATCGATGGATCTCTTAGTAGCTGATTGAATTCTTCTGCACGTTCTTTTGGCGTTCCTGACCGATAGCCATCCTGTTTTCCTGTAAGTTTGCCCTCGATAATCTGAAATCCTTTTCCCTCCAGAAACTCTTTTCCACGATTGTAGCGTGGCTTTGCGGTAGCTGTTGCCGGTGCAGAAGAGGAAAAAATGCCGATCTTATCGCCACGTTGCAATGGTTGAAACATATTATCACCTGACTTTGCAAATTTATAGTTTTGGCTATATGTTAAAATTATACAATATATTCAAGCGAAAAAAAGGAAATAGTAAATGGAGAGTAGGGTACATGATTGAAAAATGAGGAGGTGAAGAGCTAGTTACGGTAACTAGTGTCGAATGAGTAAATTACAAAAAATTTATGAACAGGCAAAGCAAATGACAGCAGGGGGTAAGGTCGCCTCGTATATACCAGCGCTTGCTGCAGCAAATAGTGATTTATTTGCGGTAAGTTTACTGAGCGCAGAACAGGAAATTGAATTAGGTGATTGTACAGAAACGTTTACCCTTCAAAGTGTCGTGAAAGTCATCAGTTTTATGGTTGCTGCCAATCATCACGGTATCGAGGAAATCATGAATTATGTTGATGTTGAGCCGACAGGGGATTCATTTAACTCCATTGTACGGTTGGAAGGCCATAATAATAAGCCATTCAATCCGATGATCAACGCAGGGGCGATAACGATTGCTTCGTTACTACCGGGTGAGACTATGTATGAAAAAGTGAAATCGGTTACGACTTATTTGGAAAAAATGATTGGAAAGAAAGTGCATATTAATAACGAAATTTACCTTTCAGAATACCAATCTGCTGATTATAACCGGGCAATCGCCTATATATTACAGGCAAACGGTTTCCTGAAATCCGATGTCGAGGAAGCACTGCAAGTCTATTTACAGCTTTGCTCAATTTCTGTAGATGTGACAGATTTAGCGAAAATGGGCTATTATTTTGCGACTAACGGAAAAGATAGTGAAGCTTGCTGCAATAAAGAGGTCATTAATATTGCAAAAGCATTAATGCTCACATGTGGAATGTACAATGCATCCGGAAAATTTGCCGCATTTGTAGGGTTGCCGGCAAAAAGCGGTGTATCCGGTGCTATCATTGCCGTTGTACGTAATGGGGAAATTGAACAACTGCAAGGCCCGATTGGAATCGGCATTTACGGACCAGCTATTGATCAGGTCGGCAATAGTGTAGCAGGCATCGATTTTTTAATGAATCTTTCAAAGGAATATGATTTATTTTGTTTATAATAGGAAAAGGAACATCCCCTCAAAAATGGGGTATGTTCCTTTCTTAGTTTAACGATAAGGAAGAAGCTCAAAAACTTTTGTAGCCGTATTCTTTACAAATGTTGCGTCATGCTCCACAAACAATAAAGTCGGCTTAAAATGAGCAATCATATTTTCGATCTGCTGCTGGTTAAAAACATCCAAATAGTTGAGCGGTTCATCCCAAATATAAAATTCTGCTTCGCGTCCAAGCGACTTTGAAAATTCGACTTTCTTTTGCTGACCCATGCTCATCTTTTCAATTGGCACCTGAAAAACATCGCGGTCAAATCCGAAAATACGTAGATTGTTTAAAAATAGTGTGTAATCGATTTGCTGTTCAAAGGCAAAGTCTTTTAACAGGCCGTGATTATCCTCGTAATTTTGGCGGATTACACTCGTGCTCAACCCAAGGGGCATGATTATTTCACCCTCTACAGTACCGGTAAATGCCCCTTGCAAATATTGAACAACTGAGGTTTTACCACTGCCGTTCGGTCCGACAATGGCAACTTGCTCCCCTTGGAAAATTTCAAATGAAATGGGCTCGAACAGCGGTTGATCGCCGTAGCTCAATGTAAAACTTTTCACCCGAAGCACGGGATTCCGGTGGCTAAATTGACAGTTGATCGTCAAATCGCTGATTGTTTCAATATTTTTCAGCAGCTTCGTTTTGTTCTCGATTTTCTCCTGTGTACGTTTTTCAATTGCTTTTGCTCGCTTATTCATACGCTTTGCAATGGCATTCCCGAACGGATCATTACCTGAAGGCTTTTCACGCTGCGCGGCCCAGTTAGACTTTTCACGGGCCGTTTTTTGCAGACGGTTGATTTCAGCGTTCAATGTACGATTTTGTTCGAGTTCAAACTCGTCCTGAAGCTTTTTCTGCTGTTCATAGATTGAGAAGTTCCCTTTGTATAGGCTAAGTTGGCTTTTTTCAATCGCCAAAATATGTGTAACCACTTCATCGATAAATTGACGGTCATGACTGACAACGATAAAGCCCTTTTTCTTCTTCAAATAGTTTGCAACGGTGGACCGGCCTTTTATATCAAGATGATTGGTCGGTTCGTCAAGCAGCAGAAAACGGTTTTCCTCACAGAAGACTGCAGCAAGCATGACTTTTGTTTGTTCTCCGCCGGATAATTGTTCAAATGGCATCCATAACAACGATGGATCAAGCGACAAAAGCTGGCATTCCCGTTCGAGCTTCCATAGCTCAACTGACAGAACTTCATCGATCGTATAATACGCACTTATTTTTGGATCGCGAATGACAAGGGGGAAGTAATGAAATTCTTCATCACTCGTTACTGTTCCGCTGTACGGTAATTTGTTCTGCAGCAAATGGAGCAAAGTCGTTTTTCCGCGACCATTCCGGCCTATCAGACCAAGCTTCCAAGTATTATCGATCGTTATGTTAATGTTTTTAAATAATGGTTCTTCAAGTAAGTCATAGCTAAACGATACATTTTTCATTTCTATTGGCATATATGCATACCTCCAAATTTTAAATTGAAAGTATACGCATTCACACTGAATATATTAAATAAAAAATCCTTCTGAAAAAGTCAGAAGGATTAGTAATCATACGTAAATAAGCCTTTAAGTTCGCTAAAGGAGTATAAATGGGCAGACTAATCCTATTTTATGTGAAAATGCGTATACATTTTTACGTGTAAAATAGAATTATTTAATCATCAGCCATTCATCTTCCCTTCCTGTAAATTATTAGTAGTATGCCATAGAATTTTTTAGAATTCAACCCTCTTCATAAGGGAGCTATAAACTTGAAAAAACCGAAATAGAAGGAAAATATTTTGAAGTAAACAAAAATTAAAAATGTTTACAAATAATATAACGTATATTATAAAAGTTATAGAGGTGATATATTTGGAAATTCAAAATATTTCAACGGAAGTGCTTGTGAAGGGTTATGAGATGAAAGAGGAATGTTATGAATGTTTGTTTTGTGAACAGTCCTACCGTTCAGATGAAGTCTTTCCATATGACAATCGGTTTCTGACAGCGGAAGGCATGATGAAAATACATATGGAGCTCGCACATACATCACCATTTCACGCATTGCTTGCTTTAGATAAAAAAATAAGCGGGCTGTCAGATGTTCAAATTGAAATGATGCAGCATTTTTTCGAAGGGAAAACCGATCAGGAAATAGTGAATGCCAGCAATTTATCGAGTGTATCGACAGTTCGTCAGCACCGCTTTAAACTGCGCGAAAAGGAAAAACAGGCGAAAATTTTTGTTGCCCTCATGCAGCTAATGAAGAATCCTGATCAATATCAAATTCATAAAGGGGCGAGACAGGTGGACGAACGTTATAGTACAGAACAGAAAGAACGGGAAAAAGTACTGACTACCTATTTTAAAAACGGGTTGGACGCGGGAATTGAAACGATTCCAAGTAAAGAAAAGAAGAAGCTCATTATCCTGCAGCATATTTTAAAGCGTTTTGATAAAGAAAAGCACTACCATGAAAAAGAAGTAAATGAAATTTTAAAGACTGTCCACGAAGATTTTGTCTCACTGCGACGTCATCTCATCGAGTACGGGTTTATGGAGCGCAGTGACGATGGTTCCGAGTACTGGGTGAAATAATAGGGGGATTTCAATGAAGGTAGAGCTGACACGATATCGGGTAAAAAAAGGTAAAACGTCTAAAGTAAAAGAATGGATGGATTTTTTAAATCATCATATGGAAGATGTGCTCATCACTCTTGAAGGAGAGAAAATGTATGTGGAAACAATTTTTCATGAACATTTGAACGGGGAAGAATTTTTATACTGGTATTCGGTGCAAGGAAGCGGTGGGGTGGATGTAGAAGATTCCACACATTGGATTGATAAAAAACATCTTGAATACTGGGAAGAATGCATCGATGAAAACTTTGGTTCCATTGATTTGAAAACAGAAGTCGTAATGATTCCTGAAAAAGTCCGGGCTAGTATGAACGACTAAATATTTGATTAACAATATTGGAAAAATGATTTTATAGAAAAACGGTTTTGTTTTACGGGTTTTTAATAAAATACATTGATTTTCGTCCTTTAAACGAGAAAACCAACTAAAATTATACGATTATCTTAATCTCAAACAAAACACTTGTTTTATGGTAATAAAATATTATATTATATCCCTATAGATAAACTTGGTTTTAAAAATAGGAGGAATTATTTTGTTGCAAATGGCAATTACGGGTATCCTATGTGGTGCTCTTTTAGGTTTTGTGATGCAACGTG
>Ga0182739_1002465_pt1 | contig 17278 bp, 12 predicted proteins | sample eDN5th30CBELigBY_FD_128873 | JGI IMG/M metagenome (GOLD analysis project Ga0182739, IMG submission 128873) | Enriched backyard soil microbial communities from Emeryville, California, USA - eDNA 5th pass 30_C BE-Lig BY (version 2) (version 2) | ecosystem: Environmental > Terrestrial > Soil >... | reverse complement strand
CGGCGTGCGTGGCAGGAATCCGTGCCGAGTCGGCCGAATGCCGCCAGCACGATGTCGGGGGGCTCGGCCAGGATGGAGCGATGACCACGCGAGCGCTCGCCGCCGACGCCTCCGCCGCCGCGCGCGGGGGGATCGGCCTCGTGCAGGGCACCGCCCTGTACATCGCGTCGGTGCTCGGCACGGGGCTCCTGGTGCTCCCCGGGCTGACGGCCGGCGTCGCAGGCCCCGCGAGCATCCTGGCCGTCGTCGCGGTGCTGCTGCTCTCGGTGCCGCTCGCCGGCACCTTCGCCGTGCTGGCGGCCCGCTACCCCGACCCGGGAGGCGTGGCGAGCTACGTTCGGCGCGCGCTCGGCGACACGTGGGCACGCATGGCGGGGTACTGGTTCATGTTCGGCGTCTGCGCCGGTGCTCCCGTCGTGGGTGTGCTCGGGGCCGAGTACGTCGTCGCGGCTCTCGGAGCCGATCGCGGCGTCGTCCCCCTCCTCGCGGCGGCGATCTTCGTGCCTCCGTTCGCCCTCAACGCGCTGGGCGTGCGGGTCGCGGGGAGCGTGCAGTTCGTCCTGACCGCCCTCCTGCTGGCCGTCGTCGTGTTCGTCGTCGGTCTCGGCGCGCCGTCGGTCGAGGCGGCGAACTACTCGCCCTTCCTCCCGCACGGGTGGCTCGGCGTGGGCACGGCGATCAGCCTGTTCGTGTGGGCCTTCGCGGGCTGGGAGGTCGGCACCCATATCTCGGGGGAGTTCCGCCGGCCGCGCCGCGACATCCCGCTCGCGACCGCGATCGCGGTCGTCGTGACGGGCGCCTGCTATCTCGTGCTGCAGATCGTCACGGTGGGGGCACTGGGCGAGCGTGCAGGATCCGGCCAGGTGCCGCTGCTCGATCTCGCCCGGCTGGGCTCCCCGCGCCTCGGGCCCATCGCCGTCGGGATCATCGCGGCGATCGTCGCGCTGGGCGTACTGAACGCCTACCTCGCGGCGTTCGCGAAGCTCGGCGCCTCGCTCGCGCTCAACCGCGACCTGCCGCGCTGGTTCGCCGCCGGCGCCGACCGGGGCGGCGTCCCGCGACGTGCGCTCGCGCTGACCGGCGCCGTCGCCGCCGGCTACTTCGTCCTGATGGTGGCAAGCGGCATGGAGCTGACCCCGTTCATCCTCGTCCACACCAGCAGCATGGTGTCGATCTACGCCGTCGGCATGGTCGCTGCGCTCCGGCTGCTGCCGCGCTGGTCGGCGGGCTGGTGGATGGCCGTCGCGGCGGCCGTCCTGTGCGCGGGGATGCTGGCGCTCGCGTGGGCATCGCTCACGCCGGCCCTCGTCCTCGCGGCGACGGCCGCCGTGGTCACCCTCGTCCGTCGCGCCCGATCCCGTCCGCTCTGAGCGGGAGCGGGGCAGCACGGGGCGGCGATCCCCGCCCCTGCTAGCATCGGGGAATCCGTGCGGACAGCCGAGGAGGTGGCACCCATGAACACGATGACGTCGGTGCTCCCTGCGGGAGTCACGGTCGGGCGGTAGGTCGTCCGGGAGCGCCGTTTCCGAGCGCACCCGAAAGGCACGCCCATGCACTTCACCTCTGAAGAACGAATCGACGGGGTCGTCGAACGACGATTCCGCCTCCGGGACACCCCCGGCATCCTCTGGACGCCCCACGACGCGTCGCCCGCGCATCCCGTTCCGCTGATCCTCGCGGGACAGCCGGGCGGGCCGGCCGGCCTCGACCGCACCCACTCCCGCATGATCGAACGCGCCCGCCACGCCGCGAGGGAGGGCTTCGCCACCGCCACGATCGAACTGCCCGGAAGCGGCGGGCGCCCGCGGCCGCCCGGCGCCGAGGCGGCACGGTCCGATCTGCTCGCGGCTCTCGCGGCCGGCGTCCCGGTCCCCGACGACGTCGTCGACCGGCTCGTCCTGCCCCTCGTCGAGCTGGCTGTACCCGAGTGGCAGGCCGTGCTGGACGCGCTGCTCACCGTGCCCGAGCTGAGAGGACCCGTCGGATTCTCGGGCGGCGTGATCTCCATCGGCGTGCGGCTGCTCACCGTCGACCCGCGCATCCGCGCCGCCGTGCTGTTCGCGGGCAGCTACGTTCCGCGCTCCATCCTGGAGGCGGCGCGAGGCGTCACTGTTCCCCTGTACGTCCTGCTGCAGTGGGACGACGAGGGGAACGACCGAGCGATGGCGCTCGACCTGTTCGACGCATTCGGGTCGCAGGAGAAGACCCTGAACGCGAACCTGGGAGGTCACACGGGCGTCCCCGCCCATGCAGGAGAGGATGCCGCCCGGTTCTTCGCCCGGCACCTCGGCTCGCCTCCGCGCTGAGCGGACGCCCGGCCGCTGCTAGAGGGTGAGGGCTTGCTCCATGATCGACGCCTGCTCGATCGCGTGGACCTTCGGCGAGCCGGTCGCCGTCGAGGCAGCGGCCGGGCGCGAGACGCGTCGGATCGCGCGGCCCTGCAGCTGCTGGGCCACCTCCAGGGCGATGAAGGGCCATGCCCCCTGGTTCTCGGGCTCGTCCTGCACCCACACGAGCTCCGCGTTCGGGTACTCGTCGAGCACGCCGTTCAGCTCGTCGATCGGGGCCGGGTAGAACTGCTCCAGGCGGACCAGTGCGATCTCCGGGTTCGGGTTCTTCTCCAGCTCAGCCGTCAGATCCCAGTGGATCTTGCCCGAGTGCAGCAGCACGCGGCGCACGGCGCCCTTGTCGATCGAGCGATCGTCGTCGAGCACGGGCTCGAACCGGCCCTCGGTGAAGTCCTCGACGCTGCTCGTCGCCCCGCGCAGACGCAGCATCGCCTTCGGGGTGAAGACGATCAGCGGGCGGCGCGGACGCGCATAGGCCTGGCGGCGCAGCAGGTGGAAGTACGACGCCGGCGTCGAGGGGCGGGCGACGGTCATGTTCTCCTGCGCACACAGCTGCAGGTACCGCTCGATGCGGCCCGACGAGTGGTCGGGTCCCTGGCCCTCGTAGCCGTGGGGGAGCAGGAGCACGACGCTGGACTGCTGACCCCACTTCTGGTCCGCCGCGGAGATGTACTCGTCGATCACCGACTGCGCGCCGTTGGCGAAGTCGCCGAACTGCGCCTCCCACAGGGTGAGCGTGTCGGCGCGCTCGACCGAGTAGCCGTACTCGAACGCCATCGCGGCGTACTCGCTCAGCAGCGAGTCGTACACGTAGAAGCGGCCCTGGTTCTCGCCGAGGTTCGCGAGCGGCAGCCACTCCTGCCCGTTGGACCGGTCGTGCATGACCGCGTGACGCTGCACGAACGTGCCGCGGCGCGCATCCTGTCCCGCGAGGCGGACGTTGGTGCCCTCCATGAGCAGCGACCCGAACGCCAGGAGCTCGCCGAAGGACCAGTCGATCCCGCCGCCGCGGCTCATGTCGCTGCGCTTGTCGAGCAGCTGGCGGAGCTTGGTGTGCACCGTGAAGCCCTCGGGGAGGTTCACGAACGCGTCGCCGATCTGGTGGACGACCTCGGTCGAGACGCCCGTCGTGTCGGGCTCGCCGACGGCGACGTCGATCGAGCCCGTGCTCGAGACGATGCCGGTGGATCCCGTCTCGGCCGCGTGGGTCTCGGCGAACGCGATCTCGAGGCGGTTCTGGAAGTCCTGCTTGGCCTTCTCGTACTCCTCCTCGGTGATGTCGCCGCGACCGACGAGCGACTCCGTGTAGAGGCGTCGCACCGAGCGCTTCGCCTCGATGAGGTTCGTCATGAGCGGCTGCGTCATCGACGGGTCGTCGCCCTCGTTGTGCCCGCGGCGGCGGTAGCAGACGAGGTCCACGATCACGTCGCGGTGGAACTCCTCGCGGTACTGGAACGCGAGCTCCGCGACGCGGACGACCGCCTCCGGATCGTCTCCGTTGACGTGGAAGATCGGTGCCTGGATCGTCTTGCCGACATCCGTCGAGTAGACGGAGGTGCGTCCGTCCTGGGGGAGGGTCGTGAAGCCGACCTGGTTGTTCACGACGACGTGCACGGTGCCGCCCGTGCGGTACCCGCGCAGCTGCGACATCTGCAGCGTCTCGACGACGACGCCCTGGCCGGCGAAGGCCGCGTCGCCGTGGACGAGGATCGGCAGCCACGAGAAGGAGCCGATCGGCATCCGGTCCTGCTTGGCCCGGACGATGCCCTCCAGGACCCCGTCGACGGTCTCGAGGTGCGAAGGGTTCGCGGCGAGGTAGACGGGGAGATCCTCGCCGTCATCCGACACGAAGGTGCCCTCGGTGCCGAGGTGGTACTTCACGTCGCCGGAGCCGCTCTTCGAGCCGATCGCGACGGAGCCCTCGAACTCGCGGAACACCTGCCCGTAGGTCTTGCCCGCGATGTTGGTCAGCACGTTGAGGCGGCCGCGGTGGGCCATGCCGATCGCGGCGCCGTCGAGCTCGGCGCGCGCCGCGCCCTGCAGGATCTCGTCGAGCAGCGGGATGAGCGACTCGCCGCCCTCCAGGCTGAACCGCTTCTGCCCGACGTACTTCGTCTGCAGGAAGGTCTCGAAGGCCTCGGCCTGATTGAGCTTGTCGAGGATCCGCAGCTGCTCGTCGTGGCCCGGCTTCTGGTACTTGACCTCGACGTTGTCCTGGAACCACTTGCGCTGGGCGGGATCCTGGATGTGCATGTACTCGATGCCGATCGTGCGGCAGTACGAGTCGCGCAGGACGCCGAGGATCTCCCGCAGCTTCATCGTGCGCTTGCCGCCGAAGCCGCCCGTCACGAACTCGCGGTCGAGGTCCCAGAAGGTCAGCCCATGCGACTCGATCTCGAGGTCGGGGTGGGTGCGCTGCACGTACTCGAGCGGGTCGATGTCGGCCATGAGGTGGCCGCGCACGCGGAAGGAGTTGATGAGCTCCTGCACGCGCGCCGTCTTGTCGACGCGCTCGGCGATGTCGACGTTGATGTCGCCGGCCCAGTGGATGGGGGCGTAGGGGATGCGCAGGGCCGCGAAGATGCCCTCGTAGAAGCCGCGCTGACCCGTGAGGAACTCGTGGACGATCTTCAGGAACTCGCCCGAGCCCGCGCCCTGGATGACGCGGTGGTCGTAGGTGCTCGTGAGGGTGATCGTCTTGCCGATGCCGAGCTCGACGAGGGTCTTCTCGCTCGACCCCTGGAACTCGGCGGGGTACTCCAGCGCGCCGGCGCCGACGATGCAGCCCTGCCCTTTCATGAGGCGCGGCACGGAGTGCACCGTGCCGATGCCGCCGGGGTTGGTCAGCGAGACCGTCGTGCCCTGGAAGTCGGCCGCCGTGAGCTTGCCGCCGCGGGCGCGCTTGACGAGGTCCTCGTACGACGCGAGGTACTCGTTGAAGGTGAGCGACTCGGCCCGCTTGATGCTCGGCACCATGAGGGCGCGCGTGCCGTCGGGCTTGGGGAGGTCGATCGCGATGCCGAGGTTGATGTGGGCGGGGGCCACGACGGACGGCTTGCCGTCGATCTCCGCGTAGGACACGTTCTGGCTCGGGAAGACCTTGAGTGCCTGGATGAGGGCCCAGCCGATGAGGTGGGTGAAGCTCACCTTGCCGCCGCGGGTGCGCGACATGTGGTTGTTGATGACGATCCGGTTGTCGATCATGAGCTTGGCCGGAACCGTCCGCACGCTCGTCGCGGTGGGCACCGTCAGCGACTCGTCCATGTTGGCGGCGAGCGTCTTCGGCATGCCGCGCAGCGGGGTGACGACGTCGTCACCGGCATCCTGCGGTGCGGCGGGCGTCGCCTTGGGCGCCTGCGCGGGAACGGGCTGGGGCGCCGCCGGACGCGCCGTCGTGCGGGCCACCGGCTGCGCGCCGACGACCGGGACGGGGGCGGTCACGGGGTGCGCGTCGGAGGCTGCCGGAGCAGAGGCGGGGGCGGCGGCGGTTCCCGCCGAGGAGGCGGTCTTTGCGGCTGCGGTGTCGGGTTCAGGGGTGTAGGCCTCGAGGATCGGCCACCAGGCGCGATCGACCGAGTTGCGGTCCTTGGTGTACTGCTCGTACATCTCGGCGACGAGCCACTCGTTGGCCCCGAATTCGCCGTCGCTCGATGTTCCCACGCCCGTCACCTGGCTGGACACGATTCGCCTGCTTTCATCGCTGAATCTCAGATGCCGCGGGGCCTCGGATCGTGCCCACGCGCACGACTATCAAGGGTATCCCAGGAATCGGGTCGCCTGTTCTTCCCCCGCGCCGCCCGTCAGGGTGCCGCGGCCCGAATCCCGGGCCCGCCGGGACGCGGAGTGGGTACCGTGGACTCATGCAGTTCTCCGGCGAGCGACCCGCTGTCGACCTGACCTATTCGGACGTCTTCCTCGTGCCGCGCCGATCGGGCGTCACGAGCCGCCTCGACGTCGATCTGTCACCCGGCGACGGGACGACCGCGACGATCCCGCTCGTCGCGTCCAACATGAACTCCGTCACGGGCGCGCGCCTGGCGGCGAGCCTCGCCCGCCGAGGGGGTCTCGGCGTCCTCCCGCAGGACATGCCGCTGCAGGACATCGACGCCGCCATCCGCTGGGTGAAGGCGCAGCCGGTCGTGTGGGACACGCCGCTCGTGCTGCCGCCGGAGGCCACCGTCGCCGATGCGGCCGGCCTGCTGCCGCCCACCGAGGGCCACGGCATCGTGGTCGCAGAGGAGCACGACGGGCGCGTGCACGTCGACGACATCCGCGGCGTCGTGCCCGCGAGCAGGCTCGGGACGGCCCTCCCGGATGCGCGGCTGGGCGACCTCGCGCGCGGGCGCACGGCATCCATCGACGCCGACGACGTCACCGACGCCCGCCACGCGTTCGACCTCATCGTCGGAGCCGACGCCGAGACGGTGTGCGTCCTGCACCACGGCTTCCTCGTCGGGACCCTGTCGCAGCGCACGGCGCTGCGCTCGACGCTGTACCGTCCCGCCGTCGACGGCGACGGACGGCTGATCGTCGCGGCGGCGGTCGGCATCAACGGCGACGTCGCGGCCAAGGCGCGGGCGCTGGCCGGCGGCGGGGTCGACGTGCTCGTCGTCGACACGGCGCACGGTCATCAGGAGGGCATGCTGCGTGCGCTGCGCGAGGTCGCCGCGCTCGATCTGGGCATCCCGATCGCCGCGGGCAACATCGTCACGGCCGAGGGCGTGCGCGACCTCGTGGATGCCGGAGCGTCGATCCTCAAGGTGGGCGTCGGTCCGGGGGCCATGTGCACGACGCGCATGATGACGGCCGTGGGCCGGCCGCAGTTCTCGGCGGTGCTGGAGACGGCCGCCGCGGCGCACGAGCTCGGCGCGCACGTCTGGGCGGACGGCGGGGTGCGCTACCCCCGGGACGTCGCCCTCGCCCTCGCGGCGGGCGCGGCGTCCGTCATGATCGGCTCCTGGTTCGCCGGCACGATCGAGGCGCCGGGCGAGCTGCAGGTCGATGCCACGGGGCGCGTGTTCAAGGAGTCGTGGGGCATGGCGTCCACGAAGGCCGTGCACGGCCGCTTCGGGCGCCTCGACCCGTACGAGCGCGCCCGCAAGGAGCTGTTCGCCGAGGGGATCTCCTCGTCGCGGATCTACCTCGATCCGCTCCGCCCCTCCGTCGAGGACCTCGTCGACATGATCACCTCCGGCGTGCGCTCGTCGTTCACGTACGCGGGCGCCTCGACGGTCGCCGAGTTCCACGAGCGCGCCCTCGTCGGCCTGCAGTCCGCCGCCGGCTACGAGGAGGGCAAGGCCCTCCCCGTCAGCTGGTAGCCCGCGCTGCACGCGGCCGCGAAACAGCGCGGCGCACGATCCGCTGAGGCTACCCGCGTGCCGTAGAATCGTGCGCACGATGGACGACCCTCCCAGTTGCAGACACTCGCCCCACCGACCCGGATCCCGCACGTGCGGGGGTGACGCCTGATGGACTACGTCATGCTGGGGGTGGGGCTCCTTCTGACGATCGGCACGGGTCTGTTCGTCGCCAGCGAGTTCGCCCTGGTGAACCTCGACCGCGCCGAGCTGGAGAAGCGCCAGGCGGCGGGTGAGTCGCGGCTGTCGCTGACGATCAGCGCCCTCAAGATCACCTCGACGCACCTGTCGAGCGCACAGTTGGGCATCACCCTGACGACGCTGCTGACCGGTTACACGATGGAGCCGGCGCTGTCGAACCTGCTGAGCCCCGTCTTCACCGCATGGGGGATCCCGGCCTCGGCGTCGCGGCCGATCGCGACCGTCGTGGCGATCTCGGTGGCGACGGTGTTCTCGATGATCATCGGCGAGCTCGTCCCGAAGAACTTCGCCCTCGCCGTGCCGCGCCAGACCGCCAAGCTCGTGATCCCGTTCCAGGTGGCCTTCACGACCGTCTTCCGCCCAGCCATCAGCGTGCTCAACGGCAGCGCCAACGGCGTGCTGCGCGCCATGGGCGTCGAGCCCAAGGAGGAGCTGTCGGGCGCCAGGACCGCCGAGGAGCTCTCGAGCCTCGTGCGCCGCTCCGCGAGCGCGGGCGTGCTGGAGGAGGACACGGCATCCCTGCTCGACCGCACCCTCACCTTCGCGCGCCTGACGACGGCGGATGTCATGACGCCGCGGCCGAGCGTCCACGCGCTTGCGGCGGGCGACAGCGTCGAGGACGTCATCCAGCTCGCGCGCCGCACCGGCCACAGCCGCTTCCCCGTCTACGACGACTCGATGGACGACATCACCGGCATCGTGCACCTCAAGCAGGCCGTCAGCGTCCCGCGCGACCGTCGTGCCGATGTGCCTGCCGCCGCGATCGCGGAGGAGCCGCTGCGTGTCCCGGAGGCCGTGCATCTGGACGGCCTCATGTCGGAACTGCGCGCCCGGGGGTATCAGATGGCGATCGTGGTCGACGAGTACGGCGGGACGGCCGGCGTCGTCACGCTCGAAGACCTCGTCGAGGAGATCGTCGGCGAGGTGCTCGACGAGCATGACCGCAGTCGCGCGGGCGTCGTGCGCGGCGCGGATGCCGTGACCTTCCCCGCCGACCTGCGCCCCGATGAGCTGCTCGACCGCACCGGCATCCGCGTTCCGGAGGGGGATGTGTACGACACGGTCGGCGGGTTCCTCATGTCGACCCTGGAGCGGATCCCGGCCGTCGGCGACAGCGTCGAGGTCGAGGACGGCACGCTCACCGTGAACCGGATGGACGGACGGCGCGTGGACCGCGTCAAGTTCGTGCCGCACCCGCTCTCGCCGGAGGCCGAGCGAGCCGTGCGCGCCGAGACGGACGGGGGTGACGAGCGATGAACGACTGGGCCGGAATCGCATGGCTGTTCGTGCTCCTCGTGTTCAACGCCTTCTTCGTCGGCGCCGAGTTCGCCGTCATCTCCGCACGCCGCTCCCAGATCGAGCCGCTCGCCGAGAAGGGCTCCCGCTCGGCCAAGACGGCGCTGTACGCGATGGAGCACGCGACGCTCATGCTCGCGACGAGCCAGCTCGGGATCACGATCTGCTCGCTGCTGATCCTGAACGTCTCGGAGCCTGCGATCCACCACCTGCTGGAGGTGCCGCTGGGGCTCACCGGATGGAGCGAGGCCGTCATCGGTGGCGTCGCGTTCGCGCTCGCCCTCGTGCTCGTGTCGTACCTGCACGTCGTGTTCGGCGAGATGGTCCCGAAGAACCTCGCGTTCTCACTGCCCGACCGCGCGGTGCTCCTGCTGGCGACGCCGCTCGTGTGGGTCTCCAAGCTGTTCCACCCGATCATCGTCGCGCTCAACTGGACGGCGAACCACATCGTGCGGCTGTTCCGCGTCGAGCCCAAGGACGAGGCCGCCTCGACCTTCACGCTCGACGAGGTCGCCACGATCGTCAACCAGTCCCGCATCGAGGGCGTGCTCGACGACGCGTCGGGCGCCGTCACGGCCGCCGTCGAGTTCACCGAGAAGAAGGCGAAGGACGTCGCGGTGCCCCTGACGGACCTCGTGACGCTTCCCGAGACGACGACGCCCGACGAGATCGAGCGCGCTGTCGCGAAGCACGGGTTCTCGCGCTACGTCATCGTGGATGCGGCCGGCATCCCGGTCGGCTACGTGCACCTGAAGGACGTGCTTCGCGCGGCCGAGGGGCCGGGGGCGGACGTGACCGCGAACGTCGCGATCCAGCCGAAGCGGATCCATCACATGGTCCCCGTGGCCGAGACGACCGACCTGGAGGACGCCCTCGCCCTCATGCGCCGGTCGAGCCGTCACCTCGCCCAGGTGCGAGATGCCCGGGGCGAGACGACCGCGGTGCTGTTCCTGGAGGACATCATCGAGGAGCTCGTCGGCGAGGTGCACGACGCGACGCGCCGCCGGCGCTGAGCGGGACGGCACGGGAGGAGATATCCCTGCGGGAGGAGCCCCGCGGGGATTCCCTCCTCCGGAGCTGATATCTCCTCCCGGACGCACCGGGTGCGCAGGCGCCCGCGAGGGGGCTCAGGCGCGCGGCCGGGCCCGCACGTACTGGGGCGGCCACGGCGCGGCCTCCGGCTCGCCCAGCTCGGTCGCCGCGCGCAGCGCGAAGTGCGGGTCCCGCAGCCACTCGCGGCCCGCGAGGATGACGTCGGCGTCGCCGGCGGCGAGGATGCTCTCTGCCTGGGTTCCGTGGGTGATCTCGCCCACGGCTCCCACCGGGCCGACGCCCGCGGCACGCACGGCGGCGGCCAGCGGGACCTGGTAGCCGGGCCCGGTCACGATGCGCTGGTGGGCGACGAGACCGCCCGAGGAGATGTCGAACAGGTCGGCGCCGCGGTCGGCCGCCCAGCCGGCCACCTTCGCGGTCTGCGCGACGTCCCAGCCGCCCTCGGCCGCGTCGCTGGCGGAGAACCGGACGAACACGACCGCCTCGGGGGCGGCCGCGCGCACCGCATCGACGACGTGCAGCAGGAGCCGGGCGCGGTCCTCGAGCGATCCGCCGTAGTCGTCGGTGCGAAGGTTCGACAGCGGGGAGAGGAACTGGTGCAGCAGGTAGCCGTGCGCCGCGTGGATCTCCAGCACCTGGAACCCGGCGTCCACGGCGCGGACGGCGGCCGCCTCGAACGCCGAGACGACCGCGTCGATGCCGACGAGGTCGAGGGTGGCGGGTTCCGCGAAGCCGTCGAAGGCGACCGCGGAGGGCGCGACGGTCGTCCAGCCGCCGTCGGCGACGGGCACCGAGCCCCGCTCGCCGGTGAACGGCGACCAGGTGGACGCCTTGCGGCCTGCGTGCGCCAGCTGCACGCCGGCGACCGCGCCGCGTGCGCGGATCGCCGCGACGATCGGCCGCCACGCGTCGCGCTGCTCGTCGTTCCACAGTCCGACGTCCTCGGGGGAGATCCGGCCCTCCGGCGTCACGGCGGTCGCCTCGGCGATCACGAGTCCTGCGCCGCCGGCCGCGAACTGCGCCAGATGCACGTGGTGCCAGTCGTTGGGCACGCCGTCGAGGGCGGAGTACTGACACATCGGCGCGACCCACAGCCGGTTGCGGAAGGTGAGATCGCGGACGTCGAAGGATGAGAACAGCAGGCTCATGCGGTGTCGTGCTCCGGTTCGGGCGCGGGTAGGGTTGCGCCATGGGCGGGGGATGGTCGGCATCCGACGCGGCGGAGCTCCTTCGGATGCCAACCGCCGCAGACGACAAGTATTCCCGCGGCGTCCTCGGGATGCGCACCGGCTCCGCGTCCTACCCGGGTGCGGCGGTGCTGGGCGTCGAGGCCGCGTGGCGGACGGGCGTCGGCATGGTCCGCTATCTGGGGCCCGACCGCGCGGCGGATCACGTGCTGCAGCGCAGGCCGGAGACGGTGACCGCCCCTGGCCGCGTGCAGGCATGGGTGATCGGATCCGGCACGGATGCCGCCTCCCGCTCCGGCGAGGAGACCTCGATCCTGCGCGGACTGCTGGCCGGCGATGTGCCCGTCGTCGCGGATGCGGGAGCTCTCGACCTCGTGCTCGGTGCGACCGCGGTGCTCGTGGTCACGCCGCACGAGGGCGAGCACCGGCGACTGCGGGACGCGCTGGGCCTGGGAGAGGCAGGCGATCGTGAGAGCGGGGCGGTGGAGACCGCCGCCGCGCTCGGGGCCTGCGTCGTGCTCAAGGGATCGGCGACGGTCGTCGCCGCTCCGGACGGGTGGCGCGTGACCCTGCCCGCCGCGTCCCCGTGGCTGGCCACGGCGGGCACCGGTGACGTGCTGGCGGGGGTGATCGGGGCGCTCGTGGCATCCGCCGCCGCGCGAGGGACCGTGGATCACGGACGGCTGGCGCGGCTCGCGGCGACCGGATCGTGGCTGCACGCCCGTGCGGCCGAACGCGCGGTGTCGGTCGCGGACGGCGGGCCGATCACCGCGCTGGATCTCGCGGCGCAGCTCCCGGCGGTCGTCGGTGCGCAGCTCAGCGGGTGATGCCGACGCCGCTCCCTAGGATGGGAGGGATGTCGAAACGGGCCGTGCTGTGGATCGCGTTCGTCGCGGTGCACGTGGGCGTCGCGTGGCTCGGCTTCCTCATGCCCAACGAGCCCATGGGCGACGTGTATCGCGTCTACGAGCCGTGGTCGCTGCAGGCTCTCAACGGCGGTTCCATCGTCGGGATCGACGAGCCGTGGGTCTACCCGCAGCTGGCTCTCGTGCCGATGGTCCTCGCGCACGCGTTCGTGCCCGTCGTCGGCTCGTACACGGTGGCCTGGGTGATGCTCGTGACGCTGGCCGACGCCGTCGCGTTCGCGCTGCTGCTGGGGCGGGCATCCTCCGCGGGGCGCGTGGTCGCGTCGTGGTTCTGGCTCGCCTCGATCGCCGCCCTGGGGCCTGTGGGGCTCTACCGGGTCGACGGATTCACGGTGCCGCTGGTCATCGCCGGATGCCTGTGGCTCGTGGGCCGTCCCTGGCTGGGGTCGATGCTGCTGGCCACGGCGACGTGGATGAAGGTGTGGCCGGCCGCGCTGCTCGCGGCGGCCGTCGTCGCGTCGAGGCGGCGCGCGGCCGTCATCGGCGGTGCGGTCGTGGTGTCGGCGCTGACCCTCGCGGCGGTATGGGCGGCGGGTGGCTCGTCGAACGCCTTCGGCTTCATCGGCGACCAGGCCGGCCGCGGGCTGCAGGTGGAGGCCCCCGTCGCCGCGCCGTATCTGTGGGGCGCGCTCCTCAGGTGGGACGGCTTCTGGGTGTACTACTCCTTCGACCTGCTCACCTTCCAGGTGACGGGGACCGAGATCGACACCGTGATCGCCGCGATGACGCCGCTGCTCGTGCTCGCCGTCGGCGCGGTCGTCCTCGTCGGCGCGCTCAAGGCGGCGCGGGGGGCGACGTTCCACGCCCTGTTCCCCGCGCTCTCGCTGGCCCTGGTCACGGCCCTCATCGTCTTCAACAAGGTGGGATCGCCGCAGTACCTCACGTGGCTCGTGCCGTCGCTCGTGATCGGGCTCATGCTCGATCGCGCCCGGTGGACGGGACCCGCGACGCTCGCCGTGGGCGCGATGCTGCTGACGCAGGTGGTCTATCCTGTGCTCTACGAAGGCATCCTCTCGCCCGAGCCGTTCGCCGTCGCGCTGCTGACCGTCCGCAATGTCGTGCTCGTGGTCCTGTTCGCCTGGATGCTCGCGCGCCTGCTGCGCGTGCGCCCGCCGGCCCGTACCGTTCCCCTCGTCCGCTGAAACCTCCGGAGGTTCCCATGTTGATCGCCTTCTCCGTCGCTCCCGGCGGCACGGGACGTGCAGACGGCTCGGTCCACGACGCCGTCGCCGCCGCCGTGCGTGTGGTCCGCGAGTCCGGCCTGCCCCACCGCACGACGTCGATGTTCACGGAGCTGGAGGGGGAGTGGGACGAGGTCATGGCGGTCGTCAAGGCCGCGACGGATGCCGTCATGCCCTTCGGCTCCCGCGTCTCGCTCGTGCTGAAGGCCGATATCCGTCCGGGCTACGCGGGCGAGATCGACGCGAAGGTCGAGCGGCTCGAGCGCGCGATCGAGGACGCAGGCGACTGACTCGGGCAGCCGGGCGCGGCCCCGCCTCCCCGCGGGGCGATAGCATGACGGAGTGACCTCCTCGACGCGCTCGAAGGGTGCGGCGACGAGGGCGCTCCTCTCCCTCGCCATCGGCAGCTTCGGCCTCGGCATGGGCGAGTTCGTCGTCATGGGGCTGCTGCCGGACATGGCGCACGACCTGCTCCCCGCCCTGTGGGCCGTCGACTCCGAGGCGGCGATCGCCCAGGCGGGATGGCTCATCTCGCTGTACGCGCTGGGCGTCGTCATCGGGGCGCCGACGATCGCGGGAGCGCTCGCGAAGTACCCGCGTCATCGGGTCATGCTCGCCCTCGCCGCCGCGCTCACGGTCTTCAACGCGCTGACGTTCCTCGCGCCGACCTTCGAGACGGTCGCGGTGTCCCGGCTCCTCGCGGGGCTGCCCCACGGCGCCTACTTCGGCATCGCCGCCCTCGTCGCCGCCGACGTCCTCGGCCCGGGAAGGCGCGCCCAGGGCGTCGCGTTCGTCCTCACGGGGCTGACGATCGCCAATGTCGTCGGTGTCCCCGTCGGCACGCTGCTCGGTCAGCAGTTCGGCTGGCGCGTCGCCTTCGTCCTCGTGGCGGCGATCTTCGCCGTCTCGGCCACGACCATCGCCCTCTTCGTCCCTCCGCACGCGGGCGACGCGGGGCGCACCCTGCGCGCGGAGCTCGGCGTATTCCGCATCCGCCAGGTGTGGTTCGCCCTCGGCACAGGGGCGATCGGGATCGGCGGCTTCTTCGCCGCCTACAGCTATGTCGCGCCCGTCATCACCGACGTGACCGGATCGCCCGCCTGGACGGTGCCGATCGTGCTGGTCATCGTCGGGCTGGGGATGACGGTCGGCAATCTCGTCGGCGGCCGGCTCGCCGACATCGATCTGCGCCGCACGCTCGTGGGCGGTCTCGTGGCGCTCGCGATCGCGCAGGTCGCCCTGGCGCTGACGGCGGGATGGATCGTCACGCTCGCCCTGTTCATGTTCGCGCTCGGGTTCACCGCATCCGTGCTCAGCCCCACGATCCAGGCGCGGCTGATGGACGTCGCCGGTGACAATCAGTCGATCGCCGCGGCGCTGCACCACTCCGCCTTCAACGTCGGGAACTCGCTCGGCGCGTTCCTCGGCGGGGTCGTCATCGCGGCCGGTCTCGGCTTCGTGGCCCCCATGTGGGTCGGTGCGCTGCTCGCGCTGATCGGTCTGGGCATCGCCGCGCTGAGCCTGCGTGTCGAGCGGACCGCGGAGCTCGTCAGGAGCTGAGCCCGGCGGTCAGGAGTCCAGCAGCCGCCGCAGGTGCGCGCCGACGGCCTCGGTCTCGATGAGGAAGCCGTCGTGCCCGAAGTCGCTGGAGAGCACGACGACGTCGTCGTCGATCGTCGAGCGGATGCCGCGGGCGATCCGGCGCTGGCCGTCGACGGGGAAGAGCCGGTCGCTGTCGATGCCGAGCACGAGAGTGCGCGCCGTGACGCGGGCCAGCGCATCCTCGACGCCGCCGCGGTCGCGGCCGACGTCGTGCGAGTTCATCGCCTCGACGAGCGTGAGGTAGGCGTTGGCGTCGAAGCGACGCGTGAACTTGTTGCCGTGGAAGTCGAGATAGCTCTCGACGGCGTAGCGGCCGCCGCCGGTCAGCGGGCTCTTGTCCGACTGCCAGCTCCGGCCGAACCGCTGGTTGAGCTCGATGGGGCTGCGGTAGTTCAGCAGCGCCATGCGGCGGGCCAGCGCGAGACCCCGGTGGGGTCCCTCGCCGTCCGCGGCGTCGTAGTACTCGCCGCCCGCGAAGCGCGGATCCATCCGGATCGCCTCCAGCTGCACCGAGTTGAGGGCGACCTGGTCGGCGGTCGTCGTGGGCGGCGAGCACAGCACCGCGAGCCTCTCGACGCGCTCCGGGTGCGTGACGGCCCACTCCAGGGCGTGCATGCCGCCCATCGAGCCGCCGACGACGGCGGCCCACGCGCGGATGCCGAGCAGGTCCGACAGCCGCGCCTGCGCCTCCACCTGATCGCGGACGGTCAGCGTCGGGAAGCGCGAGGCCCACTCGTAGCCGTCGGGGGCGACGCTCGACGGGCCCGTGGAGCCCTGGCATCCGCCCAGCATGTTGGCCGCCACGACGAACCAGCGGTCGGTGTCGAGGGGTAGACCGGGGCCGACGATGTCGTCCCACCAGCCGGCGGTCGCGTGTCCGGGACCGGCCGGCCCCCGGACGTGGCTGTCGCCGGTGAGCGCGTGCAGGACGAGCACGGCGTTGTCGTGCGTCGGCGACAGCTCGCCCCACGTCTCGTACGCCAGTCGGATCGCCGGCAGCTCCTGACCGCTCTCGGTCCGGAACGCGCCGAGGGCGGCGAACTTCCGGTCCCCGGCGGGGTCCCCGTCTCGCCAGGCGCCCGTCGCGGGCGGGCGGGCGCGCAGCAGGCGCGCGTCGGCCTCCGTGATGGGTGCGCTCGGCACCGTGTCCTCGGAGGTCTGCCAGTCCATGGCATCCATTCTCCCGGGCTCCGCCACCGGCATCGGCCAGTGTTACGGGAGCCGGATGCGGCGATGACAGGCCAGATCGACCCCCGGCGGGGTCGGCAGGGGAGAACAGGGCGATCGGGCCTGTATTCGTCACGCAGTCCGGGTCGAACGACGGATGCCCCGCCCGGCGGGTCGGCCGGGACGGGGCATCCGTCCTGAGGAGGATCAGGCGCGCGCGGCCTCCGAGACGCGGCGCGCGGCAGCGAGGGCCTGCTCGAGATCGGCCTTCAGATCGTCGATGTTCTCGAGACCGACCGACAGGCGCACGAGGCCCGGCGTGACGCCCGCCGTGAGCTGCTGCTCGGGCGTCAGCTGCGAGTGGGTCGTCGAGGCCGGGTGGATCACGAGCGAGCGGACGTCGCCGATGTTGGCGAGGTGGCTGAACAGCGTGAGCGCGTTGACGAACTCACGGCCGGCCTCCACACCGCCCTTGAGCTCGAACGACAGCACCGCGCCGACGCCCTTGGGGGCGTAGGTGTTGGCGGCGGCGTACCACGGCGAGGTCGGCAGGCCCGAGTAGTTGACCGACGCGACGTCGTCGTTGTTCTCGAGCCACTCGGCGATCTCCTGCGCGTTCTGCACGTGACGCTCGATGCGCAGCGACAGGGTCTCGATGCCCTGGATGAGGTTCCAGGCGCTCTGCGGCGAGATGGCCGATCCGAGGTCGCGCAGGAGCTGGACGCGGGCCTTGATGATGTAGGCCAGCCCGTCACCGACGGCCGTCGTGTACGACGCGCCGTGGTACGACGGGTCGGGCTCGGTGAGACCCGGGAACTTCTCGACGTTCTCCGACCACGCGAACGTGCCGCCGTCGACGATGGCGCCGCCGATCGTGGTGCCGTGGCCGCCGAGGAACTTCGTGACGGAGTGCACGACGATGTCGGCGCCGTGCTCGAACGGCCGGATGAGGTACGGGGT
>Ga0182739_1002464_pt1 | contig 17284 bp, 11 predicted proteins | sample eDN5th30CBELigBY_FD_128873 | JGI IMG/M metagenome (GOLD analysis project Ga0182739, IMG submission 128873) | Enriched backyard soil microbial communities from Emeryville, California, USA - eDNA 5th pass 30_C BE-Lig BY (version 2) (version 2) | ecosystem: Environmental > Terrestrial > Soil >... | reverse complement strand
TTTTCCTTGATGCCGTCGAACGGCGGCAGGTCGGGGAAATAGATGTCGGCCGAGACCACGCCGGTCATCGCTTCGCCGGCGATCCGGAAGACCGTCGGCAGGATGGTGCCGACCGCGCCGACGAAGGTGCCCTCGATGCCGGCCTGGCGATATTGCTGGATCAGCGCCGGCATGCCGGAGGATTCCGCGGCGTTGATGCCGACCACGGCGTCCGGCCGGGCCTGCTTGACGTTGGCCAGGCTGACGCGGAAGTCGGTCTGCTTGAACGGGAACTGTTCGACGACGACCTTCTCGAAGGGCTTGCCGATCTTCTTGAGCTCGGCCTCGATCACCGCCTGCGCGCCGTTGCCGTAGGCGTCGTTCTGCGACAGGAATCCGATCCGCTTGGCGCCGAGATGATTGACCAGGATGTCGGCGATCACCGCGCCGTCCTGCCCGTTCGAGCTGTTGATGCGGATGGCGTAGGGATTGGCCTTGCCGGCAAGAATCGGATCGGCCTTCGACACTGCGGTGATGTCGAGGATGTCGGCGCGTGCCAGCACCGGCTGCATGGCGAGCGTCACCGGGCTGTTCCAGCCTTCGATCACGAGGGCGACCTTCTCCGCGACCATCTCGTTGGCGCGGGTTACGCCGACCGCCGGAGTGCTTTCGTCGTCCTTGGCGATCACGACGATCTTGCGGCCCATCACACCGCCCTTGGCGTTGATCATCTCGGCCGCGATCGACACGGCGTGGGCGACACCCTGGCCGTTGGGCCCGGCCGGGCCGGACAGCGGAACGATGACGCCGACCTTGATCGGCTCGCCCTGTGCCAGGGCGGGAAAGCCGAACGATACGGCACCGGCGGCCATCCCGACAGTGAAATGGCGGCGCCCGAGCTTGATCGTCCTCATGATTGCTTCCCTCGTCAATGATCGTTTATTTACGGCAACGTGCCGCCCGCCGCCCGGAGTGTCAACGCGATCACGTGGCGCAGCATCGGCCATCGGCTCCCTCGCCGGCGTGCGGCGACGACGGGAAAGAGGAACCGTCAGGGCGGCCCTGTTCCTCGCCAGCGAGGAGTCTTCCCTCACCACGGGCTCTGTCCTGATGGTAGAAGGCGGCTGGAACGCCGCCTGACCTGGAGAATGCCCATGACCGCCACCGACACGAAAGCGTCACGCCGGCTTGCCGGCAGCAGCCTCGAAGTCTTCCCGATCGGGCTCGGCTGCATGTCGCTCTCCGGCGCCTACGGCAAGAGCGACGATGCCGAGGGCATCCGTGTCATTCGCCACGCGATCGATCGCGGCGTGAACTTCCTCGACAGTTCCGACATGTACGGCTGGGGCCACAACGAATCGCTGATCGGCAGGGCGCTGGCCGGCGGCCTGCGCGACAAGGTCGTGCTCGCCACCAAGTTCGGCCAGACGCAGAGGCCCGGCGGCGCCAACGGCGTCGATGGCAGCCCCGCCTATGTGAAGGCGGCCTGCGACGCCAGCCTCGGGCGCCTCGGGGTCGACGTGATCGATCTCTATTACCAGCACCGGGTCGATCCCTCGGTGCCGATCGAGGAGACGGTCGGCGCTATGGGCGAGCTGGTGAAAGCGGGCAAGGTGAAGGCGCTGGGGCTCAGCGAGGCCAGGCCCGAGACGATCCGGCGTGCGCACAGGACGCATCCGATCACCGCGGTGCAGAGCGAATACTCGCTGCTCTACCGCCAGGATGCCGAGACGACGCTCGAGACGACGCGGGCGCTCGGCATTTCCTACGTCGCCTACTCGCCGCTCGGGCGCAGCCTGCTGACCGGCGCGGTGAAGCGGGTTTCCGACATTCCCGAAGGCGACGGCCGCGGCCGTCATCCGCGCTTTGCCGCCGACAATCTCGCGCGCAACCTCCAGCTCGTCGCGAGGGTCGAGGCGATAGCGGCGGCCAGGGGCTGCACGGCGGGCCAGGTCGCGCTCGCCTGGCTGCTGGCGCAGGGTCCGGACATCGTGGCGATCCCCGGCACCAAGCGCACGGCGCGTGTCGACGAGAATATCGCCGCCGCCGAAGTCGCTCTGTCGGCCGAGGAGGTTGCTACCCTCTCCGAGGCGATCCCGCCCGGCGCGGCAGCGGGCACCCGCTATGCCGAAGCGCAGATGAGGGCAGTCTATCTCTGACGGATCCGAGGATGCTTCCACGCCCACCTTGTCATCCCGAGCGTAGCGAAGGATCTGGCGCTCCTTCGACGGGCGCTCCTTGGGGCAAGCACGAGGTCCTGCGCTGCGCTCGGGACGGCAGGGAAGATGAGCGGATTGACGGTTCAAGCGGAGCGGGGAAGCGGCTGAAAGACGCGACCGTCCGCTCGAATCCGTCTCTGGCAGGGTGACGGTGATCGCCGCGACCGAGTCGGGCACCCGGCGCCTCGCCATCATCCTGTTCGCGGACGTGGCGGGCTATAGCCGGATGATGCGCGCCGACGAGGAGCAGACGCTGGTCGATCTGCGCGCGCATCTCGCCGAGCTGGTGGCGCCGGTGGTCGCGCGCTTCCATGGCCGGATCGTCAAGACGGTCGGCGACGGCGTGATGGTCGAATTCGGCAGCGCCGTCGAGGCGATGCGCTCGGCCGTCGAGCTGCAGCGCGGCATGGTCGAGCGCAACGCCGATCTGCCGGCCAGCCGGCGCCAGACCTTCCGCATCGGCCTGCATCTCGGCGACGTGATCCTGACCGATCAGGACGTCTTCGGCGACACGGTGAACGTCGCGGCACGGCTGCAGGCGCTGGCGCAGCCGGGTTCGATCGTCCTGTCGCGTAGCGTGTATGACCAGGTCCGCGACAAGCTCTCGCTGCCATTCCGCGATCTCGGGTCGCGCGGGCTGAAGAACATCGACCGGCCGGTGCAGGTCTATACGGTGGACGGTGATTCCGCGCTCCCGCCGCGACGGCGACGCTGGATCCTGGCCGGCCTCGCTGCGGCAGTCCTGCTGATCGTCGCGGGCGGCACGCTGCTGCTCGTGCAGCGGTTCCCTCTGCTGGGCGGGGAGACGGAGCCGTCGCTCGCCAGCACGGAAAGCGGGCTTTCGGTCGCGGTCCTGCTGTTCACCAACCAGAGCGGCGACCCGACCCAGGATTATTTTGCCGACGGCCTCACCGAGGACATCACCCGTGCGCTCGGCCGTTTCCGGCCGTTGACGGTGCTGGCCTACGGCGCGGTGCTGCCCTATCGCAACAAGCAGCTCGCGCCGATGGATCTGGGGCGGGCCCTCAACGCCCGCTTCCTGGTGGCGGGCAGCGTGCGTCGCATGGGCGAGCGGGTAAGGGTCACGGTCCAGCTCACCGACGCCGCCAACGGCACCCAGCTCTGGGCAGAGCAATACGACGACCGGCTCACCGACATCTTCGAGGTCCAGGAGCGCATCGCCCGCCGGGTCGCCGGCACGCTCGCAACCAACCTGCAGCAGATCGCCCTGGCGCAGAGCCTGCGCAAGCCGACGGCCAATCTCGATGCCTATGACCTGTTGCTGCGGGCCCGCGCCCAGGGCAACGAGGCGACACGGGCCGGCAATCGCATGGCGCGCGAGCTGCTCGGGCGTGTGATCGCGATGGCGCCGACCTATGCCGACGCGCAGGCCGAGCTCGCCGAGGCGACCTTCCAGCGTGCCGTCTATGGCTGGTCGGAGTTCGCGCAGCACGACGTGGATGCCGCGATCCGGCTGGCGCAGAAAGCGCTCGAGATCGACGGGGAATGCGTGCTGGCGCACAGCGTGCTCGCACGCGCCTATACCGTGCAGCAGAAATACGAACTCGGCCTGGCCGAGTCCGAGCGCGCCCTGCAGATCAATCCCAGCGATTCCGAAGTGCTGGCCACGCGGGCGGCGGTGCTGCTGTGGACCGGCCAGATCGACGGGTCGATCGCCGCCGGCGAGCTGGCGGGCCGGCTGAACGGCAATCTCGGGCCCGAGCCGGCGCTCAATCTCGGCATCGCCTACATGTTGAAGGGCCGCTACGCCGATGCGGTGAGACTGCTGGAGGCTGCACGCACGCGCTATCCTGCCTATCCGACGCTCGATTTCCCGCTTGCCGGAGCCTATGCCGAGCTGGGCCGCGCGGAGGACGCGAAGGAAGCGCTGGCGCAGGGCCGGCGCAAGGATCCCTACCTCGACCTCGCCGGCTTCGGCACGCGCTTCCGGGATCCGGCGCTGAAGAACCGGATCGACGAAAGCCTGCGCAAGGCCGGTCTCGAGTAGCCCGCGCTACTGCGTCGCCCTCGCCTTCAGTGCCTTCAGATGGGCGGCAGCCTTTGCCGCCGTCTCGCCCGGCGCCTTGGTGAAGTTCTGCATCCCTCGCTCGCCGGCGAAGACGTAGAGATTGCCGTCGGAGATCACCCAGATGTGCGGGTCGGATTCGCGCTTCACGCCGTTGGACAGGTTCATGGCGCACAGCCCGCCGAACTGCGGCGCGTACTTGTCGGGGCTGGCCTTGAACATGTCGCGATGCAGGGCGCTGGCGAAGCGGTAGCGCTGGCCGTCCCACAGCAGCTCGAATTGCTCGAGGCCCGGCGTGGGCTTGGCCTCGGTGAAATAGGCGACCGGATCGTAGCCCTTGAGCGCCAGCGGCGCCGTCTCGGCGCGGCCCGGGCCGTTCGCCGCCGCGAGGATCGCGGCCAGGGCGGCGACCTGAAAGGCGGTGCGACGCGTTACCATTCAGTCCTCCCGGAAGTAACCGGATTGACGCCCCCGAATGAGGCTGAAGCTGGGCAACGTATGAATATCCGTTCAACGATCCGCAACCGGGACCGGCGCGCCATCCCATCGGGATCAGACGACGTCCGGGGCTTTGGCAGCGCGCTCCAGCATGCGCTCGGCGATCTCGCGTTCGCCCAGCACGACAAGGCTGGCGCCCAGCCCCGCCAGATGCTCGACGGCGGCGTCGGAGTGGGCGCGTGCCAGTATGTCGATCGAGGGGTTGGTCTTGCGCGCCTGCTGCACCACCTGGCCGGCCTCGAACGCCTCGGGAATGGTGACGAACAGACGGCGTGCCTGCTTGAGGTTGGCGGCGGCGAGGATCCGGGGGTCGGCGGCGTTGCCGGTGAACACTTCGGCGCCATCGCGGCGGGCCTTCTCCAGGCTGTCTTCGCTGGTCTCGATCACGACCATCCGGGCACCGTTGCGGGCAAGTTCGGCGCCGACCAGGGATCCGACCCGTCCGTAGCCGACCAGCACGTCGTGGTCGGACAGGGCGGTCGGTATCAGCGCCTCCTCCGGTTCCACCGCATCGGGGAAGCCGTCGGCATGCGGCCGGCGGACCAGCAGGGCGAACAGCAGCGGATTGAGCACGATCGAGATGATGGCGCCGCCCAGGATCAGGTCGCGCGCCAGCGGCGGGATCAGCTCGATGTCGATGGCGAGGCCGATCAGGATGAAGGAGAACTCGCCGATCTGGGCCCGGCCCGCGGCGACCGCGAGCGCGGTGGAACTCGACAGCTTGAAGGCCCGCACGATGGCCCAGGCCAGGGCAGCCTTGCCGACGACGATGATGCCGACGGTCGCCGCCAGCGCGAGCGGCGCTTCGACGAACACGTGCGGATTGAACAGCATGCCGACCGAGACGAAGAACAGCACCGCGAAGGCATCGCGCAGCGGCAGCGCTTCCTCGGTCGCCTGCTGGCTGAGGTTGCTTTCGCCCATCACCATGCCGGCGAAGAAGGCGCCGAGCGCGAACGACACGTCGAACATCCTCGCCGCGCCGAACGCCACGCCGATGGCGATGGCATAGACGGCGAGCCGGAACAGCTCGCGCGAGCCGGTATGCGCGGTGTAGTGCATCAGCCAGGGGATGACGCGACGGCCAACCACCAGCATCACGGTCACGAAGATGCTCACCTTGACCAGCGTGATCAGCAGCTGGAAGACCATGCGGCTGAGCGGCACCGCGTGGTTCGAAGCCACAAGGGCGGCGGTCGGCAGCAGCACCAGGGCCAGGACCATGATGAGGTCCTCGACGATCAGCCAGCCGACCGCGATGCGGCCGCGTTCCGTATCGAGCAGGCGGCGGTCCTGGAAGGCGCGGACCATGACGACGGTGCTGGCGACCGACAAAGCGAGCCCGAACACGAGTCCCGCCTGCCATGACCAGCCCAGCATTCGTGCGAGGCCCGCGCCCATCAGCGTCGCGATGACGATCTGGATGATGGTGCCGGGCACGACGATGCGTGCCACCGACACCAGATCCTTGAGGGAGAAATGCAGCCCGACGCCGAACATCAGGAGGATGACACCGATCTCGGCAAGCTCGGCGGCAAGGCCCGCGTCGGCCGTGAAGCCCGGCGTGAACGGACCGACGACGATGCCGGCGACGAGATACCCGACCAGCGGCTGGATTCGCAGGCGGTGGGCCAGCAACCCGAACACGTAGGCCAGCATCAAGCCGGCCGCGACCATGGCGATCAGCGGTGTCTGATGTTCAGGTATCGCCTCTTCTCCCCCCTGCTCGATCTTCCATCTTCGATGTGCCCCCGATACCCGATCATTTCAATCGTTGACGGGCATTTCCGCCGATATCGATACTATCGGGAGAAGATTGGGGTGAAAATGACATTCGCGGGACGTCGCCCGGGCAATATGCCGGGATGCCGACGTCCGACGAAGCGAACATCGTACCCCCGACCCGATCGGGCGTGCTGTAACCGGAGTAGATCGCACATGATTTTCAATAGACGCGGATTCATCGGAGCGGGGGCGCTGGCGCTTGCCGGGGCAGCGCGGGCGGACACGTTTCCCTCGAAGCAGATCCGCTGGGTCATCCCCTTCGCGCCGGGCGGCAACTACGACGTCACCTCGCGCATCGTGGCCGATCCGATGGGTCGCCAGCTCGGCCAGACGGTGCTGATCGACAACCGGCCCGGCGCGGGCGGCGTGGTCGGTCTCGATGCCGCGGTTGCCGCCCCGGCCGACGGCTACACCATCGTGATGGCGAGCTTCACCGTCGGCTATGTCGCGCCGATCTTCGCCGGCAAGCAGCAGATGCTGCAGGTGCTGGCGCCGATCAGCATCCTGACCACGGCACCGACCCTGGTGGTGACGCGGCCCGACCGCTTCCCCGACATGAAGGCGCTGCTGGCCGAGGCCAAGGCCAAGCCCGGCACGGTGACGATGGGCCATTCCGGCAACGGCACCACCAATCACGTCGCCATCCTGCGCCTGCAGCTCAACGAGCAGGTCAAGTTCAACATCATCCCCTACAGGGGATCGGGGCCCGGCATTTCCGATCTGCTTGCCGGCAATGTCGACTGCTTTGCCGATCAGCTCACCAGTTCCATGCCGCACATCCGGTCGGGCAAGCTCCGGCCGCTGATGAACTTCGGCCTGGAGAAGATTCCCGATCTTCCTGCCGTGCCGACCCTCAAGGAGGTCGGCTGCAAGCCGTTCGAGGGCGGCACGACGGCGGGCGTCTTCGCGCGCCTGGAGACTCCCAGGCCGATCGTCGATCGGCTGAACGCCGCCGTCGTCGCCGGACTGAAGGACGAGGCGGCCAACAAGCGCCTGCGCGAACTGGGCGCCATCGTGCGACCGTCGACCCCCGAGCAGTTCACGCAGGCGCTCAAGGTCGACGAGGCCAACGTCTCCGAACTTCTCCAGAAGGGCCTGCTGAAGTCGGAGTAAGGCTCGTTGGACCGCGCGCATCCTGCGCGCTCATGATCGAGCGTATTTGCGTGCGCCCATGAGCACGCAAGGATGCGCGCGGTCCAATGACGATGATGCCGACAGGGACGTTTCAGGCCACTTCCTTCATCACCGCCCAGAGGTCGGCCTTGCGCTCGAAGCCGATGCCGGGCGCGTCGGGCAGGGCGACGCGTCCCTCGACCACGGGGCAGTCGTCGGCGAAGCCGCCGAACGGCGCGAAGACCTGCGGATAGGATTCGTTGCCGCCGCATTGCAGGCCGACGGCGATGTTGAGCGCGAACTGATGGCCGCCGTGCGGCACGCAGCGCCGCGGCGACCAGCCATTGGCCTTCAGCATGTCGATCGTGCGCAGGTACTCGACGAGGCCATAGGAGAGCGCGGGGTCGAACTGCAGGATGTCGCGGTCGGGCCGCAGGCCGCCGTGGCGGATGAGGTTGCGCGCGTCCTGCATCGAGAACAGGTTCTCGCCGGTCGCCAGCGGCTGGCCGTATTCGGTCGCGAGAGCGGCATGGGCGAGATAGTCGAGCGGATCGAGCGGCTCCTCGTACCAGCGCAGGCCATAGCCCCGGATCGCCTTGCCGAACTCGATCGCCGCGAGGAGATCGAACCTGCCGTTGACGTCGACGGCCAGCCGCTCGCCCGCGCCGACGATCTTCAGCACGGCCTCGATGCGCTTCAGATCTTCCGCGAGCGGCACGCCGCCCACCTTCATCTTCACGCAGGAGTAGCCGAGGTCGAGATAGTGCTTCATCTCGTCCTGCAGCGCCTCGAGGTCCTTGCCGGGATAGTAATAGCCGCCGGCGGCATAGACCCAGGCCTTGTCGTCGTGCTGGCCGCCGTTGTAGCGGTCGCTCAGCAGCTTCCACAGCGGTACCCGTCTGGCCTTGGCGACGGCGTCCCAGATCGCCATGTCGATCACGCCGACCGCGACCGAGCGTTCGCCATGACCGCCCGGCTTCTCGTTGGCCATCATCGCCTTCCAGCACCTGGCCGGATCGAGCAGGCCGTCGCCATCGAGAAGGGAGTCGGGCCTGGCTTCCGACAGGCGCCTGATGAAGCGCTCGTTCAGCAGGCCGTGCTGGGCATAGCGGCCGTTGGAGTTGAAGCCGTAGCCCACCACCGGCTTGCCCTCGACTTCGACGTCGGTGACGACGGCCACGACGGAGGCCGTCATCTGGCTGAAGTCGATATAGGCATTGGCGATATTGGAACGGATCGGCGAGACGATGTCGCGGATGGCGACGATGCGCATGACGGGCTCCCTCAGGCGACCGCAGGTCGCCGCATCTGGCGGCTGAGCAGCCACCAGGCGATGGCCGCGTTCAGCACGTTCCAGGCAATACCATTGATGAACGCGGCACGGTAAGAGCCGGTCAGGTCGAACATCACGCCGCCCATCCAGCCGCCCAGCGCCATGCCGACGATGGTCGCGGACACGGTCAGGCTGACCCGCGATGCCGCTTCGCGCGGCGGAAAATACTCGCGCACGATGATGGCGTAGGACGGCACGATCCCGCCCTGGAACAGGCCGAACAGAGCCGAAGCGAGATAGAGCGAGAACAGCGAGTCGGACACGAGATAGAAGACCAGCGCCACGCATTGCAGGGTCGAGCCGATCAGCAGCGTCATGACGCCGCCGACCCGGTCGGCGAGCCAGCCCGAGGCGACCCGGCTCACGATGCCGAAGCCCAGCATCAGCGACAGCATTTCCGCGCCGCGCGCCACGCCGTAGCCCAGGTCCGAGCAGTAGGCGACGATATGGACCTGCGGCATCGACATGGCGACGCAGCAGGACAGGCCGGCCACGATCAGCAGCGTCTGCAGCGCCCGGGCCGACAGGCCGAGCGCGGCCAGCGACTGGTTTGCCACGGAGGCGGCGTGCCCGGCGTCATGGTCCGGCGCCCGGCGCTTCAGGGTCAGCGCCAGCGGGATCATCGTGACGAGGCAGAGGACCGCCGCCGACCCGTAGGTCACCCGCCAGCCGTGATGCTGGATCATCGCGCCGACGATGGGCGGCCAGACCGCGCCCGCGATGTAGTTGCCCGATGCGGCCATGGCGACCGCGAGGCCGCGCCGCTTCTCGAACCAGTGCGAGATGTCGGCGACCAGCGGCGCGAACGTCGCGGCGGCGCTGAAGCCGACCAGCACCTGGGCCGCCGAGAACAGGATCAGCGAAGGCGCAAGCGGCGCGAGTGCGAAGCCCGCGGCAAGTCCGAGCGCGCTCACGATCGACACGAAGACGATGCCGCGCCGGTCGACCATCCGCCCGGCGACGACACCGCCGGCGAAGAAGCCCAGCATGTTCAGCGAATAGGCGAAGGAGATGTCGGCGCGGCTGACGCCGAGGTCGGCCTGCAGTGCGGGCATGGCGACCGCGAGCGCCCACATGCCGATCCCGCCGAGGGTGCTCAGGGTGACGCTGGCGGCGAGCCGCCGCCAGGCGTAGGCCGAATCGATTCCCGCTGCGCTATGCATACACGTTCCGCCTCGTCTGCCGCGCCAGCAGCCACCAGATCATCACGCCGTTCAGCACGTTCCAGGCGAAGGCATTCATGAAGGCGGCGCGGTAGGAGCCGGTGACATCGAACAGGGCGCCGCCCATCCACCCGCCCAGCGCCATGCCGACGATGGTCGCCGAGATGGCGATGCCGATGCGCATGCCGGCCTCGCGCGGCGGGAAATATTCGCGCACGATCATGCCGTAGGACGGGATGATGCCGCCCTGGACGAGGCCGAAGAGCGTCGATACCAGGAAGAGCGAGGCCAGTCCGTCGAACACGAGATAGAACAGCAGCGCGACCGCCTGGAGGGTCGAGCCCAGCAGCAAGGTGCGGATGCCGCCGACGCGATCGGCGATCCAGCCCGACACGATCCGGCTGATGACGCCGCCGGCACTCAGGATGGCCAGCATCTCCGCGCCGCGCGCCGCGCCGTATCCGAGGTCGACGCAGTAGGCCACGATGTGGACCTGCGGCATCGCCATGGCGACGCAGCAGCCGACGCCGGCGACGCCCAGCCAGAGCTGCAGCGCCGTCGGCGACAGGCCGAGTGCCCGCGCCGAGTGCGGCGCCTGCGCCGTGGCGCCGGCCGCGGCATGGACGGGCGACGGCCGGATCAGCGCCAGGCAGCACGGCAGCATGGCGGCCAGGATGACCCCGCCGACGACGAGGTAGGCTGTTCGCCAGTCATAGGCGTCGGTCAGCCCCTCGACGATCTTCGGCCACAGCGCACCGCCGACATAGTTGCCCGAGGCGCAGATCGCCATGGCGAGGCCGCGGCGCTTGAGGAACCAGTGCGATATGTCGGCGACCAGCGACATGAACATCGCCGCCGAGCCGAAGCCGATCAACGTCCCCTGCGCCAGGGCGAACACCCAGAAGGCCGGCGCGAGTGCGGCCGCGACGCAGCCTCCGACCAGCAGCAGGGTTGCCAGCAGCATGGTCGCGAAGGCACCGCGCCTGTCGATCAGCCGCCCGAGCAGGATGGAGCCCGCGCCGAACCCGAGCATGGTCGCGGTGTAGGAAAAGGAGACATCGGCGCGCGAGATGCCGAAATCGGCCTGGACGGCGGGGAAGACCACCACGACTCCCCACATGCCGAAGCTGCCCAGCATGCTGATCGCCGCACTGGCGGCCAGCCGCCACCAGGCGTACCGCGAATCCACGCCGGACATCGGCTTCGCCGGATCAGCCGCCGAGCGCGCCCTGCGTGTTGACGTAGAGCGCGTAGAGCGAATGGCTCGCCGCCATGAACAGCCGGTTGCGGTAGCGGCCGCCGAAGCAGACGTTGGCGCAGCGCTCCGGCAGGTCGATATGGCCGATCGGCTTGCCTTCCGGATCGAAGACGCGCACGCCGTCGAGCTCGGCCGAGCCCATGCCCCAGCCACACCACAGGTTGCCGTCGGTATCGACGCGGAAGCCGTCGGGCGAGCCGCCCGGCCCGGCATCGATGAAGACCTTGCCATTGGCCAGCCGGGTGCCGTTGTCGGTGACGTCGTAGACCATGATCGTGCGGCGCGGCTCGGCACGCGAGCCCACGACATAGAGCTTCTTCTCGTCGGGCGAGAAGGCGAGCCCGTTGGGGCCCGGCACCTCGTCGGTCATCATGGCGAGCTTGCCGGTCGTCGCGTCGAGGCGATAGACGGCCGGAGGAGTCTCGCTCTCGTCCCTGTGGCCTTCGTAGTAGCCCAGGATGCCGAAGGTCGGATCGGTGAACCACACGGAGTGGTCGGACTTCACCACCACGTCGTTCGGCGAGTTGAGCTTCTTGCCGTTGTAGCTGTCGGCCAGGACGGTGATCGAGCCGTCATACTCGGTGCGCACCACGCGGCGGGTGTCGTGCTCGCAGCCCACCAGGCGGCCGTGGCGGTCGCGCGTGTGGCCGTTGGCGTTGTTCGACGGCTTGCGGAAGATCGAGACGGCCCCCGTCTCCTCGTCCCAGCGCAGGATGCGGTTGTTGGGAATGTCGCTCCACAGCAGGCATCGGTTGTCGCCGAGATAGACCGGGCCCTCGGACCAGCGGCAGCCGGTGTAGAGCCGTTCGACCGACGCCAGCGGCAGGCGATACTTGTTGAAGGACGGATCGAGCACGCGCACCGCCGGATCGGGGTAACGCTCGTTGGGCTGCCAGCTCGTCATGTCGTTTCCCCTCCGATTGTTGGCGCGGATGCTAGGGCTTCCCCGCTACACGAGGGAAGGGGGAGCAGACGTATTTTCGCTTATGGCTGTCATGACGGGGCGAGCAGAGAAAGAGATGAAGCCTGCGTTCAATTTCCCTCCCCCGCGAGCGGGGGAGGGAAGCCTAGGTGAACTCGGCTCGTCAGACTTCATTCGCTGTCAACCCCATACACTGCCTTCGCCTGCTCGGCAGTCACAAGCCCGAGCCTGACGTCGCGCTTCACGGCGGCGCGATCGCGCTTCTTCGGATCGCCGAAACCGCCGCCGCCGGGCATCTCGACCACCAGGCGTTCGCCGGCCGGGATCGTCTGGAAGCCCTTGGCCTTCATCACCTCGCCGGAGGCGAGCGACAGCCGGCCGTTACCGCCCGGCTTGCCGCCGTCGCGGCCGCGGGCGGGATGCTTGACCCGCTCGAAGGTGGCGAAGATGCCGAACGGCGCGCCTTCGCGATGCTCGACCTCCATCACCTGGCCCAAGCCGCCGCGGCGTTCGCCGGGGCCACCCGAGTCGGGCCGGTATTCCTTTTTCCAGATGACCACCGGTGCGATGGTCTCGGTAATCTCGACCGGCACGTTGCGCACGCCGGACGGGAAAGGCGTTGCCGACAGGCCGTCGAGGCCGGGCCGCGCGCCCGCGCCGCCGGAATGGAAGGTCGTCACCATGAACGGCCGGCTGTTGCCGATCGTGCCGGTCATGCCGTGCCCGGCGCCGAGCTTCAGATTCCAGAGATTGCTGGTGCCCTCGGCCGGAACTTTGCCGGGCAGCGCCTGGTGCAGCGCGTCGTAGCAGACGTCGGGCAGCATGTGGCCGATCGTGCTGCGTGCATTGACGGCGGCGGGGTGGAGCGCATTGACGATGGTGTTCTCCGGCGCGGTCACGAGGATCGAGTCGAGCGTGCCGGCGTTGTTCGGAATGGTCGGCGCCACGACGCACTTGATGCCGAAGGCCGTGTAGGCCTCGGTGTAGCACATCGGCGAATTGATGCCGTAGATCGACGAGGCCGAGGTGCCGGCATAGTCGACCGCGATGTGGTCGGAATGAATCGTGACGGCGGCATGCAGGTCGATCGGCGCATCATAGCCGTCGATCCGCATGTGGCCCTTCCAGGTGCCGCGCGGCAGCTTGCCGATCGCCGCCGCCATGCCGGCGCGGCTCCTGTCGATGATGTGCCGGCCGAGCTCGTCGAGATCGGCGATGCCATGCTCGCGCATCATGTCGCTTAGTCGCCGCTCGCCGATCAGGTTGCAGCCGATCAGCGCGTGGATGTCGCCCTCGACCTGCACCGATTCGCGGACGTTGGAGCGGATGATGCGCATCACGCTCTCGTCCATCCTGCCTTCGCGCATCAGCGGCAGCAGCGGCAGGAACAGGCCCTCGTGATAGACCTGCCGCCCGTCCGGCGACTGGCCCAATCCACCGATGTCGACTACGTGCGTGGTGCAGGAGAACAGCGCCACCAGCCTGCCGTCGTGGAATGCGGGCGAGGTGACGACGATGTCGTAGAGATGGCCGGTGCCCTTCCACGGATCGTTCGTGACGTAGGCGTCGCCCGGCTTCATCGTCTCGACCGGGAACTCGCGGATGAAATGGATCACGCTGCGCGCCATCGAGTTGACGTGGCCCGGCGTGCCGGTAACGGCCTGGGCCAGCATCCGGCCTTCGAGGTCGAACACGCCGGCCGAGATGTCGCCGGCCTCGCGCGCGCTGGTCGAGAAGGCGGTGCGCACCAGCGCGCGGGCCTGTTCCTCGACGACGGAGAGCAGGCGGTTCCACATCACCTGCAGGCGAATGTCCGCGGGAGCGCTCATGTCACGTCCTCCAGCACGATCTGGCCGACCTTGTTGATGCGGGCGGAGAAGCCCGTCGGCACGACGGTGGTCGTGCCATCCTCGACGATCAGTGCCGGCCCGTCGAGCCTCATGCCGGGCGCGAGCGCCTTGCGTTCGTGGATGGCGGCTCTCTCGCGGGTGCCGGTGGCGGAGTCGATCAGCTCGCGATGGCCGCTGGCCGGAGGTGCCGCCAGCCGGGGCGGCTCGGCGGCCGGCTTCGGCAACGGCCGCGCGGTCGCCAGCGACAGGGTCCAGGTCAGCGCCTCGACCTCGAGCTTCGGGATCACGCGACCGAACACGGCGGCGTAGGTTTCCTCGAAGCGGCGGCGAAGCTCGGCGACGGCGGTGCTGTCGAACGGCGTGTTGGGCAGCGGCACGGCGATCTCGTGGCCCTGGCCGCGATAGCGCATGAAGCCATGGCGCGTCTCGACGAGTTCTTCAGCGGGTGCGCCGGTGCGCACGACCGCCTCGGCTTCCCGGCGCATGGCGGCGAACAGCTCGTTCGCGGTCTTCGCATCGAACTGGTCGAGCCGCAGGTGCCGCGTGCGCACCACCTCGTAGGCGATCGGCGCGCGCAGGAAGCCGAAGGCCGAGCCGACACCGGCGCCGACCGGCACCACGACTTTCTTCATGCCGAGCTTTCGGGCGAGCCGTGCCGCATGGAGGGGCGCCGCGCCGCCGAAGGCGATCAGGGTGCGCTCGGCCGTGTCCTTGCCGTTCTCGACCGCGTGGACGCGCGCGGCGCTCGCCATCGTCTCGTCGACGATCTCCGCCACGCCGACGGCCGCACCGGCGGCATCCGTCCGGAGCGGCTCGGCGATGCTCATCAGCGCAGCCGCGGCCTTGTCGGGATGGAGCGGGATCGCGCCGCCGGCGAAGCGCGCCGGATCGAGCCGCCCCAGGATCGTGTCGGAGTCGGTGACGGTCGGTTCGCTGCCGCCATTGCCGTAGCAGGCCGGGCCGGGGACGCTGCCCGAGGAATCGGGACCGACCTGGATGCGGCCCAGCGCATCGATGCGCGCGATCGAGCCGCCGCCGGCCCCGATCTCGACCAGCTCGATCACCGGAATGCGTACCGGCAGGCCGCTGCCCTGCACGAAGCGATAGGCGCGGGCGACCTCGAACTGGCGCGAGCGCTGCAGCTCGAGGCCGTCGAGCAGCGTGAGCTTGGCCGTGGTGCCACCCATGTCGAACGCCACCGCCTTGTCGAGGCCGTTCTCCGCCGCGACCGTGAGCGCCAGGATGGCGCCACCGGCCGGCCCGGACTCCACGAGCCGTACCGGATAGCGCCGAGCGGTCTGGACGGTGGTGATGCCGCCCGACGACATCATCAGCAGCAATGGGCCGGCGATGCCCTCGTTCTTCAGATCGGCTTCGAGCTGGCCGAGATAGCCCGCCATGCGCGGCAGCACATAGGCGTTGGCGATGGTGGTCGACGCGCGTTCGTACTCGCGGATCTCGGGACAGACCTCGCAGGAGAGCGAGATCGCCACGCCGGGCAGCTCCTCGGCCAGGATCTGCCCGGCGCGTCGCTCGTGCGCTTCGTTGGTGAAGCTGTGCAGGAAACAGACGGCGACCGCCTCGACCTTCTCGCGCTCGAGTTCCGCCGCGACCCGGCGCACCGCCGCCTCGTCGAGCGGCAGCAGCACGGCGCCGTCGGCGGCGATGCGTTCGGGCACGCCGAACCGCAGGTCGCGCGGCACCAGCGGATCGGGACGCTCCATGTAGATGTCGTACTGCTCGAAGCGATGCTCCCAGGCGATCTCCAGCGAGTCGCGGAACCCCTCGGTGGTCAGCAGGGCGGTGCGCGCACCCTTGCGCTCGATCAGCGCATTGGTGGCGAGCGTCGTGCCGTGCACGACCAGCGCCACGTCCGACGCGGCGCACCTTGCTTCCGCCAGGACGGTGCGAACGCCCGCCAGCACGGCCCGTTCGGGTGCGTCCGGCGTGGTCAGCACCTTGACGGCGTGGGAGCGCCCGGCCGTCTCGAGGACGAGGTCGGTGAAGGTGCCGCCGATATCGACGGCCAGTCGCGCGTGCATGCTATTCGTCAATCGTCTGTGCTGTTTCAGATAGCGACCTTGCGGAACACATCGACGAAGCGGTCGACATCCTGCTCGTCATTGTAGACGTGCGGGCTGATGCGCAGGCGGCCGAGCCGCGGGGCGGCATGCACGTTCTCGGCAGCCAGCCTCTTCGCCAGGTCGGGCGCCATGCCCTTCGGAAAGCTGACGCACAGGATGTGCGGCGCGCGCAGCCTGGGATCGAGCAGGCCGACGCCGAGATTGCCCAGCCCGTCGGCGAGCCTGCCGGTCAGCATCGACAGCCGCTCGACGATCGCATCGTTGCCCCAGCCGGCCATCATTTCCATGCCGATCGATGCCATCTCCATGGTGATGAAATGGTCGCGCTCGCCCATGTCGTAGCGCCGCGCATCGTCGCGATAGGACGTGTCGCGGAAATAGATCGTGTCCTCGGCATTGACTGCCTTGCGCGCGGCCGCGGTCTGCTCGAGGGGCACGCCGTTCTGGTGGCGTTTGGCGACATAGAGGAAGGCGCGCCCGTACGGACCGAGCACCCACTTGTAGGTCGGGAAGATCAGGAAGTCGGGATCGAGCGTCTTCACGTCGATGTGGCGCACGCCGGCGTCATGCGTGGCATCGACCAGCAACGCGGCGCCGTGCTTCTTCAGTGCGTCGCGGATGCGCGTGAGATCGAGCGCGCCACCGTCGGACCAGTGCACCGAGGAGATGGACGCCAGCGCCACCGGCGCCGCACCCTTGCGCTCGATCGCGTCGAGCACCGCCGAGGTCCAGTCTCCGTCGCTCGGCTGGCTGACGGTGTCGACGGTGAATCCACCGGTCTCGGCGCGGCCGATCCATTCCAGCACCGGCGAGGTGTGATCATTCTCGAGCACGATGACGCGGCTGCCGCGCGGGATCGACAGGACTTTGCCCGCCGTCGACACGCCGTAACCAACCGACGAGATCAGGGCGACATCGTCGGGATCGGCGCCGATCAGCGCCGCGGCCGCCTTGCGCGTGCGCTCGTACTGTGCGGCCTGGAAGCCGTCGGGCAGCTTCCAGGGCTGTCCCTTGCGCGCCATGGCGGCGCGGCCGGCCTCCTGCGAGGCGAGGG
>Ga0182739_1002462_pt1 | contig 17287 bp, 16 predicted proteins | sample eDN5th30CBELigBY_FD_128873 | JGI IMG/M metagenome (GOLD analysis project Ga0182739, IMG submission 128873) | Enriched backyard soil microbial communities from Emeryville, California, USA - eDNA 5th pass 30_C BE-Lig BY (version 2) (version 2) | ecosystem: Environmental > Terrestrial > Soil >... | reverse complement strand
GGCAGAAGGTCCATGCCGCCATACCAGGCGACCAGCGGCCGGTGCTGGCGTCCCGCCGGGATGCCGTCGACCTTGGCATAGGCGATGGCCAGCGGCTGGACATAGACCTGCGCCGCCCCGCGCTCGCGCATCGTCGCGTGCAGCGCGCCGATCAGGCTCGACCGGAACGGGAGCACGCGGTTGCCGTCACCCGATGTCCCCTCCGCGAACAGGACGACCGGATCGCCCTCCGCGAGACGTTCGGCGATATCGCGGTTGGTCTCCGCCGTACGGCTGCGCCGCTCGCGTTCGACAAACACCGAGCGTTGCAATTTGGCGAGCAGGCCGAACAGCGGCCAGCTTGCGACCTCGCGCTTGGCGACGAACACCACCGGCGCGAGCGCGGTCAGCACCGGGATGTCGAGCCACGACACGTGATTGGAGGCGATCAGCAGCGGCGCATCGCGGCTGGGCGCGCCGACGACCGTGATCCGCACCCGCAGCAGCTTGCACAGCATGCGGTGATAGACGACCGGGAGCTTACGCCGCAGCGGGAGCTTCAGCGCGACCGCGACCCATTGCACCGGAATAAGCGTGAAGGTGATGGCGGCGAATGCAACCGAGACGGCGACAACCCGCAGCATCAGCGGTGGTCTCCTGCCTGCGCCATCTCATTGATTCGCCGAACGGGCCGACGCCTTGCGTCTTATGTACCGGACTTCTCGTCCAGCGGAACCGCATAAAGCTCCAGCCGGTGATCGACGAGGCGATAGCCGAGCCGGCGAGCGATTTCCGCCTGCAGGCGCTCGATCTCCTCGGACTGGAACTCGATCACTTCGCCGGTGCGCAGGTTGATGAGGTGATCGTGGTGTTTCTCGCTGATCTGTTCATAGCGCGAGCGGCCGTCGCGGAAATCGTGACGTTCGATGATGTCGGCGTCCTCGAACAGTTTCATGGTGCGGTAGACGGTCGAGATCGAGATGCGGTCGTCGATCTTGGCGCAGCGCCGGTACAGTTCCTCGACGTCCGGATGATCCTCGGAGGCGGCGAGCACGCGCGCGATGATGCGGCGCTGCTCGGTCATCCGCATGCCCTTCGCAACGCACTTCGCCTCGATATCGTTCGACTTCGCTTCGGCCACGATTCCTCCGCACCGTAGATAATTCAGTTTAAGCCGCGCGACCCGCACCGTCCACCAAGCGGCCACGTGAGTTCGGTCAGCCAAGTTCTCGCCGCAAGACCAATGCCGCGGATGCCTGGCCGCTCGCCTGTGGATAGTAGCCCTGCCGCCGCCCGACTTCCTCGAATCCGGCCCGCGCATACAGCCGCCGCGCCGGCGTATTGGCCTCGTCGACTTCAAGGAACACCGTCCGCACCAGCAGGCCCGCCAGCCGGCGCAGATGGAAATCGAGCAAGGCGCGCGCAATACCCCGGCCCCGCGCGCGGGACGAAACCGTCACCGAGAGGATTTCCGCCTCGTCGGCCGCTCTGCGCGACAGGATGAAGCCTTCGATGCGCCGTCCAGCCACCGCCCGGTGCGCGACGACCTGCGGATCGAGCAGCAGACTTTCCATTTCGTCCTCGCTCCAGCCGCGGCGGAACGCCGCCGCGTGCAGCCGGCAGAAGGCGGCGCTGTCGGCAGGCCCGGCCTGCTCGATGCCGGGAGCCTCCGGCCCCAGGAGCCGCGTCAGCCAGCCGGTCATCGCCGCGGCAGCCGCGCGCTGTCCTGCGGACGGGCGTCGGGCGAGCGCAAGTAAAGCGGCTTTGCGGGTGCGAAGTCCGCGACGGCGGCGATGCCGAGGCGCGCCACCCAGGCGATTTCCGGCGCGGGCGACTGGCGCATGCGGTCGGGCTGCATCCGGTCGGACGGCCACTGCGCGCGAATGAGCCGCGCGGCCGAGCCTGCCAGATGCACCTTGCCGTCAGGCGTTTCCGCAATGGCCTCGGCAAGCGGCGCGTGGCGCGGCGCAGCGCGGTTCGCGCCGCCTTCACCGAACACCTGGAAGAACACATGGTCGTGCCGCGCATCGACCACCGCCAGCGTCACTTCGGCAAAATCCTCGGCGATGCAGGGCGCGGCATAGGCCGCCAGCGTCGAGACGCCGACCACCGGCCGCGAGGCTGTGAGCGCGATGCCGCGCGCGGCGGCGATCCCGACCCGCAGGCCGGTGAAGCTGCCGGGGCCGACCGTCACCGCGATGCGATCGAGCGCCGAAAAATCGAGCTCCGCCTGATCCATCACGCGCGCGATCAGCGGCATCAGTGCTTCGGCGTGGCCGCGCTGCATCGCGAGGCTTTCGCTCGCGATCACCTCTCCGATCGCCGAATCAAAAATAGCGGCCGCACAGGCGCCCAAGGCGGTATCGATGGCGAGGATGCGCATGAGGACTTGTACCGCGAAGCGCCCCTGCCGCCAATCACGGCGCGGCTTCTGTCCTCAGTGAATCGCGCCGGCGGCGCCGGATCCGGCGCCGGCCGGATGCGAAGCGGTCAGACCGGGCGCACTTCCGTCACGTCGGGAACGAAGTGGCGCAGCAGGTTCTGGATGCCGTGGCGCAGGGTCGCCGTCGAAGACGGGCAGCCGGAGCAGGCGCCCTTCATGGCGAGATAGACGACGCCATCCTTGAAGCCGCGGAAGGTGATATCGCCGCCGTCATTGGCGACCGCCGGACGCACGCGGGTCTCGATCAGATCCTTGATCGTGGCCACGGTGTCGGCATCCTCGGCGGCGAAGAATTCCTCTTCCGCATCGTCGTCGGCGTCGCCGCTGACCAACGGCGCGCCGGACATGAAGTGCTCCATGATCGCGCCGAGGATCGCCGGCTTGATCTGGTGCCACTCGCCGTCGCTCTTGGTCACGGTGATGAAGTCGCTGCCGAAGAACACGCCGGAGACGCCCGGCACGTCGAACAGGCGCTCGGCGAGCGGAGAGCGCTCCGCCTCGTCCCGGTCGCGCATGTCGAGGGTTCCTGTTTCCAGCACCGTCCGGCCTGGCAGGAACTTCAGCGTCGCCGGATTGGGGGTCGATTCGGTCTGGATAAACATCGCTCGGGCTCCGTCACGGTAAACGGACAGGGTGGATTATCGAATTGGACCCCCGTTAGATGGGCCCTCGGCCCGCCCGGGTCAACGCCGATTGTCGCGCACCGGCCTAAGATAGCGAATCAAGCTCAACGTCGGTGAGGTGGCCGGGCACGATCGCGATCGGGATCGGGAAGGTGCCGATCAGCTTCCCGAGCCCGGAAATGATCGGGCCGGGTCCCTCCTTGCCGGGGCTCGCCCCGAGCACCAGGATGGCGATGTCCTCGTCCTCGTCGATCAGCTTCTGGATCTCCACGACCGGATCGCCCTCGCGGATCGCGCGCTCCGGCGTGATGCCGGCGATGCCGTTGACCCGGCCCGCAAAGCGCGTGAGCGTGACGTCGGCCTCTTCATGCGCCTCCGCGCGCATCACTTCGGCGACGCCGAGCCATTGCTGGTTGCGGTCATGCGGCTCGATCACGTGCAGCATGATCAGCTTGGCGTCGGTGTGGAGCGCGCGGCGGCTGGCGTAGTAGACCGCACGGTCGCACTCCGGCGTGTCGTCGATCACCACGAGATATTTCGGCGTGTGGCCGGCCTCGTAGCTGCGTCGCTTCGAGGTCATGCGATGTCCTCCGGTTCCCGTCTGCCCACGGTGGTTCCGGGCGATGCGGATGCTGGCACGGCGCCACGGCGGCGACAACCAGTTTGCCCACGCACCCGGACCGGTCCGGCGCCCTGGCGCATTCAGCGCCGGATGAAGCCCACGATGTCCTTGACCGAGCGCATTACCTCGACCGCGATGGCGCCCGCGCGCTCCGACCCGTCGGCCAGCACGGCGTCGATCGAATCCGGCTCCTTCATCAGCCGGCGCATCTCGTCGCCGACCGGGCTGAGCCTGGCGACGAGAAGTTCGATCAACGCCTTCTTGAAGGTCGAGAACTGGGCACCGCCAAATTCCTTCAGGACCTGCACCTTGGACACATCCGCCAGCGCGGCGTAGATGCCGACCAGATTGTCGGCCTCGGGCCGCCCCGCAAGTCCAGCTTCCTCGCTGGGGAGCGGTTCGGGGTCGGTCTTCGCCTTGCCGATCTTCCGCGCGATGGTGTCGGCGTCGTCGGCGAGGTTGATGCGCGAATAGTCGGACGGGTCCGACTTCGACATCTTCTTCGAGCCGTCACGCAGCGACATCACGCGCGTCGCCGGCCCCTGGATCAGCGGCTCGGTGAGCGGGAAGAAGGCATCGCCGTGGCCGTGCGCGCGGATCGAGTCGGCGAAGTCGTTGTTGAACTTCTGCGCGATGTCGCGGCACAGTTCGAGGTGCTGCTTCTGGTCTTCGCCGACCGGTACATGGGTGGCGCGGTAGACCAGAATGTCGGCCGCCATCAGGTTCGGATAGGCATAGAGCCCGACCGAGGCGTTCTCGCGGTCCTTGCCGGCCTTCTCCTTGAACTGCGTCATCCGGTTGAGCCAGCCGAGCCGCGCAACGCAGTTGAAGATCCAGGCCAGTTCCGCATGCTCCGGAACCTGGCTCTGGTTGAATACGATATGCTGTTTGGGGTCGATGCCGCAGGCGAGATAGGCCGCGGTCACATGGCGAATCGACTCGGTGAGTTCCGCCGGGCCGCCCCATACCGATACCGGCTGCGTGATCGCATGCAGATCGACGACGCAGTAGATGCAGTCATACTGCTTCTGCAGCGCGACGAATTTGACGATCGCGCCCAGATAATTGCCGAGATGCAGATTGCCGGTCGGCTGCACCCCCGAGAAAACGCGTTCTTTGAAAGGCATAACGGCCCCTTTGTAGCGGCGCGCGACATGCCACGCCACCGTCCGGGGCGCAAGAGGCCGCCCGCGCATTGTTCCGGCGGCCTCGATGGCTATAGTGCCGGCCAAATCAACGAGGGTTCAATATGACAGAGCCAAAGTACGACGTTCTCGGCATCGGGAACGCCATTGTCGACGTAATCGCGCGCGCCGAGGACGATTTCCTGCTCCGCCACGGCATGACCAAAGGGTCGATGGCCCTGATCGACGAGCAGCGGGCCGAATCGGTCTATGCCGCGATGGGGCCGGCGGTGGAGATTTCCGGGGGTTCCGCGGCCAATACCATTGCCGGCATCGCGAGCCTTGGCGCCCGCGCCGCCTTCGTCGGCAAGGTCAAGGACGACACGCTCGGCCGGGCCTTCGGCCACGACATCCGCGCCGCCGGGGTCAGCTTCGAGACGGCTGCCGCGCAGGACGGAGCGGCCACCGCGCGCTGCTACATCCTGGTCACGCCGGACGGCGAGCGGACCATGAACACCTATCTCGGCGCCGCACAGGACCTGCATCCCCGCGATGTCGATCCGAACGCCGTCAGCGCGGCCGCGATCACCTATCTCGAGGGCTATCTGTGGGATCCGGCCAATGCCAAGGACGCCTTCCGCAAGGCGGCCGAGATCGCGCATGCGGCCGACCGGATGGTGGCGCTGACGCTGTCGGACGCATTCTGCGTCGATCGCTACCGGCATGAGTTCCTTGAACTCGCCCGCACGGGAACGGTCGATCTGGTGTTCGCCAACGAGGCCGAGCTCAAGAGCCTCTACCAGACCGCCGATTTCGATACGGCGCTAACCGCCATGCGCGACGACACCCGGCTCGCCGTCGTGACCCGCAGCGAAAAGGGCTGCGTGGTGGTCACGCGCGAGAACACCATCGCCGTCCCGGCGTTTCCGATCGAACGGGTCGTCGACACCACCGGCGCGGGCGACCTGTTCGCGGCCGGGTTCCTGACCGGCCTCGCCCGCGGGACCGACCTTGCGACCGCCGCACGGCTGGGCGCGATGGCCGCCGCAGAGGTGATCCAGCATCTCGGCGCGCGCCCGGAGCACCCGTTGAAGGAGCTGGCGGCCGAAAACGGCATCGCTGTGTGAGATTTGACGCACATAACGCGCGACACGGTAACCAATTGGTAACGACGGAGGGTTTCCATGAAGTGAATACATTCTTGAGGATTTTCGACAATGCAGCCCGAAAAGGACGCGGTCCGGTCCGACGCGACCACCGCGGAACAGCCGGCGGATAGCCTTGCCACTTCCCCCGCGACCCCGCCTGCCGCACCGGAGCCGGTGACCGCGACGGCCGATGCCGGAACCCCGGAAGCGCCGGCGGTAGTCGCACCGGCGGCAGACGCGAGCGCCGAGAGCGTCGCGCAGCCGGAACCCGCGCCTGTGGTAGCGGTATCGGAAGGCGAGCCGGCAAAGACGCCGGACGCCGAACCGGCGGCCGCTTCGGCGAACAACAGCACCGCCAACCCGTCATGGCGCACCTGGGCGCCCAAACTCGGCGCAACGCGGATCGGAGAGCCCGCTCCCGCGCCGAAATCGTCCACCAGCCGGTTTCCCCTTCTGGCAGCCTCGATTGCGCTGGCGGCCTGCGTCGGCGCTGCAGCCGGTGGCGCCGGCGTCGCGGGCGTGAGCTATCTGATGGCGTCGCCGGCACCGGTAAAGCAGGCCGCGGCCGCACCGGCTCCCGCGCCGCGTTCCGATGCGGAGATCAAGAGCCTGCGCGACAGCGTGGCGCAGATGCGCAGCCAGATCCGCAGCCTTTCCGAAAGCCTTGGCGCCCTGCGCTCGTCGTCCGACGGCGCCGGCAAGAGCGCCCATGCTCAACTGGCCAAGCTGACCGATACGATCGAGCGGCTTGAAAAGGCGCAGGCGGAACCGCTGGCGCGGCTGACCAAGCTCACCGCGACCGTCGAGCGGCTGGAACGCCGGGAAGCGGCCGCGCCGTCGTCCGAGATCACCGGTTCCGTCCGCACGGCCTCGGCGGCGCCGACATCGCCGCAGGAGCAGCGTGCTTCCCGGCAGGTGGTGGAAGGCTGGCGGCTGCACCAGGTCCAGCACGGGGTAGCCCTTGTCGAGGGGCGGATCGGTCTGGCCGAGGTGATGATCGGTGACACGCTGCGCGGCGTGGGCCGGATTCAGGACATCCGTCGCGAGGACGGCCGCTGGGTCGTCGTAACGCCCCGCGGGCTGATCGTGTCGTCGCGCTGAAACATCGGCGCACTTAAATAACTTTGGACTGAAAGCACTTGGGCGCCGGTTCGGCGCCCAAACTGTTTAAGTCCCTGCCATTACACAAGGAATGACCCCGGCTGCCAGGGGGGCCGGCAGGCCGGGGTCGCGCCACGTCCAACTCGTCCGCAGGCCGGTCGGGGGCTGGAGATCGACCAGGGACGTGAAGAAAAACATCGGCGACGGCCTGCCGGTTCCCTGCCGCATAAAAATATTTGGCCGGCTTGGCTTACCATGGCCGGATTCGCTCGCTAAGGCGGTATGCTGCGTGTAAGGACAGGGGGTCATGCCGGATCATGGTACGGCCTTCTTGGGCCTAGGACGGCGTGGCGGTGTGGGGGTCAGCCAGAATGTGCCGGCTGCTTTCCCACCCGGCAAATGTGGCATGAGGCTCGGCTGCGCGGAGCCGAGAAGGAATAAGAATGTCGGACGCAGGTGCGGCGGCGACGCCCGGCCGGCGGCGCATACTGGTGGTGGAGGACGAACCTCTCATCGGAATGCTGCTGGAGGACATGCTCGCTGACCTCGGTTACGAGGTTGCGGCGTCGGCCTCGCGGCTGGACGACGCCATCAAGGAGGCGCAGGAGCAGGATTTCCACGCCGCCATCCTCGATGTGAATCTGAACGGGCACCAGATCTTCCCGGTCGCCGAGATCCTCGTTGAGCGCCGGATACCGTTCCTGTTCGCCACCGGATATGGCGAGCAGGGCGTGCCGCCGGCCTTTCAGCAGCATCCGACCCTCGAGAAGCCCTTTCATCAGGACGCCTTGCAAACCACATTGGCCAGCCTGCTAGACTGAGGGTCCTCGGCCTCCTTCCTTCGGACGCTCATGTCCGCACTTCTCGCCTCGGTTCGCAGCTTTTTCGCCGGTCCGTGGCGGGCGGTGGCGGTGCTCGGTGTCACCCAGATTCTGGCCTGGGGCGCGATCTATTACACCCCCGTGCTGATGGTGCCGCTGATCGCGGCCGAGCGCGGCTGGTCGCTCGCCTTCACCATGGGGGGATATTCGCTCGGCATTCTCTCAGCCGGCGTCGCCGCGCGCCATGTCGGGACGCTCATCGACCGCTTCGGCGGGCACCGGGTGATGCCGTTTGGCTCGCTCATGGGCGCGCTCGGGCTGGTCCTGATCCCCTATGCGGACCACTGGACGGCCTATCTCGGCGTCTGGGTGCTGCTGGGCGTCGCGATGGCGGCGTCGCTCTACGATCCCGCCTTTGCAACGCTCGGGCGCATCTTCGGCGCGGCGGCGCGCCAGCCGATCACGGTGCTCACCCTCGCCGGCGCATTTGCCTCGACCGTGAGCTGGCCGGCGACGCACGTTTTCATCGACACCATCGGCTGGCAGTCCACCTATCTCCTCTACGCGGCGATGCTGGCGCTGATCGCGGCGCCGCTGCATGCCTTTGCGCTGCCGCGCAGCCGGGCGGTGACTGAACTCCCGGCACCGACCGACGCCGGTGCGCCTCCACCGGCGCCGCCGGTTCTCGCGCCGCGCGGGCCGGCCTTCCTGCTGGTGGTCGCGGCCTTCGCCATCTACGCCTTCGTTCCCTCGGGCCTGCTCGCGCATCTGCTGGCGATGTTCGGAAGGCTCGGCATCGACCCGGGGACCGCCGTGCTGATCGGCACGCTGTTCGGTCCCTGCCAGATGCTGGCGCGGCTCGGCGAATTCGTGTTCGCCCGCAATGTGCATCCGCTGTTCGTCGCCCGCTTCGCCGTCGGCGTATTGTCGGTCGCCTTCGTGCTGCTCGCCGTGTTCGGGCTTTCGGTAACGCTCGCGGCGGCCTTCATGATCATGCTCGGCCTGTGCAACGGGCTGATCACGATCGCGCGCGGCACCGTCCCGCTCGCTCTGTTCGGCGCCTCCGGCTATGGCCGCCTGCTCGGGCGGATCGCGGGACCGTCGCTGGCGATCCAGGCTGCCGCGCCGCTGATCGTCGCTTTCGTCGCCGAACGGACTTCGGATCTGACCGCGATCGCGCTGACCGGCTGCCTGGCCGCGGTTTCCTTCGTCTGCTTTCTCATGATCCGCCGGCCGCGCCCGGCCTGACTCGGCGCACGCGTGCGGCTGCTCTATTGTCCCTGCAACGAACCAACCCACGCGGGCGCAGGAAACCAAAAACCATGCTCGACATCATCGCACCGCCCCGGCCCGGCCTCGACCTGCGCCAGCATTACGGTCACTGGCAGTCGCCGGCGGTTCGCGCGGGCGGCTTCGTGTTCTGCTCGGGATTGCTGCCGATCGACGCCGAGGCCGGCGAGCGCCGGCACGGTACGCTCACCGAGGAGGCGCATGTCATCTTCGCGAACCTCAAGCTCTTGCTTGCGGCCGCGGGTTCTTCGCTCGACCATCTCGTCCAGGCGCATGCGCTGATCTACGACAGCATCGAATACGACGTGCTCAACCGCATCTACCGGCAATATGTCGGTGCCGCGCCGCCGGCGCGAACGGTGTGGGACGCACGCAGCGAGGCCGGCTTCAAGGTGCAACTCGACGTGACCGCGGCTGCGCCTGATGCGCTTGCAGGCAACGCCGGACCGGCGCTGCGTGAAGCCCTCGCGCCGCCTGCCAACGACGCTTTGGCCTCGGCGGCCGTGCGCGGCGGCGATTTCGTCTTCGTCTCGGGCCTCACCGCCGCCGATGCCGTAACCGGCGGACCGGTCCCGCAGACAACCGCCGAGCAGACCGCGCTCGTGCTCGATCACATGCAGCGCGTTCTGAAAGAGGCCGGATCGTCGCTGCGTCAGGTCGTCAAGGTGAACGTGCTGCTGCACAGCATGCTGGAGGCGCCCAACATGAACGAGGTCTATGCCTGCTTCTTCCCGGACCCGCCGCCGGCCCGCACCGTTTGCGGCGCGCGCCTGCCGCCCGGAATCAAGGTGATGATCGAATGCACAGCGCTTGGGGCGACGCGATGAACGCGTCCCGCTCCGTCGTCGAGCCGCGCAACCCGAACCTCAACGTCTCGCGCAGCGCCAACCTGCCGCATGTGCCCGGCATCCGCTCCGGCAACTACATCTTTCTCTCAGGAATGGGCCCGATCGACCCCGACACCGGCGAGCGGCGGCATGGGCCGATCGGCGAGCAGATCCGCCTTACGCTGTCGAACATGCAGCACATGCTGGAGTCGGCGGGCTCATCCATGGACCGCGTGGTGCGCGTGCATGTCGTGCTCGCCGACATCGCCGACATCGCGGAGATGGACCGCGTCTATCGCGACTTCTTTCCGGTATCGCCACCGGCGCGGACGGTGTGGTCGATGCAGCTTCGCTTCGGCAATGGCTGCGAGATCGAATGCGTCGCGCTGGCAGGACGGTGAGGCCAGCGGGCCCGCGCAACCTCTGTTAACCCCCTATCAATGTTAATATTTTTCGAAAAATCCGTATTAACCAATCAGTGGACTTTTAACCGTGTAGTGAGGGCAGCGGAGGCGCGTATTTCGCCGACCGTATCCGACGATCCCCAGTAATGAGTACGTCGATGCCCGATATTCGCTTTGCTGCCGTCGCGGCCAGTACGTTTCTGGCCTTCGCCATCCCCGCCACCTCCTCCGCCCAGGCCCAAAGCCGGCCGATGGGAGGCGGGCTGATCGAGTTCCTGTTCTCCGGCCCCGGCGATGAAGCGCCGGTACAATACGAGCGCCGTCCTGCGGCCCCGCCGCCCGGCTATGCGCGTGCCCCCGCGGCGCGCTACCAGTATGACCAGCCGCGCTACGAGGTCGACGCCGCCCCGAGGCGCGCCTATCCGCAATATGCGCGCGGCGAGCCGGCCGAGGCGGTCGCCCCGGCACGGCAGACCCGCGAGGTCGATCCGCGCTACCGCCGGCAGAACGTGTCCTATGACGGCAAGGAGAAGCCGGGCACGATCGTCATCGATACGCCCAACAAGTTCCTCTACCTGGTGCAGGACGATGGCCGCGCCATCCGTTACGGCATCGGCGTCGGCCGGCCGGGCTTCACCTGGGCCGGCGTGAAGACCGTGACCCGCAAGCGCGAATGGCCGGACTGGCGTCCGCCGGAATCCATGCTGAAGCGGCAGCCTTACCTTCCGCGCTACATGCCGGGAGGCCCCGACAATCCGCTCGGCGCGCGCGCGCTCTACCTCGGCAGTTCGCTCTACCGCATCCACGGCTCGAACGAGCCCTGGACCATCGGCCAGGAGGTTTCGTCGGGCTGCATCCGCATGCGCAACGAGGACGTGGTCGACCTCTATGGCCGGGTCAATGTCGGCGCCCGCGTCGTCGTGATGTGACTCGGGGTCAGCCTGTTCCAGAAGGAAAAAGGGCCGCCCTATAGGGCGGCCCCAGTTTTTCCGGCGTCGACTTTATGGCTTCTACGCCTCGGGTCTTGAGCCCGGCCGGCCGGATGCTTCAGCCGCCAATAGTGGGCTGTTAGTTGTTGATGCCGGTCTGGTTCCGGTACTGGTCCTGCTCCGGCAGGGTCCAGCCCGCGCGCAGATTCGGGTTCGCGTTCGGGTTGGCCCGGTGGAGGTTGCCCGGACGGTACATGCCCCATTCGGGCGCATAGGCGTAGGCGTCATAGGCCGCCGGTCCACGATAGGGCCGGTATGCACGATACGCGTAGCGGTCGTTGTAGCGGTCATAGCGCTGGCCGTAGGTGTAATTATCCGGCCCATAGACCCCTACGCCGCCGAATGGGGTGTAGACGCCGACCGATTGGGCGAAGGCCGCCGAGCCGAGACCCACGGTAAGCGCGCCTGCAAGGCAAAGTGTTCGCATGGACATTTTCATGCCTCCTTTCGAAATTTTTCTGTAAGTGCTGCATTCGATCGCGCTGGAGCCAAGTATTCGACTTGCCATTGCGCGCCGGAGTGCGGGTTTGTGCGCACTGCAGCAACTGCAATCCTAACGAATGGCGCGGGTCGAGGTTCCTGAATTCTTTCGCAACAACCGAGCGTGGGCTGGATTACCAATATTTCATGCTCGGAGAGGGAACCGGACCTGGATATGCCTTGCTGACGCATTGCTGCGTCGCCGATGCAGCCCTTGCGGCAGGGGCGCAAGGCTCGCTATGTGCAGCCCCGCACCCCTTATTTCCCACCCTTCGCTTCCCGGATGCCGAACGTCAGCGCCAGATACGCCGCCCTCGCCGCGGCCGGAGAGATTGAACGCGACCCCGCCCAGAAGGAGGCGGTCGAACGTCTCTCCGCGCTCGAAGAGAGCCTGCGCGAGCACCGGCTGGCGCGGAAATCCTCGTCGCTCGGCTGGCTGTTCGGCCGGCGCGCGACGGCCCAGCCGCATATCAAGGGCCTCTACATCTATGGCGAGGTCGGCCGCGGCAAGACGATGCTGATGGACCTGTTCTTCGCGGCGAGTCCGGTCGAACGCAAGCGGCGGGCGCATTTCCACGAATTCATGCTCGACGTGCACGAGCGCGTGCATAACTGGCGCCAGCAGCGCAAGCGCGGCGAGGTCAAGGGCGAGGACCCGATCGAACCGGTCGCCGCCGCGCTGGCGAATGAAGCATGGCTGCTGTGCTTCGACGAGTTTTCCGTCACCGACATCGCGGACGCGATGATCCTCGGCCGGCTGTTCACGCGCCTGTTCGACCTCGGCGTGGTGGTCGTGGCGACATCCAACGTCGCGCCGAATGATCTCTACAGAGACGGTCTCAATCGCGCGCTGTTTCTGCCGTTCATCAAGCTGCTCGATCGGCACATGGACGTGCTGCGGCTCGATTCGCGCACCGACTTCCGGCTCGAAAAGCTCGCCGGCCTGCCGATCTGGTTCTCCCCCGTCGACGAGGACGCCGATGTCGCCCTCGACATGGCCTGGCAGCGGCTGACCGGCACATTCTCAGGCAAACCTGTTCAACTCGCGCTCAAGGGCCGCGTGGTCGAGGTGCCGCAAGCGGCGCTCGGCGTCGCGCGCTTCAGCTTTCCGCAGCTCTGCGAGAAGCCGCTCGGCGCCATCGACTATCTGCGTATCGCGCAGGAGTTCCACACGCTGGTGATCGACCACATCCCGGTGATGCAGTACGAGCAGCGCAATGCCGCCAAGCGCTTCATCACGCTCATCGACGCCCTTTACGACAATGCCGTGAAGCTTGTGGCGTCGGCAGCTGCGGAGCCCGACGATCTCTACCGCGCTGCCGAGGGCATCGAGTCGCTCGAATTCAAGCGCACAGCGTCGCGGCTGATCGAGATGCGCTCGGACAGCTACCTCGCATTGCCGCACGGCAATCATCGCGCGGGGCCCGGCGCATCGGCGGAAGGCGTCGTGGATACGTAGCCGCGCACCGGCGTTCCGCACCGCCTTGCCGAGCCCGCGCGCACAGCGCATGATGCGCTTCGATTTCGATCGGGGCCGTCGATGCGCATAGCCATTTCTTCTTTCAAATTTTCTGTTTTTGTTACCTCGACCTTGCTGCTGTCCGCATGCGGCGAAGGTGCGCAGAAGGCCGAAGCGCCGCCGCCGCGGCCGCCCGCCGTCACGGTGGTGAGCATCGCGCCGCAGGATATCCGCCCTTCCGTCACCTTCAGCGGCCGCGTCGAAGCCATGGACAAGGTCGACCTGCGCGCCCGTGTCGATGGCTTCCTCGAGCAGCGGCTGTTCAAGCAGGGCGCCGACGTCAAGGAAGGCGAGCTGCTCTACGTCATCGAGAAGGCGCCGTATCAGGCTGCAGTCGAACAGGCGCAGGCGTCGCTCCAGAAAGCCGAAGCCGCGCTGAAGCTCACCGAACTCGAACTCGATCGCCAGACCGAATTGTTGAAGCGGGCCGCGGGGACGCAGGCGCGCGTCGACGACGCCACCGCGAAGTTCGGCCAGGCGCAAGGTGACGTGCTGGCGCAGAAAGCGGCGCTGGAACAGGCCAAACTGCAGCTCGGCTATACGGAAATCCGCGCCCCCCTCGCCGGGCGCATCGGCCGCAGCAGCATCTCGGTCGGCAATTATGTCGGCCCGTCCAGCAATGTGCTCGCGACCATCGTGCGGCAGGACCCGATCTATGTCAGCTTTCCGGTCTCGCAGCGCGAAATCCTGATCCTGCGCCGCAAATATGCCGGCCAGGAGAATGAAGCGATCATCCGGCTCCAGCTCGCCGACGGCAGCCGCTACGAGAAGCCGGGCAAGATCGACTTCGCCGACGTGACCGTCAATCCGGGCACCGACAGCGTGCAGGTGCGCGCGTCATTCGCCAATCCCGACCGTCTCCTGGTCGACGGACAGCTCGTCACCGTGATCGCCGAAGCGGACAAGCCCGAGCCCGTGCTGATGGTGCCGCAGCAGGCGATGCAGTTCGATCAGGCCGGCACTTACGTGCTGGTCGTCGACAAGGAGAACAAGGTGCAGATCCGCCGGATCGAGACCGGCGAGATGCGCGGCGCGCAGACCGTCGTGCTGAAAGGGCTCGAAAGCGGCGAACGGGTCATCACAGAAGGCATCCAGCGGGTGCGTCCCGGCATCACGGTCGACGCGACCGAGGCCAAGCCGGTCGGGGCCTGAACCGATGATCGCTGACGTCTTCATCCGGCGGCCGCGGCTCGCGCTCGTCATCTCCATCGTCATCACGCTGGCCGGGCTCATTGCGATCACGCAGATCCCGGTCGCGCAGTATCCCAATATCGTCCCGCCGCAGATCGCGGTGACCGCGAATTACGTCGGCGCCGGCGCGGAGGTGGTCGAGGCCACCGTCGCGCAGCCGATCGAGTCGCGCGTCGTCGGCGTCGACAACATGCTCTACATGAAGTCGACCAGCGGCAATGACGGCAGCTATACGCTGACGATCACCTTCGCCGTCGGCACCGATCCCGACCTCAACAGCGTCAAGGTGCAGAACCGCGTGGCGCTGGCCGAGGCGCAGCTTCCGCAGGAGGTGCGCAATCTCGGCGTCAGCGTGACCAAGCGCTCCTCCGCGCTGCTGCAGGTGGTGTCGCTGACCTCGACCGATGGCCGCTACGACCAGCTGTTCCTGAGCAACTACGCGACCATCAACATCATCGACCAGCTCAAGCGGGTGCCCGGCGTCGGCGATGTTTCGCTGTTCAACGTCGCCGACTACAGCATGAAGGTGTGGCTCGATACCGACAAGCTGGCGCGCTTCGCGCTGACGCCGGCCGACATCTCCAATGCGCTGCGGCAGCAGAACGTACAGGCCGCGGTCGGGCGCATCGGCGCGCAGCCGGCGCTGCCGGACCAGCAGTTCCAGCTCAACATCCAGACCAAAGGCAGGCTCACGACCACCGACGAGTTCGGCAACGTCGTGGTGCGGTCCAATCCGGACGGCTCCTTCGTGCGGCTGCGGGACGTCGCGCGGATCGAACTGGGCGCCCGGCTGTCCGAGACGCAGGGGCGTCTCGACGGTTCGCCGGCCGCCGTGATCGGCATCTATCAGGCGCCCGGCGGCAACGCGATCCAGAGCGCGGACCGGATCAAGGCCACGCTCGAACGGGTCAAGGGATCATTCCCGGAAGGTCTCCACTACCGGGTCACCTACGACACCACGGTGTTCGTGAAGGAGAGCGTGAGCGCCGTCATTCACACGCTGTTCGAGGCTTTCGTCCTCGTTATCATCGTGGTGTTCCTGTTCCTCGGCAATGTGCGCGCGACGCTGATCCCGCTGCTGGCGGTGCCGGTATCGCTGATCGGCACCTTCGCGGTGATGCTGGCCTTCGGCTTCTCGGCCAATACGGTCTCGCTGCTGGCGCTGGTGGTGGCGATCGGCATCGTGGTCGACGACGCCATCGTGGTCGTCGAGGCGGTGGAAGCGCAGTTCGAAAAAGACCCAACGCTGACGCCGGCGCAAGCCACCAGCCAGGCGATGCAACTCATCACGGCGCCGATCATCGCGATCACGCTGGTGCTGCTGTCGGTGTTCGTACCGGTCGCCTTCATCCCCGGCATCGCGGGCGAACTGTTCCGCCAGTTCGCGGTGGCGGTGTCGGTGGCGATGCTGATCTCCGCGATCAACGCGCTCACGCTCTCGCCCGCTTTGTGCGCGCTGCTGCTGCGGGCCCAGCACGGGCCGCGGCGCGGGCCGCTCGGCTATGTGCTGGCGGGCATCGACAAGGCGCGCGACGGCTACGCGCTGCTGGTCGGCAAGCTGGTGCGCTTTGCCGCCTTCGGCATCGTGGCGCTGTTCGTGGTGATGGGCGGCATCGGCTGGCTGTTCAAGGCGACGCCGACCGGGTTTCTTCCGGCGGAGGATCAGGGCGCGCTGTTCGTGCAGGTCCAACTGCCCGACGGCGCCTCGGTCAACCGCAGCGATGCGGCAACGCGGCGGATCGAGGAGATCGTCCGCAACACCGACGGCGTCGATTCGGTCACCGCCGTGGTCGGCTATTCGCTGCTCGACGGGCTCGTGAAGTCCAATGCGGCGCTGCTGATCGTGGGGCTCAAGCCGTTCGACGAACGCAAGAGCGCCGCGCTTTCCTCCAACGCGATCATCGCCAAGCTGCGCAACGAGTTTGTGAGCATCCGCGAGGCGGTCGCGATTCCGTTCAACCTACCGCCGATCATCGGCCTCGGAACGGGCGCCGGGTTCGAGTACCAACTCCTGAGCCAGAGCGGGGCGGACGCCGCCGAACTGGCCGGGGTGGCGCGCGCGCTGGTGTTCGAAGCCAACCAGCAGCCGGAACTGCGTGGCGTCTTCACCACCTTCAGCGCCAACACCCCGCAGCTCTATCTCGACATCGACCGCGACAAGGTCCACACGCTCGGCCTCAGCCTCGCCGACATCTTCTCGACGCTGCAGGCGGTGCTCGGCAGTTCCTATGTCAACGACTTCAACCTGTTCGGGCGCACCTGGCAGGTCGCCATCCAGGGCGAGGCCATCAACCGCAGCCGCATCGACGACATCTACCGCATCAATGTGCGCAACAACAAAGGCGACATGGTTTCGCTGCGCGCATTCGCGAATGTGCGGCTCATCCTCGGGCCGCAGATGGTGCTGCGCTACAACAACCTCCGCAGCGTGACGGTCAATGGCGACGCCGCGCCGGGCTACAGTTCCGGTCAGGCGATTGCGGCGATGGAGCGGCTGTCCGCTACCACGCTGCCGCGCGGCTACAGCTACGAATGGACCGGCACGGCGCTGCAGGAGAAGGAGGCGGCGGGCAAGACCACGATGATCCTCGCCCTCGCGCTGCTGTTCGCCTACCTGTTCCTGGTCGCGCTCTATGAGAGCTGGTCGATCCCGGTCTCGGTGCTGCTGTCGGTCTCGGTCGGCATATTCGGCGGCATCGCCGCGCTGTGGCTGGCCGGGCTGTCGT
>Ga0182739_1002461_pt1 | contig 17291 bp, 20 predicted proteins | sample eDN5th30CBELigBY_FD_128873 | JGI IMG/M metagenome (GOLD analysis project Ga0182739, IMG submission 128873) | Enriched backyard soil microbial communities from Emeryville, California, USA - eDNA 5th pass 30_C BE-Lig BY (version 2) (version 2) | ecosystem: Environmental > Terrestrial > Soil >... | reverse complement strand
TGAGCATCCACCGCCAGCAGGAACCCGGCCGGGTCGAACCAGTCCTCGGCCATCCGGGCCTCCAGGTCGGACCGGCCCAACGACCCCTGTTCCGGATGGTGGGCGAAAGCCGCGCGGTTGGCCTCCAGCCAGGCGTCCTCGTCGCGGCCGGGCACGAAGGAGCGCAGCGTGAGTCCCTCCGGCAGGACGGGTTCGGGCAGGTCCACCGGGTGCACCAGGCGCATCCTCCACAGTTCCCGCACCGGCGCGAAGCCGTAGCGCTCCGCCAGCCGCGCGGCGCCGTCGTGCCCGCCATGGGCCCACGCCTGCAGCCCTGCCAGGTCGGTGGAGCCGCGCAGCGCCTCCAGCAGGGCCGTTCCGATCCCGTCGTTGCGCGCGTCGGGGTGCACCACCAGTTCGAGCACGCCCGGTTCGCCCGAACCCGGCAGCACCGCCACGGCGACGCCGACCAGCGCCCCCTCGCCGTTGTCCTCCGCCAGGCGCGCGTAGGCGCCCAGCAGCGTGCCGGCGTCATCGGTGGCGCGCAGGCGCACCAGGGTCTGCTCGCTCAGCGGCGGGTTGCCGTCGGATGCCTCCGCGGCGGCGGCCAGCGCGCGGACCTGCCGCAGCAGCTCGGCGTCCGGAACGCCCGGAAGCAGGGTGATGGTCCAGTCGGTGCTCGTGGCTGCGCTCATGGGACCAAAGATAGCCGGTGGCACCGCGCGGCGAGATCCCGTGCGCGTACGTTTCTAGGCGCCGACGTTTTGCGCGGTGTCCTCGCCGTCGAGCGCCCGGGCCAGCGTGAAGCGGTAGCCGACATTGCGCACGGTGCCGATGAGCTGTTCATGGTCGGCGCCCAGCTTGGCGCGCAGGCGCCGCACGTGGACGTCCACGGTACGCGTGCCGCCGTAGTAGTCGTAGCCCCAGACCTCGTGCAGCAGCTGGTCGCGGGTGAACACCCGGCCCGGGTGCTGCGCCAGGTACTTGAGGAGCTCGAACTCCTTATAGGTCAGGTTCAGCGGTTCGCCGTGCACCTTCGCGGTGTAGCTGGCTTCGTCGATGACGACGCCGGCGGCCCGGATCTCGGAGGTGTCCGCATCCGTCTCGGCGCGCGAGCGGGCGGTGGCCAGGCGCAGCCTCGCCTCCACCTCGGCCGGGCCGGCGGTGTCCAGCAGGACGTCGTCCGCCTGCCACAGTGCCGAGACGGCCGCCATGCCGCCCTCGGTGAGCACCAGCAGGATCGGCGCGTCCAGGCCCGTGGTGCGCAGCAACTGGCACAGCGACCGGGATCCGGAGAGGTCCCGGCGCGCATCGACCATCACGACGTCGGTGTCCCCGGCATCGAGCAGGGCCGAGGCCTCGGCCGGAAGGATGTGGACGGTATGGGCCAGGAGTTCAAGGGCAGGCAGAATCTCCACGGATGACCCTGACGCGTTGGTCAGAAGCAGGATGCTGGCCATTATCGAGACCTCCTCAATAGCCGGGTGGACCAAACGCGCCATTGGGTTCGGGAATCAGCCCCAGTATAGATTGGCGGGCCTCCGGAGCGGTTGCCTGCACGTCACGGACCGGAAACACTGCCGCCATGTGCGGCGCGGCCAGCGCGCGCCGATAGGGCAGGATGGGAGGGTGAGGACCAAAACCGTTGCAGGCTCCGCCCTGGCCGCAGTCGCCCTGATCGTTGGGGCCAGCTATGCCGGAACCACCGCGGTGTGGGTGGCCGTGTCCGCCCTGTCGCTGCTCTTCGCCCTCGGCTGGCCCCGGCTGTTCGGGCTGCCCGCCGCGGCCCCGATCGCGGCCGTGCTCGGCGCCGCCGGCCTGGCCGCCGCCGCCGGCGCCGCCCTGGTACCCATGCCGCAGCCCCTGTCCTGGATGGCTCCCGCGGCCGCCGTCGGGCTGATCCTCGCCTTCCTGGTCCAGCTGCTGCGCGGCACGGGGGAGAAGCTGCGGCTGGAATCCATGCTCTCCTCGGCCACGGGAGCCCTCGTGGCGGCCTCCGGGTCCGGGTGGATCGCCATCGACCGGATCGGCAGCAACGCGGCGGACTCCTCCCTCATGCTCGCCGCCGGGGCTTCCATGGCCGCCGCCATCCTCGTGTGCACGATCCGCTGGCCGGACCGGATCGTCGGCCCGCTCGCCTTCGTCGTCGCGATCCTCGTGGCGGGCCTGGCCGCGCTGGCCTTCGGCGACGCCCCGCTGCTGCCCGCGCTCGCCGTCGGAGCCGTGACCGGCGCCGTCATCGGCGCGGTGCGCGCGCTGGTGGTCTCCTCCGGCGGGCCGCGCGGCACCCTGGCGGCGATCGCCACCGGGCTGTGCGCTGTCCTGGGCTCCGGGACCCTGGCCTACTTCCTCGAACGCCTGTTCCTGGGCTAGCGGCCGCCGCCGGGCCGGCGCCGGTTGTTACGCGCCTGCCCGCCGGGTGCGCGGCAGCACTCCCGGCGTCCGGCTAATATGGGTCCCATGGACCACAATTACGTTGCGCTCGAAATCTTCTTCATCAGCCTCCTGGCGGTCGCCAGCCTCAGCATGGCCGGGTTCGCCGCCCTCGTCGTCGCCCGTCTTTTCAAGGGCCAGAAGTAACCAGCTCCGCAGCGGCAGGACACCACCATGGCCATTGAGATCCCGACCGACCTGACACCGGAACTCGTTCCGCTGTCCTGGTTGCTGGGCACGTGGGAAGGCGCCGGACGGCTCGGTGCCGGCGAAGGCGACGACGCCCACTTCTCCCAGCGCGTCGTGTTCTCCCAGAACGGCCTGCCCTACCTCGAATACCGGGCCGAAAGCTGGCTCGCGGACGAGGACGGGACCCGGCTGCGTCCGCTGACGGTCGAAACCGGCTTCTGGGCGCTGGACCGGCCCCGCGTGGAGGCGGACGGGGGGCCGGGCATGGTTCCGGCCGACATCGTTCCGGCCCTGCGTTCGGCCGACGAGGTCGAGGAACTCAGGAACGACACCGGCGGATTCGACATCCAGGTCAACATCGTCCACCCGGGCGGGATCAGCGAGCTCTACTACGGGCGGATCAAGGGCCCGCAGATCGAACTCGCCACCGACCTGGTCATGCGCGGCACCAACTCCAAGGAGTACGCGTCGGCCACCCGCATCTACGGGCTGGTCAACGGAGACCTCTACTGGCGCTGGGACGTGGCCGCCGGCGGCAGCGGACTGGCCGCCCACGCCTCGGCCGCCCTGAAAAAGATCGCCTGACCCCGAGGGAACCCCCATGCCCCTTCCTTCCCCGCTCCTTGGGCGTCCCGGCGCCGTTGAAGGCTCCGGAGCCGATGCCGGCGTCGCCGCCCACTATGGCGACCCGCTGCCCGAACAGCGCCGGCTGGAATCGGGCCGTGCCGTGGCCGACCTGTCCCACCGCGGCGTCGTCACCGTCACCGGGCCGGACCGGCTCTCCTGGCTGAACTCGCTCTCCACCCAGCTGCTGCTGGGCCTGGCCCCGGGGGAGTCCACCGAGGCCCTCTTCCTGAACGTGCAGGGGCGCATCGAGCACGACTGCCGGGTCGTCGACGACGGAACCACCACCTGGCTGCTCGTGGAGGGTTTCGAGGCCGCGCCGCTGGCCGCCTGGCTGGATTCGATGCGCTTCATGCTCCGGGTCGAGGTGGCCGACGCCAGCGCCGACTGGGACGTCATCGGAGCCGCCGCGGAAATCCCGCAGCTGGCGGGCCGCACCGTGTGGCGCGACCCGTGGCCGGGCGTGGTTCCCGGCGGCTACTCCTATTCCGGGGCGGAGCATCCGGCGGCCGGACGCGTGTGGTTCGAATACCTGGTTCCCGCCGCGGAGCTGGAGGCTGCCGTGGAGGGCCTGCCGCTGGCCGGGACCATGGCCGTGGAGGCCCTGCGCATCGCCGCCTGGCGCCCCCGGCTGGGCCTTGAAACCGATGACAAGGCCATTCCCCATGAACTGGACCTGCTGCGCACCGCCGTGCACCTGACCAAGGGCTGCTACAAGGGCCAGGAAACCGTGGCCCGGGTGCACAACCTCGGCCATCCGCCGCGCCGCCTGGTCTTCCTGCACCTGGACGGCAGCCTGCACACCCTGCCTGCCGCCGGCAGCGACGTCGTGCTGGGGGAGAAGACGGTCGGACGGATCACCTCCGCGGCCCTGCACCACGAGGCCGGACCGATTGCCCTGGCGATCATCAAGCGCAACGTCGACCCCGCCGCAGCCCTGGTGGTCGTGGACGGGGAGGAGCGCTATGCGGCCGCCCAGGAAGCGATCGTCGCGCCCGACGCCGGCCAGGTCGTCGGCCGCCAGCAGGGCTTCCTCCGCCACCGCTAGCGCGCGGGGACCCCTGGCCGCTCTCTTGCAGGGACCCTGCTGCCCCGCGCTGGCGGGGCAGGCCCGCCCTGCTTAGAAGCGCCTGTCCCCGATGCTGGCCGCGGTCAGCGAACCGGCCAGGACGAACCCCAGGGTCTGCGCGGTCAGGTGCGCCGCCCGGTTGCTCACTCCGGCACGCCACTGGGGAATGAGTCCCTGCGTGAGCGCGTCGTCGATCGCGACCGCGGTGATGTAGGAGGCCAAGCCGTGCCGGCGCAGCGCGGGCACGGTGAGCGCCGAAAGGTCGGCCACCATTCCCTCCCAGATGTCGTATCCGGCGCCGGCCAGCGGCTTGTGCCCCTCCTCGGCGAGGAGGGTGAAGGGGTGTTCGCGCGCGGAGAGCCGTACTTCCGCCACGTCGTCGCGGGGGCACGCCGCTTCCAGCTCCCGCGCATGGGAGGCGTCGAAGGAGACCACCGTAGATTCCGATTCGGCCACGTCCAGAGGCTCGTCCAGGTAGTACAGTGCGGTTTCGCCCAGCCCGCGGGCGTTCCCGCCTCCGCCGTGCTCGCGCACCAGCCGCACCAGCGTCGACTCCAGGGCCAGTTCGTCGTCGCCGTACCGCTCGGCCGCGTCCAGCGCCCATCCCGGACCGTGGAGCGCGGAGCCGCGCAGCAGGCGCAGGAACCGCACGCTGTCGGCGGTGTCGTCCCGGGCCAGGACCCGCGGCGCCGTCTCGCCCATGGCTGCGTAGTGCAGTTCCGTGTCGGGCAGGCCGAACCGGCGTGCCCAGGCGAGCGCGATGATGGCGCGGGTTCCCGTCTCCAAGTCCATAAAACCTAAGACTAACTGGCCGAGGGCCCCGCCCCGAGCGAAGCGAGGGGTGGGAGGGCGGTAGTCGCTAGCGGCCGAGGGCCCCGCCCCGAGCGAAGCGGGCCGCGAACGGGGAGGGCGGGCCGAGCGCTAGCCGAACAGGACGGCGGCCTCGTCGAACCGGTGCTGCGGCACGCGCTTGAGGTTGTTGATCGCGGCGATGAACGGCACGCGGTGGATGTCGGTGCCGCGCAGCGCCACCATGGTTCCCCACGCCTTGTCCGTGGCCGAATCCACGGCGGCCATCCCCAGCCGGGTGGCCAGCACCCGGTCGAAGGCGGTGGGCACGCCGCCGCGCTGGATGTAGCCGAGCACGGTGGCACGGGTTTCGATGCCGGTGGCTTCTTCGATCAACGGGGCCAGCCGCTCGCCCACGCCGCCCAGCCGGGGCCGGCCGGCGGCGTCGCGGCCGCGGTCCGCATACGGCTCGAGGGAACCCTCCGGGACGAACCCCTCGGCCACGACGACCAGCGGGGCACGGCCGCGGTCGTGCGCCTCGCGGACCCAGTGGGTGATCTGCTCCATGGAAATCTGCTGCTCGGGGATGAGGATGGCGTGGGCGCCGGAGGCCATGCCGGCGTGCAGGGCGATCCAGCCGACGTGCCGGCCCATGACCTCGGCGACCATGCACCGGTGGTGGGATTCGCCGGTGGTGCGCAGCCGGTCGATCGCCTCCGTGGCAATCTGGACGGCGGTGTCGAACCCGAAGGTGTAGTCCGTGGCGTCCAGGTCGTTGTCGATGGTCTTGGGGACGCCCACGATGGGCAGTCCGGCGTCCGTCAGTTCCCTGGCCCCCGCCAGGGTGCCCTCGCCGCCGATCGCGATCACGGCGTCGACCCCCAGCCGGTCCAGCGTCGCCCGGATGTTGTTCGGGCCGCCCCGTTCGCCGTCGTACGGGTTAGTCCGGGACGTGCCCAGGATGGTGCCGCCCTGCTTGGAGATGCCGCGCACCGAGGCGCGCGGCAGGTCGACGACGTCGCCCTCCACCACTCCGCGCCAGCCGTCGAGGAATCCGACGAATTCGTGCCCGTACTGCTTGATGCCGTTGAGCACCGCTCCGCGGATCACCGCATTCAGGCCGGGACAGTCGCCGCCGCTGGTCATGATTCCGATACGCATCGCAGGCTCAGCTTTCATCAGTGATCTGTGCCCGCCGGAATCCAGGCCGGCGCGGGCAGGTGCCGGGGCACGTCACTGGGCCCACCGGTCACGAGTCTAGCCAGTGGGCCCAGTGGCGACCAGCAAGTCAGCGCTTGCCGATCAGCCGTTCGAGCACGATCGTGCCGTTCTGGTCCGGGATCAGCAGCCACAGCACCAGGTACAGCGGGATGCTGACCACCGGAAGCAGGAACGCCAGCAGCATGCCGATGCGCACCAGCGTCACGTCCCAGCCGAACTTGTCGGCAATGCCGCCGGCAATGCCGGCCACCATGCGCTTGGGGCCCCGGTGGAAGGGGAAGGCGTGGAGGGAATCGAAGAACTTGTCCATGGGGTAGAGCCTTTCACGTGGGGGACGGGTGGGGGAACCGTCACCGCCGGCTGCGCCGGCCGGCGGCGACGCCACCGATGATCATCAGGGCGCCGGCGCCCACCAGCAGTCCGACGGCGACGTACGCCGGATCCAGCACGAACCCGTAGAGGAGCCCGGCCAGCAGCAGCAGCCCGAGGACCACCGCCACGGAACCGAAGACCAGGGTGCCGACGGGCACCCGGGGGGATTCGGCGTCGTGCGTTTGGGGGAGGGGATGCTCGCTCATGGGGTGACCTGCGCTTTCGCGGTTTCGACGCTGATGTTGTTGAAGGCGCCGTCGATCTCGACGGTGAGGGTCGGGCCGGCCGCGTCCTGGTTCAGGACGACGTCGCTGGTGCTGCCGATGCCGGATTGGGTTTGCTGCCCGTTCTCGGTGGTGACCTCCAGCGAGTAGAAGGCGCCGTCGCCGGTGATAACCACCGGGATGTTGTCCGGGACCAGCACCTGAAGCGAGCTGAAGGCCCCGTCCATCCGGACGGTGGTGTCGGAGGTGATGGTGGAGTAGCCGGTGAGGTCCACCGTGTTGCTGGCGAAGACGTTGGTGTAGGAGTTGCCGCTCCGTTCGATGATTGGCACGCCCCAGCCCCACTGCGGCTTGTTCAGCGTGGCGCCGGAGGCCAGCACCGTGCAGACCAGCAGGGCGATGGTCAGCCCGGTCAGCGCGCCGCCGGTGCTGTGCCGCAGGGCCGCGGCCACCAGGCCCAGGCCCATGACTACCAGGGCGGCGGCCATGGCGACGGGGACGACGATCCCGTCCAGGGGGACCACCCCGAGCACGTGCAACAGGGCGATCGTCCCGGCGACCAACACGGCCACCCCCACGACGATGGCCACGCTGTATCCGGGCAGCGGCGGTTCGGGGCGGGGCTGCTTCACGGGCGGCTGGTTCGGCGGCCACGGGGCCCCCTGGGGGGCGGTGAACGCGCCCGCCGGACGGGGTGCGCCGGCCGGCAGGGGCTGGCCCAGCGGAACGGTGTCATTGCGCAGCACGTTTTCACTGCGCAGCCCGTTTTCACTGCGCAGCCCGTTTTCACTGCGCAGCGCGTTTTCACCGCGGAGCGCGGCGTCGTTCAGGGGCATGGTGTCGTTGACGGACCCGGCGTCGTTGGAAAAGCCGGAAGCGTTTGGGGGCACGGTACCCTCCCGGGCTGCGGGATAGGTGTCCGCGGGATACGGGGCCGTGGGGTAGGAACCCGGGCCGGCGTTCCGCTTCTGCCGTGAAACGATGAACCAGACGACGCCGCCGACCACCAGCAGCGTCCACAGGGTTCCGTACCACCAGCCGTCGTTCCAGTGGCCGAAGGGGGTGGGGCGGTTGATCAGGCCGAGCAGGAAAAAGACCAGCGCGCCGGACATGCCCGCGGTCCAGCGCCCGCGTCCGGCCTCCTGGAGGTGGATGCGGCCGTCCGGCTCGGGCAGCAGCGCCCAGGCGATCCCGTACAGCAGCAGCCCGGCGCCGGAGAAGACGGCCAGGACCACGACGAGGCCGCGGGCCAGCAGCGGGTCGATCCCGAAGCGTTGGCCCAGGCCCCCGGCCACGCCGCCGATCCAGCGTTCCTGGCTGCGCTGCACGCCCAGGCCGCGGATCCAGCGGAAGAATCCGTGTTCAACAGATGGGGGTTCAACAGGTGCGGTGTTCATACCCACCATCGTTCCCTGCGCCGCGGTCCGGCCACTATCGGGGGACCCCCTGAGGCGTCCCTGATCCTTTCCCGGCCACCCCGGAAAAAGGCCCCCGGCCTGCCCGGACGTGCTTGGATGGAACCATGACCCAGACCGTCCACCCCAGGCCGCCGCTGCTGCGCGGGACTCCGCGCGTGCTGGCCGGGGTCTGCGCTGGCCTGGCCGTGCACCTGGGCCTGCCCGTGAAGGCGGTCCGGCTCGTGATGGCGGCCTCCGCGCTGCTGGGCGGGGCCGGTGTCCTGCTGTACGTGTGGCTGTGGCTGCTGGTCCCCAGCGTCGAGGACGCCGCCCGGGAGGCCGACCGCGACGCCGCGGGCCGGGCCGGACTGCGCCGGATGCCGCACGCGGGTCCGGCCAGTGCCCTCGGGGGCAAGGAGATCCTCGTCGGGGCCGTGCTGCTGCTGCTGGCCGGGCTGCTCGCGGCCCAGGCGGCCGGGGTGGACGTGGCCTGGCAGGTCCTCTGGCCCGTGCTGGCCGTGCTGGGCGGGGCCATCATTGCGTGGCTCCAGTTGGACGCCGTCAGCCGGGAAGGGCTCAGGCGCCGCGCCGGGGCCCACGGGGCCGGCGTCGTCAGGCTGGCGGCAGGGCTCGGGCTGGTGGTGGCCGGGCTGGTGGTGCTGGTCTCCGGCGCCGTCGCCTGGGAGGAACTGTGGACCGGGCTGCTCGTGGCGCTGGCCGTGCTGGCCGGGGTGTCCCTGGTGGCGCTGCCGTTCGCGGTGCGCATCTGGCGCGACTTCGTCTCCGAACGGTCCTCCCGGATCCGCGCCGCCGAGCGTGCGGAGATCGCCGCCCACCTGCATGACTCGGTGTTGCAGACCCTGGCCCTGATCCAGAAGCGCGCCGGCGACGAGGCCCAGGTGGTGCGGCTGGCCCGCGCCCAGGAGCGCGAACTGCGCCAGTGGCTCTACGCGGCCGAACCCGCCCCGGAGGGGGAGATCTGCGAGGCCGTCCGCGCCGTGGCGGCGGAGCTGGAGGACAGCCGCGGCGCCGTCATCGACGTCGTGGCGGTCGGATCCCTGACCGGGCTGCCCGGCCACGACGCGCTGCTGCAGGCGGCCAGGGAAGCAATGCTCAACGCCGTCAAGCACGCCGGCGGGACGGTCTCGGTGTACGTCGAGGCGGGCCCGGCGGGCGTGGACGTCTTCGTGCGCGACCGCGGCCCGGGGTTCGATCCGGACGCCGTCGCCGAGGACCGGCTGGGGGTGCGTGAATCCATCGTCGGGCGCATGCGGCGCAACGGGGGCACTGCCACCATCCGCAGCGGCGACGGCACCGAAATCAAGCTGCACATGCCCATGGAAGGGGAGACATGAACGAACCCATCGACGTTGTGGTGGTCGATGACCACGCCATCTTCCGGTCCGGACTGAAGGCCGACCTGGACGCGCGGATCCGGGTGGTCGGCGAGGCGGCCACCGTGGAGGAGGCGGTGCGGGCCGTGCAGGAGCTGCGTCCCGCCGTCGTGCTGCTGGACGTGCACCTGCCGGGCGGGCGCGGTGGCGGAGGCGCGGAGGTGATCGCCGGCTGCGGCGGACTGCTGGGGCAGGTCAGGTTCCTGGCCCTGAGCGTCTCCGACGCCGCCGAGGACGTGGTGTCCGTGATCCGCGCCGGCGCGCGCGGCTACGTGACCAAGTCCGTTTCGGGACGGGAGATCTCCGACGCCGTCGAGCGCGTGGCCGGCGGGGACGCGGTGTTTTCGCCCCGGCTGGCCGGGTTCGTGCTGGACGCGTTCGGCACGCAGGCGGTGAGCACGGACGACGAACTGGACCTGCTGTCCGCGCGGGAACTGGAGGTCATGCGGCTGATCGCGCGCGGGTACACCTACCGGGAGGTCGCCAAGGACCTGTTCATTTCGGTGAAAACCGTGGAGACGCACGTCTCCTCGGTGCTGCGCAAGCTGCAGCTGTCCAACCGGCACGAACTCACCCGCTGGGCCGTGGACCGGCGCATCCTGTAGGCCTGAGGATCCTGCACGTGTGGTGAAGGGCGTTGCCCCTGTGGCTGCCGTGGCGGCGAATTCGGGCCACAGCGGCGGCGGGTGCAGGATCCGCTTGTCCACAGCCCCGCCGACCTGGCGCGGTCAGGCGTCGGCTGGGATGCGCTCCAGCGCGCAGTGGCCGACGGCCGGATCTGGAAGGGGGCGCCGGGTGTCTGCCTGGTCCGGGACCTGGTGATGCTGCGCCAGGTCATGCGGTGCCTGCCCGAGTCGGAGGCCCTGGAGGTGGACGGCGTGTTGCTCGTGGAGATCGACGGGCGCACCTACCACTCGGACGTGAGCGACTTCGAGGAAGACCGGCGGCGCGGGAACGCCGCCAGCCGGAACCGGCGGTACGTTCTGCGGATACCCGCCCGGTGGGTGCTGGCGGACCCGCAGTCGGCGGTCCGCGAGGTGGCGGCGTGGTTCCGCGGCGGCCCCTCCTGACGATCCTGCACTTTGTGGGACAGGAGTTCGCTTCCGGGACTGGCGGGGGAGCATCGGGGCGGCGGAAACCTTGGTAAGTGCAGGAATCCCCCGGCGCTTTCGCACCGGGGGATTCCTGTAGGGCCGTGGCGGGCTGTCAGGCCAGCAGCTTCTGGATGCGGCCCACGCCCTCGGCCAGGTCCTCGTCGCCGAGCGCGTAGGACAGGCGGATGAAGCCGGACGGACCGAACGCCTCGCCCGGAACGACGGCGACCTCGGCCTTGTCCAGGATCAGCGCCGCCAGCTCGGCGGACGTCTCCGGACGGGTGCCGGCGATCTCGCGGCCCAGCAGCGCGCGCACGTCGGCGTAGGCGTAGAAGGCGCCCTCCGGCGTCGGGCAGTAGATGCCCTCGACAGCGTTCAGCCCCTCCACCATGGCGCGGCGGCGGCGGTCGAAGGCCTTCTTCATCTCATGCACGGCATCCAGCGGCCCCGAAACGGCGGCAAGCGCAGCCATCTGGGAGACGTTGGCCACGTTGGAGGTCGCGTGGGACTGCAGGTTGGTGGCGGCCTTGATGACGTCGGCCGGGCCGGCCATCCATCCCACCCGCCAGCCGGTCATCGCGTACGTCTTGGCGACGCCGTTGAGGATGACCACTTTGTCGCCCAGTTCCGGCACGGCGGTGGCGATGGAGGTGAATTCGGCGGTGTCGTAAGTCAGGTGCTCGTAGATCTCGTCGGTGACCACCCAGAGGCCCTTGGAGGCGGCCCACTGGCCGATCTCCCTGACCTGTTCGGGGGAGTAGACGGCGCCGGTGGGGTTGGAGGGGGAGACGAAGAGCAGGACCTTGGTCTTCTCCGTCAACGCGGCGTCGAGCTGGTCCACGGTGACCTTGTAGCCCTGCTCCGGCCCGGCGAAGACGTCGACTGGCACGCCGCCGGCCAGCCGGATCGCCTCCGGGTAGGTGGTCCAGAACGGGGACGGGACCAGGACCTCGTCGCCCGGATCCAGCAGGGTGGCGAAGGTGTTGTACACGGCCTGCTTGCCGCCGTTGGTCACCAGGATCTGGGACGCGTCGATCGCGTAGCCCGAATCGCGCAGCGTCTTCGCGGCAATCGCGGTCTTCAGTTCGGGCAGCCCGGCTGCGGGGGAGTAGCGGTGGAATCGCGGGTCGCGGGCGGCGGCGACGGCGGCCTCGACGATGTAGTCGGGGGTGGGGAAGTCCGGCTCGCCCGCCCCAAAGCCGATCACGGGGCGGCCCGCGGCCTTGAGGGCCTTCGCCTTGGCGTCGACGGCGAGGGTGGCGGATTCGGCGATGGAACCGATACGGCGGGAGATGCGTGACATGGCGCTTCCTGGGGTATTGAGGGCTGGGCGGTTCCCAGCTTAGCCACGGCCGTGCGGCACGGTCACCTTGTGTCACGGCTCCCGTGACACGCCAGCCGGAGCCCGGTTCGACTTCCGGGCCTGATGTGCAGTAGAGTGTTTCCTCGGTGCTGGAAAGCGCCGCGGATGGACCGCGCTCGGTGCGGGACGTCCACGGGCCTTGGCCCGAAGGGTAGTGGCGCAATTGGTAGCGCAGCGGTCTCCAAAACCGCAGGTTGCAGGTTCGAGTCCTGTCTGCCCTGCGCAGTGGCAGCCCCCAGGGGCGGCTCGGCGAAATCCACGTCACGGTGTGCCGTAGCCCTTGAGGCTGCGGCACACCGTGTTGTTTCAGTACGGTTTGAACGTGAAACGAGGGACAGTGACCGAAACGGCCGCAGGCAGCTCCCAAGGGGCACCCGATCACAGGAAGCCGGCCAAGGCCGGTTTCTTTGCGGGCATCGCGCTGTTCTTTCGGCAGATGATTGCCGAGCTGCGCAAGGTCGTCACCCCGACCCGCAGCGAACTGGTCAACTACACGCTCGTGGTGCTCGGCTTCGTGGTCCTGGTCATGATCATCGTCAGCGCCCTCGACTACGTGTTCGGCAACGGATCGATCCTGATCTTCACGAACCCGACCGAGCAGTAGACCGTCGGGCGCCGCCGCCACAGTTCTGGTGAACCAGTCAAAGAAAGCAGGAACCGCAGTGTCCGAGCAGGAACTCGAACCCCAGGCCAACGACGAGGTCGTTGAGCTGGCCGCCGAGGTCGACGCCGAAGAGGCGCCGGCCGATTCCGTCGTTGAGGACTCCGCCTCCGAGGACTCCGCCGAGATTGAAGCTGACGCAGCCGAGGCCGAGCCCGCCGCCGACCCGGTCGCCGATTTCAAGGCCAAGCTCCGCCGCCAGCCGGGCGACTGGTACGTCATCCACTCCTACGCCGGCTACGAAAACCGCGTGAAGGTGAACCTGGAGACACGCATCCAGACCCTGGGCATGGAGGATTTCATCTACGAGATCCAGGTGCCCATGGAAGAGGTCGTGGAGATCAAGAACACCACGCGCAAGATCGTCCGCCGCGTGCGCATCCCCGGCTACGTGCTGGTCCGCATGGAGCTGACCGACGCCTCGTGGGGCGCCGTGCGCCACACCCCGGGCGTCACCGGCTTCGTCGGCAACGCCCACGACCCGGTGCCGCTGAGCCTGGACGAGGTCTTCTCCATGCTGGAGCACACCGTCATCGCCGAGGCCACCGCCGCCGAGACCGGCAAGCCGGTCCGCGTCCCGGTCACCGAGGTCAACATCGACTTCGAGGTCGGCGAATCCGTGATCGTCAATGACGGTCCGTTCGAGACCCTCCCGGCGACCATCTCCGAGATCAAGCCGGAATCCTCGCAACTGGTGGTCCTCGTCTCCATCTTCGAGCGCGAGACCCCGGTGACGCTGTCCTTCAGCCAGGTCACCAAGATCCAGTAACACAGTCTTCGTCCCCCCGGCCGCTTTACCGGGAGGGACGATCCGGCCGCCGCGCCACGGCGGCCAACCCCCCGGGCACGCTCCTGTGCATCGGGGAAACGTATGAGTAGAAGGACCCGAAATGGCCCCCAAGAAGAAGGTCACCGGCCTCATCAAGCTGCAGATCCAGGCAGGCGCCGCCAACCCGGCCCCGCCGATCGGTCCGGCGCTTGGTCAGCACGGCGTCAACATCATGGAGTTCTGCAAGGCGTACAACGCCGCGACGGAAGCCCAGCGCGGCAACGTCATCCCGGTGGAGATCACGGTCTACGAGGACCGCTCCTTCACCTTCATCACCAAGACCCCGCCGGCCGCCGAGCTGATCAAGAAGGCCGCGGGCGTCCAGAAGGGCTCCGCCACCCCGCACACCACCAAGGTCGCCAAGCTGACCCAGGCCCAGGTCGAGGAAATCGCCCAGACCAAGCTTGAGGACCTGAACGCCAACGATCTCGCCGCCGCCGCGAAGATCATCGCCGGCACCGCCCGCTCCATGGGCATCACCGTCGAGGGCTAGTCCCCACCGCCTTCCCAGGCACCCCACCCCATAAAAACAACGACGGCGGAACGCACCGCACGCGGGCACCGCGCCGTCGCAGTGGCAGGGTCGAGCGCGACCCATTCGAGACCACGACTGCATAAGGAGAAAACGCAGATGGCAAAGCGCAGCAAAGCATACGAGGCAGCTGTAGCCAAGATCGATGGCGACAAGCTGTACGCACCGGTCGAGGCTATCGAGCTGGCCAAGGAGACCAACCCCTCCAAGATCGACGCCACCGTCGAGGTCGCCTTCCGCCTGGGCGTCGACCCGCGCAAGGCCGACCAGATGGTCCGCGGCACGGTGAACCTGCCCAACGGCACGGGCAAGACCGCCCGCGTCCTGGTGTTCGCCAACGGCGACAAGGCCGAGGCCGCGATCGCCGCCGGCGCCGACTTCGTTGGCTCCGACGACCTGATCGAGAAGATCTCCGGCGGCTGGACCGACTTCGACGCGGCCGTCGCCACCCCGGACCTGATGGGCAAGGTCGGTCGCCTGGGCAAGATCCTCGGCCCGCGCAACCTGATGCCGAACCCGAAGGTCGGCACCGTGACCATGGATGTCGCCAAGGCCGTCAACGACATCAAGGGCGGCAAGATCGACTTCCGCGTCGACAAGCACTCCAACCTGCACTTCATCATCGGCAAGACCTCGTTCGACGCCACCAAGCTGGCCGAGAACTACGCTGCCGCCCTTGAAGAGGTGCTGCGCCTGAAGCCGTCCGCTTCCAAGGGCCGCTACATCCAGAAGGCCACCCTGGCCACCACGTTCGGCCCGGGCATCCCGGTCGACCCGAACGTCACCAAGGTCGTCATCGAGGCCTAGTCCCCGGGACCGAAGGGCCCGTCCGGCATTCGCCGGGCGGGCCCTTTTCCGTCTCCACGAAAAGTTTTCCAATTCCGTAACGCGCAGTGGGAATTCGCTGGAGGTGAGGCGCCCGGACCTGCTACGCTTTAGCCGTTGGCGCTTCCACAGGCCGGCCGGGCGCTCGGCGCCACCATGTCGGTTTGGTCCCCCAAGCCCTCCGGCATGGTAAAAGTCACGGTGCGTTCCCCCAAGCCGCACCGTGGCGTTATTGGATCGGGCCGTTCCCCGCCGTCCCCCAAGTGGCGGGGAACGGCCCGCATCTGCACCGGGCCCCATCTGCACCGGGACCCGGAGACCGAACCCGAAATTCCCGCGCGGTACGCCGCGCATTTTTTGTGCCCGCGCACCCGCCGCCGCCGCCGATTTGGCCCGCGTCCGTGCCGCAGGGTATGGTTAAGGCACCAAAGACCGTCGGTCGATGATTCTCCCTGTGCTTCCACCGGGCGGATGATCCGAAAGTTCCTCACAGAGGACGGCCAGCGCAGGTGAACGAACTTATCCTCCCGGGACGTTTTGCGCCCCGGTTGAGGACGAAGCCCCGTGCATCTGCGCGGGGCGTTTTTCATGTGGCCCCAGGGCCGGGGAACCGGGACGACCGGCACCGAACAATTCCCCGGAAGGAGGGTTATGGCAACGCCGAGCAAGGTTTCCGCTGTCGCTGAAATCACCGCCGACTTCAAGGAGTCGTCCGCCGCTGTCCTGACCGAATACCGTGGGCTTTCCGTTGCACAGCTCAAGGAACTGCGCCGCTCGCTTGGTCTCGAGACCAAGTACGCGGTCGTGAAGAACACCCTGACTGGTATTGCAGCCAAGGAAGCGGGCATCGACGCGTTCGATGGCCAGCTTGCCGGCCCGACCGCCATCGCCTTCATCAAGGGTGACGCGGTTGCAGCTGCCAAGAGCCTCACGGATTTCGCCAAGGCCAACAAGGAACTCATCATCAAGACCGGCTACTTCGAGGGCAAGGCCCTTGACGCAGCCGAGGTTGCCGCACTGGCCGCCCTTGAGTCCCGCGAGTTCCAGCTGGCCCGCGTGGCCGGCGTCCTGAAGGCCCCGGCTTCCGCCGCGGCCCGCACCATCGACGCGCTGCGCCTGAAGCTCGAGGAGAACGGTGGCGCCGCCCCGGTTTCCGCCGAGGCCCCGGCCGCAGAGGCCGAGGAAGCTCCGGCTGCCGAAGCCGCCACCGAAGAAGCCTAGGGCTTCCTCACCCCACCCCCTTCTTGCGGCGCCCCGGCGCCGCCTCACCGAAAGGACGCCACCATGGCGAAGCTCACCACCGAAGAGCTGCTTGAAGCTTTCAAGGAAATGACCATCATCGAGCTCTCCGAGTTCGTCAAGACCTTCGAGGAGACCTTCGAGGTCACCGCCGCCGCCGTCGCCGTTGCAGGCCCGGCTGGCGGTGCCGGCGAAGCCGCTGCCGAGGAGAAGACCGACTTCGACGTCATCCTCGAGGCTGCCGGCGACAAGAAGATCGCCGTCATCAAGGAAGTTCGCGCCCTGACCTCCCTGGGTCTGAAGGAAGCCAAGGACCTGGTCGACGGCGCTCCGAAGGCCGTCCTGGAAGGCGCCAACAAGGAGACCGCCGAGAAGGCCAAGGAAGTCCTCGAGGCTGCCGGCGCCACGGTCACCCTCAAGTAGGTTTTCCGCCTCTTCGCCGAAGGCCCCGCCCACCGTTTGGTGGGCGGGGCCTTCGCGTTGCGCCCGGGCACGACGGCCGCGGCCTGACTGGGCCGATTTGCGGCAGGGCAGGCGGATGCGGTGCAATGGAAGGTAACGAATCCGTAACACCACGCGTGTCTTGGGACGGGAGTGTCCCGGAGGGAGCCGTATGACCACGACCACCGCGCCGGCGCGGCACGCTGCAAGCCCGGCCGCGAGCCCGGCCGTGGCCCGGCCGCCGCGCCTGGCCCTGCTGGACGGACTGCGCCTGGTGGCCGCCGTCGCCGTCGTGCTGTTCCACTGGACCGCCTGGCACCATGGGCACTGGGGGAGCGGCACCGCCCGCGAGGCCTGGCCGGTGCTGTCGCGGCTGAGCGTGTTCGGCAACATGGGCGTGCAGCTGTTCTTCATCATCAGCGGCTTCGTCATCCTGCTCTCCAGCTACGGCAAGACGCCGGCGCGGTTCATCGGATCGCGCATCGGCCGGCTGTACCCGGCCTACTGGGCGGCCGTGCTGCTGACGGGCGCGCTGGTGCTGTTCCTCTGGCCGGAGACGGGCGTCAGGCTCAGCATCTCCGACTGGGCCATGAACCTGACCATGTTCCAGCAGGGC